>Ga0137308_100635_pt1 | contig 51643 bp, 49 predicted proteins | sample Inofrocosms_June_FD_97181 | JGI IMG/M metagenome (GOLD analysis project Ga0137308, IMG submission 97181) | Mouse cecal microbial communities from Vienna, Austria - N-Acetylneuraminic and N-Acetylglucosamine D2O microcosms_June | ecosystem: Host-associated > Mammals > Digestive system > Large...
TTCAACATGCTATTATTGCGGCACCCTCATTTGACTTCGTGCGATAACTCTTAACACAGTGTTTAGAGTGAAAATATTCTAAAACATAAGAATATTATAAGTTACTTTAATATGTAAGTCAAATTGTCTATAGTTTGAGATGCTGCATTTCATAAATTTATTATACCAAGCCGGTTTTGTCGCACTAACATAATATATCGAAAGGAAAGTTTTTGTCTTGAAGTAAAATCGGTCGTGGAAAACTGCACAAACAGCACAGGAAGATGTTGTAGGAATTGCATAAAAGTTTTGGATAATAGGAAAAGGCATTGTAAAATTTAAATAAAAGGATTATAATAAATAAAACCGTGCACGTGCACACAAATATGGAAGGAGGCGTTCATGAATTATATAGGGATAGATCTCGGAACATCGGCAGTCAAACTCCTGCTCATGCAGGAGGATGGGAAAATTTTAAAGATTGTCAACCGCGAATACCCAATCAGTTTCCCAAAACCTGGCTGGTCGCAGCAGAATCCGCAGGACTGGTACAAGGAGACGATAGCAGGATTGGAAGAGCTTTTGCAGAGCTGCGATAAGTCTCAAGTAGCTGGAATTAGTTTCGGTGGACAGATGCATGGCTTGGTGGCGTTGGATGAGCAGGATGAGGTGATTCGCCCGGCAATTTTATGGAATGATGGACGGACAGCAGAGGAATCGGAGTATTTGAATCGGGAAGTTGGCAAGGATAAGTTGTCAAAATATACAGCAAATATTTCGTTTGCCGGATTTACTGCGCCCAAGGTTCTGTGGCTGAAAAAGCATGAACCGGAGAATTATGCAAGAATTCATAAGATAATGCTGCCGAAAGATTATCTGGCCTATTGTCTGAGCGGCGTTCATTGCAGCGATGTCTCGGATGCTTCAGGGACTTTGTTTTTTGATGTGGAACATCGCTGCTGGTCTGAGGAGATGTGTGAAATCTGTGGAGTGAAAAAGGAGTGGCTGCCGAAAGTTTTTGAGAGCTATGAGGCGGTGGGCACATTGAAGCCAGAGCTTGCGGCAGAGCTGGGAATTTCTGAGAAGACTGTGATTGCAGCGGGAGCCGGAGATAATGCGGCGGCGGCGGTCGGCACCGGAACAGTCGGGGATGGTGCATGTAACATTTCTCTGGGGACAAGCGGAACGGTGTTTATCTCCACAAAGAAATTTGGTGTGGATGGGAACAATGCCCTCCATTCTTTTGCACATGCAGACGGCAGCTATCATCTTATGGGCTGTATGCTTAGTGCAGCTTCCTGCAATAAGTGGTGGATGGATGAGATTATTGGTACAAAAGATTATGCCGGCGAGCAGCAAGGAATTCAAGCATTAGGAGAAAATCGTGTGTACTTCCTGCCTTATCTGATGGGGGAGCGTTCTCCACACAACGACCCGGATGCGCGGGGAGCGTTTATTGGTCTGACGATGGACACTGCGCGGGAGGACATGACGCAGGCTGTTTTAGAGGGCGTGGCGTTTGCGCTTAGGGATTCCCTGGAAGTTGCTAAGTCTTTGGGCATTGAGGTTACACGGACGAAGATATGCGGTGGAGGAGCCAAGAGCCCGTTATGGAAGAAAATTGTTGCAAACGTTCTTGGTATCTGCGTGGATGTGCCGGAGAATGAGGAAGGGCCGTCTATGGGCGGAGCTATGCTGGCGGCAGTGGCCTGTGGAGCCTATAAATCGGTAGAAGAAGCAGCACAGGCAATTGTAAAAAGGAAAGAGACGATAGAGCCGGAGCCGGAGCTTGTTGCATTATATGAGAGGCGCTATCAGCAGTTTCGGGCAATATATCCCATTTGCCGTCCACTGTTTCAACAGTTAAAATGACAGAGATGCAGATATGATTTTATAGCTCTTATAGGGGGGAATCCTCTGTGCAGGCTTGTAAATATAGAAAAAAATGGAAGGAGAAAACAGAATGAATAACATGCCCAAGGAGAAAATCGGACTCGTTGCGGTGAGCAGGGACTGCTTTCCCATGACACTTTCGGAGAACAGGAGAAAGGCCGTGGTAAAAGCGTTCCAGGAGAAGCATGGAGACATCTACGAATGTCCCGTTTGCGTGGAAAATGAGCTCCATATGAGGAAGGCTCTTGCGGACATCCGGCAGGCAGGATGTAATGCTTTGGTAGTATACCTGGGGAATTTTGGCCCGGAGACGCCGGAGACTTTGTTGGTAAAAGAATTTGACGGCCCTGCAATGGTAATTGCGGCAGCGGAGGAAACTGGAGACAACTTGATTCAAGGCAGGGGAGATGCGTATTGCGGTGTACTCAACGCCAGCTATAATCTCAAGCTGCGCAATCTGAAAGCTTATATCCCGGAATATCCTGTGGGGACGGCAGAAGAATGTGCGGACATGATTTCTGAGTTTGCACCGATTGCGCGGGCAATTATTGGGCTAAACAGTCTCAAAATCATTTCTTTTGGTCCCCGGCCTCAGAATTTCCTGGCCTGCAATGCCCCCATTAAGCAGCTCTATAATCTGGGCGTGGAGATTGAGGAGAATTCAGAGCTTGATCTCTTTGAGGCTTTTAACAATCATGCAGGAGACGGCAGGATTCCCGATGTTGTGGCTGAGATGGAGAAGGAACTTGGTGCAGGCAATAAGAAGCCGGAGATTCTTACAAAATTGGCGCAGTATGAGCTCACCCTCATGGATTGGGTGGAGGAACACAGAGAAAGCCGGGACTATGTGGCGATTGCCGGCAAATGCTGGCCGGCGTTCCAGACGCAGTTTGGGTTTGTACCCTGTTACGTGAATAGCCGCCTGACGCAGAAGGGTATTCCAGTATCATGTGAGGTAGACATTTACGGCGCACTCAGTGAATTTATCGGGACGGTGATCAGTCAGGATGCAGTGACGCTTTTAGACATCAATAATTCCGTACCTGCCGATATGTATGAAAGTGAAATTAAAGGAAAACATAATTATAGCTTAAAAGATACGTTTATGGGCTTTCATTGCGGAAATACAGCATCCAGCAAGCTGTCTTTCTGCGAGATGAAGTACCAGCTTATCATGGCAAGGAGCCTGCCTATTGAAGTAACAAACGGAACCTTAGAAGGAGACATAGCGCCTGGCGATATCACATTCTACCGTTTGCAGAGTACTTCCGACGCCAAGATTCGCGCATATATCGCCCAGGGAGAGGTGCTTCCGGTTGCCACCCGTTCATTCGGCGCCATTGGTGTGTTTGCTATCCCTCAGATGGGCAGATTTTATCGCCATGTGCTGATTGAGAAAAATTATCCTCATCATGGAGCCGTGGCCTTTGGGCATTTCGGAAAGGCGTTGTATGAGGTATTTAAGTATGTGGGTGTTCCGGTGGAGGAAATTGATTTTAACCAGCCTAAGGGCATGAGGTATCCGACAGAGAATCCGTTTGCATAAAGGAGTAAAATATGATTTTAGTAAATACAGATTATATTTCTGGTAAAGAATTTGAAATGCTGGGGCTGGTAAAGGGAAGTACGATCCAGTCTAAACATTTTGGAAAAGATATTTCCCAAGGCTTTAAGACGCTTGTGGGCGGTGAATTGAAAGCCTATACGGAGATGATGAACGAGGCTAGAGATTTGGCAACCAAACGTATGGTAGAGGAGGCGCAAAAACTTGGTGCGGATGCAATAGTTAATATTCGCTATGCTTCTTCTGCAATCATGCAGGGTGCGGCTGAGGTAATTGCCTATGGGACAGCCGTTAAGTTTACAAATTAGAGACAAAAAAATATAATTACATTTAAGTAAAAGGGGATGTCGCACGAATAAATATTAGTGCGGCAGCCTCTTTTCACTTTACTTCTCAATCTATGTCTGTTATGGTAGATAAAGCACAATAGAAAATAATCTTTCATTCTATAATTATCAATATTGTGCTGGAAAATATCTTGAATCTTTTCTTACAGGCTTCAGCCTGACCTAAGCGGTAATCCCGCGAGAATCTCTGTTTACAGTAAAATTTTATAACAGGAGGAATGTCTATGGACAAAGAAAAAAAGAAGGAACTGCTGAAAATACTTCCTCAAAAGTATCAAATGAATTTGAGTGATTTTGCTTTGTTTTTGTCGGTAATGAAAAACAAGCGGGCTTATGAGTGTACACTTAGTATTATTTTAGATGAGCCGGACTTTGAGTTGGAGGAGGTGAAAGTGGAACAAGTAGTGTTAAATAAGACAGGAAAACGAGCAATCCGCTTAGATGCATGGGCTAAAGATAGCAAAAACCGGTTATTTGATATGGAGATGCAAAATGATAGCAAGGGTGACAATATTCCAAAGCGTGCCAGGTATTACCAAGGGCTGTTAGATGCACCCGCTTTAAAATCAGGGAAAGGTACCAAGTACCGGGAATTGCCATCTTCAATTATTGTATTTATTACTCAGGATGATATTTGGAGGCGGGACTTAGTAAAGTATACTTTTACAGAACAGTGTGAAGAAATTCCCGGGCTGCATCTTAAAGACGGAACTACCAAAATTTTCTTGAATATGGAGGGAGAAAATGGTTCTCAAGAGTTGATAAGTCTGTTAAAATATATGAAGAACACGACATTGGAGAACCCGGAGATTCTGATAAAAGATAAGAGGATTATAGAGTTAGATAGAATTGTGAGGGAAGTCAAAGAGAGTGAAGAATGGGAGGCGGTTCAGATGAATATAATGGAGATTGCAATGGAGAGGGGAATAGAACAGGGAATAGAACAAGGAGAAAATCGTTTGAGTTTGTTAAATAAAAAACTATTAGAACAAAGCCGTTTGGACGATTTGCGAAAAAGTTTGGATGATATAGAATATCGGAAAAAGTTGTATGCGGAGTATCATATTTAATGTTGTGATGAGTTATAAGATTTCCTCAATTAAGGCGTGGAAAGAAAATGAAAGAGCATTTTCTTTCCACGCCTATTTGTAATCCTTATTTAGCATTGGCCGTCAGCGACGATCTCCTCCATAGGCGGCCTCCGTTTTATCCCTCGCAGATAGAGGAATATCCCAGCGGTGGCAGCGCAGACTGCCGCTGCAAAGATTACAATGTGCAGAGCAATAGAATTGCCGCTGTAATTCAAGAATGATGGTGCAAATGTTCCCCACAAGTTAAACATCATATGGAACAGGATGGACAGATAGAGACTGCCGCCTTTGTAGCATACATAGCCACAGAAAAGTCCTACCACAAACGCATACGTGCCCTGAATGACATTTGCATGGAAGAGTCCGAACAGAAACGCCTGCAAAATATTTGCTGCTACAAACGGCATAGCCTTGACTGCGTATTTCATGGTAACGCCGCGGAAAATCAATTCCTCGCTGACGGGGGCAATCAAGACGGAATAAATAGCAAGCACCAGGGTAACATCTCCAAATCCGACGCTTTTCATTAATTCTTCATATGTCTGGTACCAACCAGGGTTAATTACGGCAAGAAGCATTACCACATAGGTGGATATGTACTGCATACCCAGCATCATTATGGCAAGCCCGCCGACCATCCATGGATTGATGATGGATGATATTTTACGGCGCGGCTGCTTTTTAGGACAGAAACGTTTCCAATACCAGAAACCGAGCGCTAAAGCGGCAATCACGGCATAGACGGCGGATATACCGGCAAGAAATTGGCTGTCCATGATGGAACTCATGACGGGGTTCAGAATCGAGTCGGTGATATTGGCCGGGTCTGCGCCGTCAGCCAGGATTTCCCGGTTTTTAAATATTTCCAGGAAGATTTTCAAGAATACGGCGGCAAAGGTAACGATCATTTGGATACCGAATGCGAGCAACACCGGGAGCAGACAAAATAAAATGCTGCCAATTTTTTTCATTGTTTTCATAATATAAGTGTCCTTTCTTTGCTGGTTATTGTTCACTGTCATGCCATTCAACTTGCTGGCATATAATGCTCTCTATTTATACTGATGAGTGAACGATAACTATTATTGTACTATTCTAACAGTACAAAAGAAAAATTGCAACTGCCTTTTATCCGGGGGATAATGAGAAAACAGATAGCAGGGAGCTTTTAAAGCGGCAGCTGCGCAGGGAGAGGGAATGTATTTATGAAGAAACGAAAGAGCCTGGGGATGAAGATTTTAATGTCATTTACAGTGGCTTCCATTATACCTATTATCATCATCAATATGTTTTCTTACTTCAATATCTCGAGAATTGTCAACGATAATAACGACGATTTGATGCGTTATAACCTTAATCAGACAAAGACAGATTTAGATATCACGATGGAATCCTATTTGGATGTATTGTACCAGATTTATGCGGACGATGATGTTGTCAATTTGATTAATAAGATTAACAATGATTTGGACATTGCTGTCAGTAAAAACCAGCTGCGAAGGGTTTTGAGGAGTTATTTTTATGCGAAAAAACACATCAAGGATATCTCAATTATAACAGCGGATGGAACTTTAATTTTCTATGATGCCATTACAGGCTCAACGACCAGAAGTTCCTGGCTTCCCAACATAGGTATGAGCCAGAAAGAATTGTATGATACCTATACTGGCGAAAAAAAGTCTTTTGCCATTCCCACGCAAGAGACGCTGAATGGGGACTATTTTCTCTTTCATCTGGGACGCAGGATTGTTGATTTTAACAGGAAGAATGAGGAGCTTGGAATTGTTATATTAAGCGTAGATGAGGAACTGTTACATGGCATATGTAGCGGTGGAGAAGAGGAAATGCCGGTATACAGTTTCATTGTTGACAGGGAGGGAAGATTTATTTCCTACCAAGAGAGGCAACTGCTGGGCAGTTCCCTTAGCCTGCAAGGAGGAAATAGAGTGCAGGCATACGAGGAGTTTGCGCAGCGGCAAAAGATTTTCGGAGAAAATGATGTGAATGTGGGGTGTATTGCCGATGAGAGGTTTGGCTGGGATATTGTCAGCATTTCAGACCAGAATGAGACTGTAGGCAGAATTCACCGTCAGCAGAGAATGGTCTTTACCATCCTCGCGGCTGCAATTGCATTTTTGGCAGTCATCATTATGTTTTTTACCCGCAGCCTGACAGGCTCCATCCGCACTGTGGTAAAAGCCATGCAGTCAGCGGGGCAGGGGCGTCCTTATCAACGGGTACGGATTGACCGAAAGATGCCCAAAGAAGTCGAAGTGATTGCCCGCCAGTACAATACGACTATGGAGCAGCTTTTGGAGTCAGTAGAAAAGGAAAAGCAGTTGGACAGGCAGAAAAGAGACGCTGATATTACAGCGTTGGAGGCGTAGCTCAATCCGCATTTCCTCTATAACACGCTGGACACCATCAACCGGATTGCCATTGGCAAAAAAGAATTTGAAATCAGCAGAGCCATTTCTGCACTGGCGAAGATATTACGCTACGGTATTGACAACAGCAATGGAATTGTGACGGTTCGGGAAGAATACGAATGGTTAAAACAATACTTGTTCTTGCAGCAGACCAGGCTGAAGGACGGCCTTGAGAGCATCATCGAAATTTCGCCGGAACTTATGGAAATGAAAGTGCACAAGTTGTTAATCCAGCCATTTGTGGAGAATTGCTTCATCCATGGATTTGAAAATATTAAGAGGAAACCTTTTCTTAAAATAATTATGCAGCTGTGGGAAAAGGAGCATATAAGGATTTTGATTGAGGACATAATAGAGAACTCAGTGAAAAACTTGTTGATTTTTCGTTTTAATTGTTATAGAATACAAAATAGCGTATATTTATACAACTTGATTGAAATTACAGAGATTCCAGAAGGACTAGGAGGACAACATTATGAAAACAGGAAAAAAATTAGCGGCTCTGCTGTTGGCAGGAGCCATGCTGACAGGTATTATGGGATGCGGGGTTCCGGCGAACACCGTACATGCCCCGGAAGATATGGCGGGCAAGAAGATTGGCGTACAGCTTGGTACGACAGGCGATACGCTGGTAACCGATGAATTTGAAAAGGACGGCAGTACTACCGTAGAGCGTTATAAAAAGGGCGCGGACGCTGTACAGTCCTTGAAACAAGGCAAGATTGACTGCGTAGTCATTGACTCTGAGCCGGCAAAGGCGTTTGTGGAACAGAATAGTGATTTGAAGACTCTTGACACAGAGTATACAGATGAAGAGTATGCGATCGCCATTGCCAAAGATAATTCGGAGCTGAAAGAGAAGATTAACGGCGCCCTTGCTGAATTGAAATCAGAAGGCGTATTGGATCAGATTATGGCAAATTATACAGGCGGAGATACGATGGGAACCTGCCCTTACGAATCTCCGGCAGACGTGGATATTTCCAACGGTAAGCTGGTAATGGCAACCAACGCAGCGTTTAAGCCTTATGAATACTATGAGAATAATGAGATCGTAGGTATCGACCCGGATATTGCGCAGGCAGTAGCGGATAAGCTGGGCATGGAGCTTGAGATTATTGATATGGATTTCGATGCGATCATCAATGCGGTGCAGTCCGGCAAAGCAGACATCGGCGTAGCGGGGATGACGGTCAATGAAGAACGTTTACAGAGTATTGATTTCAGCGATACATATGCCAAAGCGAAACAGGTAATCATTGTTCGTGCAAAATAGGAGGAAAAGCTGCTGTGCAGAGTTTTGTAGAACAGTTTACATTAAATTTTATTAACGATAACAGATATCAGTACATACTTCAAGGTTTTGTAAATACTCTGATTATCACGTTGCTGGCCGCGCTTTTAGGCATTGCCCTCGGATTTCTGGTGGCAATTATACGTTCCAGCCATGATAAGACGGGACATATGAAGATTCCCAACTTTATCTGCCAGGTATATCTTACAGTAGTGCGTGGGACGCCCACAATGATTCAGCTTCTGATAATTTATTATGTAATTTTTGCAACGGTAAACGTGTCAAAGGTTCTGGCGGCTGTCGTGGCGTTTGGGCTTAATTCCGGCGCCTACGTGGCTGAGATCGTCCGTTCCGGCATTATGTCTGTAGACGAGGGGCAGTCGGAAGCGGGAAGAAGTTTGGGACTGAATTACCGTCAGACCATGCAGTTTATCATTATGCCCCAGGCATTTAAAAACGTGCTTCCCGCACTGGGAAACGAATTTATCGTATTGTTAAAAGAAACCTCTATCAGCGGTTATATCGGATTGACGGATTTAACGCATGGCGGCGATATCATCCGGGGTATTACGTTCTCCCCCTTTATGCCCCTGATTGCCGTTGCGCTGATTTATCTGCTGTTGGTTACCGGGTTGTCCTGGTGCGTCAATAAGCTGGAGAGGAGGCTGAGAGTCAGTGAACGGTAAGGTATTGCTGGAAACAAAAGAGCTGCGCAAGGATTTTGGCGGCAATCAGGTGCTTCGCGGCATCAGCACGCAAATCTGCCAGGGCGAAGTGGTGGCGATTATCGGCCCCTCCGGCTGCGGCAAATCGACTTTCTTACGCTCCTTAAATCTGTTGGAGACCCCAACAGGCGGCAGCGTCATTTTTGAAGGCAAAGAGATTACAGCGCCCGGTGTGGACGTCAATAAGATTCGCCAGAAGATTGGTATGGTATTTCAGCAGTTTAATCTGTTTGCCAACTTGAGCATACAGGAAAATATCACGCTTGCTCCTGTGAAATTAGGTCTGATGGGCAAAGAGGAAGCGGATAAACGTGCTGTGGATTTATTAGAGCGCGTCGGGCTTCCTGATAAGGCGGGCGCCTATCCGTCCATGCTGTCCGGCGGGCAGAAGCAGAGGATTGCCATAGCACGTTCCCTCGCCATGAATCCGGACGTGATGTTGTTTGACGAGCCAACCTCAGCGTTAGACCCTGAAATGGTAGGAGAAGTGCTGGAGCTGATGAAAGAGCTGGCAAAGGATGGCATGACGATGGTTGTGGTGACGCACGAGATGGGATTTGCCAGGGAAGTGGCAAGCCGTGTCATGTTCATCAATGAGGGTATGATATGTGAAGAAAACGAGCCGGAAGAATTTTTCAGCCATCCTAAGAATCAACGGCTTCAGGATTTTCTTGCGAAAGTGTTATAGGATTTACCAAAACGTTGGGAGAGGAAACTTCCCAACGTTTTTTGATTGCACATTTTCAGGAGAAAGGGTAAAATAAAAAAAGCAGTCGATTTACAATACGAAACGGAGGAAGCCATGTCATTCACACATCTTCACGTCCATACAGAATACAGCCTTTTGGACGGCTCCAACAAGATAAAAGAATATGTTTCCAGAGTGAAAGAGCTGGGCATGGACGCAGCGGCCATCACAGATCATGGCGTGATGTACGGCGTCATTGATTTCTACCGTGCGGCCAAGGAAGCCGGCGTCAAGCCGATTTTGGGCTGCGAGGTCTATGTCGCGCCCGGTTCCAGGTTTGACCGGGAGAAAGTGGAGGGAGAAGACCGCTATTTCCACTTAATCCTGCTGGCGGAGAATAATACCGGCTACCAGAATTTGATGAAGATTGTATCACGCGGTTTCACAGAAGGCTATTACTACCGCCCTAGGGTGGACAGGGAGGTATTGGAGACCTACCATGAAGGCTTGATTGTGCTCAGCGCCTGTCTTGCCGGGGAGGTGGCAAAGCTCTTGCAACGGGGGTTCTATGAGGAGGCCAAGGAGGCTGCGCTGTGGCATGACAGGACTTTTGGGCATGGGAACTATTTTCTTGAGCTGCAAGACCATGGACTACAGGAGCAGCAATATGTCAATCAGCAGCTTCTTCGATTGAGCCGGGAGACGGGGATAGCGCTGGTCGCTACCAATGACGTTCATTATACGTATGAGACCGATGTGGATTCTCACGATATTCTGCTTTGCATCCAGACAGGGAAAAAGCTGGCGGATGAGAACCGTATGCGTTATGAGGGAGGGCAGTATTACGTTAAGTCGGAAGACGAGATGCGCGCGCTGTTTCCCTATGCGCAGGAGGCTTTGGATAATACTGCCAGGATTGCCGAACGCTGCAATGTGGAGATTGAGTTTGGCGTGACCAAATTACCGAAGTTTGACGTGCCAAAGGGGTATACGTCCTGGGAATACCTGAATAAGCTTTGTCATGCGGGCCTGAAGAACCGTTATCCTGCGCACGACGGCATTGTAAAAATTCCAGGCAGGGAAACGTCTCTGGAATTCGCCGAATTGAAACGTCAGCTCCAGTATGAGCTTGACATTATTCAGCAGATGGGATATGTCGATTATTTCCTGATTGTGTGGGATTTTATCCGTTTTGCCCGGGAGAACGGCATAGCTGTAGGACCGGGGCGCGGGAGCGCGGCGGGAAGCCTGGTGTCCTACACGCTTGAAATCACGAATATCGACCCCATTCGCTACAGCTTGATTTTTGAGCGTTTCCTGAACCCGGAGCGTGTGACGATGCCGGATATTGATATTGATTTCTGTGTGGACAGGCGGCAGGAGGTTATTGATTACGTCAGCGAAAAGTACGGCAAGGACCGTGTGGTGCAGATTGTCACATTCGGTACGATGGCGGCCAGGGGCGTAATCCGGGATGTGGGCCGGGTTATGGATCTGCCTTACGCTTTTGTGGACAGTATTGCCAAACAGATTCCCACAGAACTCGGAATCACGATTGATAAGGCTCTGAAAATGAATCCTGAGTTGAGAAGTCTCTATGAGAGCGATGAGAGTATTAAGAAATTGATTGACATGTCCAGGCGTCTGGAAGGACTGCCGCGGCATACGTCTATGCATGCGGCGGGAGTGGTCATCAGCTCTAAGCCGGTCGATGAATTTGTGCCGCTTTCCAGGGGAAGCGACGGCGCCATCACCACTCAGTTTACGATGACGACATTAGAAGAGCTGGGACTGCTGAAAATGGATTTCCTGGGGCTTCGGAACCTGACGGTTATCCAACATACTGTGAATCTTATTCACGAAGGGCAGAAAGCGGCTAATCCCGGGATGTCACAAGAGGAGCTTTTCGATATTGATAAGGTGGACTATGACGATAAAGCAGTCTTAGATTCTCTGGGCACCGGCAGGACGGACGGCGTTTTTCAGTTGGAGAGCGCGGGCATGAAGAATTTCATGAAGGAGCTAAAACCACAGAGTTTAGAGGACATTATTGCGGGTATATCTCTATACCGTCCGGGTCCTATGGAATTTATCCCGGCCTATATTAAAGGCAAGAATAATCCTGATTCAATTACTTATGATTGTCCGCAGTTAGAGCCGATTTTGGAGCCGACTTACGGTTGTATCGTCTATCAGGAACAGGTGATGCAGATTGTCCGTGATCTTGCCGGCTATACGCTTGGCCGAAGCGACCTTGTGCGTCGTGCCATGTCCAAGAAAAAAACTTCCGTCATGGAACAGGAGCGTAAGAATTTCGTTTATGGGAACCAGGAAAAGGGAGTTCCCGGCTGCATCAGCAACGGCATCAGCGAACAGACGGCCAATAAGATTTTTGACGAGATGACAGATTTTGCTAAATATGCATTTAATAAATCCCATGCTGCCGCTTATGCGGTGGTTGCATACCAGACCGCATATTTGAAATACTATTACTCAGTGGAGTACATGGCTGCGCTCATGAACTCCGTTATGAACCACAATGCCAAGCTTTCGGAATACATTTTCACCTGTCGTCAGATGGGCATTCAAGTGCTGCCGCCCAGTATCAACGAGGGCGGCGGTGAATTTTCCGCATCGGGAAATGAAATTCGCTATGGCATGTCCGCCATCAAGAGCGTCAGTCCTTTGTTTATTGAAAAGCTCTGCGAGGAGCGGCAAGAGCGTGGAAGGTTTAAAAGCCTCCCCGATTTCCTGACCCGGATGGCAGACAGTGAAATAAACCGGCGGATGGTAGAAAACCTTATCAAAGCGGGAGCGTTAGATAATATGGGGGCGACCAGAAAACAGTGTATGATGGCGTATGCGGGAATCATGGACGGTATAGCCCAGGATAAGAAGAATACTATGGCGGGACAGATGACATTGTTTGATCTGGCAGGCGAGGAGGCCAAGGCGGATTTTGAGGTGAAGCTGCCGGACGTGGGCGAGTATGCCAAAGAAATGTATCTGGGATTTGAGAAAGAAGTGCTCGGCGTCTATATCAGCGGCCACCCCCTGGAGGAATATGAGGAGAAATGGCGTAAGAATATTACCAGGGTCACCACGGATTTCATGCTGGAAGAGGAGAGCGGGCAGACGCGCGTTGCAGACGGCGAGATCGCCATGGTAGGCGGGATGATTGTGGACAAGACTGTCAAATATACCAAGAATAACCAGACGATGGCATTTATCACGTTAGAAGATCTGGTGGGGACGTTGGAAATTATCATTTTCCCCAAGAGCTATGAGGCCAACAACCGTATGCTGAATATAGACGAGAAAGTATTTGTGCGCGGGCGCGCAGCTACCGAGGAGGAGAAGAATGCCAAGCTAATCTGCGAGCGCATGTACTCTTTTGATGATACCAAGAAAGAGGCGTGGCTGCAATTTGCTACCAGACAGGAGTATGAAGAGCGGGAAAAGGAGCTGTTTGATATTCTAAGTGGCAGCGATGGTAATGATAACGTAGTCATCTACATTTCCGGCGAGAAACAGATGAAACGGCTTCCGCCCGGCAGAAGTATTGCGGCTGTGCCGGAGACAATTAACAGATTAACTAAGTTTCTGGGCGAAAATAATGTAAAAGTTGTAGAAAAGAATATTGAAAATCTTGCCAAAAGAGATTAAAATAGAATAAATTGGATGTAATGGAATTTATCATAGATACAGGAGGAATTTGTTATGGCAAAAGAGATAGAGACAATTGCAGTATTAACCAGCGGCGGAGACGCGCCGGGAATGAATGCTGCAATCCGCGCAGTCGTGCGGCAGGCGCTTTCACGCGGCAAGAAGGTAAAGGGAATTAAAAGAGGCTATGCTGGACTGTTGCAGGAAGAGATTATAGATCTGGAAGCAAGAAGCGTATCAGATATTATTCAGCGGGGCGGTACAATTTTAGCAACCGCCAGGTGCAAAGAATTTACGACGCCGGAAGGGCAGCAGCAGGGAGCGGAGATTTGCCGCAAACATGGCATTGACGGTGTTGTAGTTATTGGCGGCGACGGTTCCTTTAAAGGAGCGCAGAAGCTGGCGTCTCTGGGAATCAATACGATTGGTATTCCCGGAACAATTGACTTGGATATTGCTTGTACGGAGTATACCATTGGATTTGACACGGCGGTCAATACAGCCATGGATGCCATTGACAAGGTGCGTGATACCTCCACTTCCCATGAGAGATGTTCTATTATTGAGGTTATGGGAAGGGGCGCAGGGTTTATCGCACTGTGGTGCGGTATCGCCAATGGTGCGGAGGATATCCTGCTGCCGGAGAAATATGACTATGACGAACAGAAACTTGTGAATAACATTATCAATAACCGTAAGCGTGGCAAGAAACATCATATCATCATCAATGCGGAGGGCATTGGCCATTCTACAAGTATGGCAAAACGTATTGAGGCGGCTACCGGCGTAGAGACGCGCGCTACGATCTTAGGACATATGCAGCGTGGAGGAAGCCCCACCTGTAAGGACCGCGTCTATGCGTCCACAATGGGGGCCTTTGCTGCGGATTTACTGTGCGATGGTAAGTCGAATCGCGTAGTTGGTTACCGTCATGGAGAGTTTGTTGATTTTGATATTGACGAGGCGCTTTCCATGGAGAAGGCAATTTCGGAGTATCAGTTTAATATCTGTGAGAGCCTCAGCAAGTAAGGAGACGCAGACAGATGATTACAAGTTCCTCCAATACCAGGATGAAATATATCATACAGTTAAATAAAAAAGCAAGGACCCGCCGCCAAGAGCGGGTTTTTGTGGTGGAGGGAATAAAAATGTGCCTCGAAGCTCCCAGAGAACAGATACAGGAAATGTATGTATCAGAGAGTTTTCTTGCGGACCACTGTAATCAGGAACGGTTGCAGGGTTTTGCTTACGAGATTGTATCGGATGGCGTATTCAGCAAAATCAGCGATACCATGACGCCCCAGGGTATCCTCTGCCTTGTGCGGATGCCGCAATATAGGTTGGAGGATTTGCTGGGAGAGGACAGCGGGCGTTGCCGGACAGGTTCGTTTCCAGGGAAAGCAGATTCCTATGGACAAGAAGCCGGGCAAAATGCGCCCCATCTGCTGATTTTAGAGAATATTCAAGACCCTGGGAATCTTGGCACAATGATGCGCGCCGGGGAGGGGGCGGGCGTTACCGGCGTCATCATGGATGGGACGACGGTGGATATTTTTAATCCCAAGACGATCCGTTCCACGATGGGGTCTTTGTTCCGCGTGCCTTTTTATGTTGCGGACAACCTTTCGGAGACAATCGGCGTTCTCAAAGAGAGCGGTGTTCTCTTGTATGCCGCATGTCTGGATGGAGCGCAGTTGTACGATAAACCTGATTATACCTTGCCCTGCGGTTTCATGATTGGTAACGAGGCAAATGGCCTGCGGGCGGAAACGGCGGCCCTTGCGGACATCCGTATCAGAATTCCTATGCAGGGGAAAGTAGAATCTTTAAATGCAGCGGTGGCTTCCGCTTTGTTGATGTATGAGGCCAGCCGCCAGCGCAGGTAAGTTGGTGGAGAACGGTTGGCCGGTGCGGCAGCGTTTGTCTAATGTATAAAGCCAGTCGCCGGCGAGAGCAGCTTGGAAAGGATAATTATGCGTATTTGGTTTAAGATATTTCAGGATAATCATCTCCAGCGCGATATGGTTATCACGGATGACAGCGAGGACACCCGCACGCACAAGGTGTTTGCAGCGCTGGAACAGGTTTGCTATGAGTTTGATTTGAGTAAGCCGATCTGGCTGGACGCCACAATTGCAGAATTTAAACGCCACGATAAGGCACGGTTTTATCAGGATAATTTCGTAGAGCAGATAGACTTTGATTTTCTGGAAATTCATGTGATAGAAGAGTAAAGAAAACTCAAACTCCATGAAGGCTTTACACCAAAACAGCTTATTGGTATAATAAAATTATCATATAAACGGACGATAGAAAGCAGGTGATTATATGCCGAGTGCAGCAGACATTATCAGAGATTCTATTACAGAGTTTTCAAGATTACAGGATTGGATGATTTCAGTTAAAGAAACAAATCCAGAAACATATAATTCAATGCACAAACGATATATTGAATTAAAAGTCACATTATCGTCATTAGGTGTTAATCTCGAACAGATTGATAGAATTAAGGAATAAAATTGTATAAACAACGAATATCGTTACTCGCTCAAAAGGTCTTGCCGCATAAGCGGCAAGACCTTTTGAACGAATCTGTGTCTTGTAGTTTATATGAATGCGGCGCCTCATCGAAAAGGAGCCGTTGATTTTCAAAACACAAACCCATTTACACTACGCAGTGCATTATTCCCCGGTGCAGTTCATATCCGTGAAGCTGCAAGTAGTGTCTTCATCGGAACTTGCGCTGTTCATATCGGTGATACTGCTGGCAGCGTCTTTCGTCTCCAAACAGTTCATGTCGTTGAGGCCGCAGGTTGTATCGTCGTCTGCGGACATCCCATTCAAGTTTGTAATGCCTAAGTTCTTTTCCTTCTCCATAGAAAAACCTCCTAAATCATTATATCATATTGTTTACGAGTTACGTGAATGTATTATAACGATATTTTTTCCGTATTGCAAGTAGAAAAAATTTGCCTTTTTGTTATTTTATACTTATAATGTTAGATACTACAGACAGGAAGGAGTATTACTATGGGAAATATGATTAACAAAGAGGTGGAACCATTTCGGGTATCAGCGTTTGTAAATGGCGAATTTGCGGAAGTGAGCCAGGAGGATTTGAAAGGACACTGGTCGGTACTGTTTTTCTATCCGGCGGATTTTACGTTTGTGTGCCCGACAGAGCTTGGCGATCTCGCCGACCATTATGAGGAGTTTCAAAATGAGGGCTGTGAGATTTATTCAGTCTCAGAGGATACTCATTTCGTGCACAAGGCATGGGCGGACGCTTCCGAGACGATCCGTAAGATTCAGTATGTGATGCTTGCCGATCCTGCGGGCGTGCTGGCACGGCAGTTTGGCGTGCTCGTGGAAGAAGAGGGACAGGCGCTCAGAGGGACGTTTATTCTCAATCCCGAGGGAAGAGTTAAGGCGTACGAAATCCATGATATGGGTATTGGCAGGAATGCCAAGGAGCTTTTGCGCAAGGTACAGGCGGCGAAGTTTGTAGAGGAGCATGGAGACCAGGTTTGCCCGGCGAAGTGGCAGCCCGGGGAGGAGACGTTAAGTCCCAGCCTGGATTTGGTAGGTATGCTGTAGGAGGAACGCGTATGGATAGTGAAAAAATTTCTGCTAAGAGTAGTCTGATTACCGCAGAGTTGGAGGAACAGCTCTGCGGTGTGCTGGGAAAGCTCACCGGGGAAGCGCATCTGGTATGCGTTGTGGATTTGTCGGATAAGGCGTCGGTGGAAATGGCGGAGCTGGCGCGTCATCTCACCGGGCTGTCGGATAAGCTGACTTGTCAGTTTTATGAGCCGCAGGAGGCAGAGGAAGCGCTGCCGGAACTTGACGTCTCTCTGTTGCCGGCGACTGCAATATACCGACAGGGAAAGTATACGGGTATTGCATTCCATGGCGTTACCGGAGGCAAGGAGATGAATTCCCTTGTGCTTGCGCTCTATAACGTGGCGGGTCCGGGGCAGGAGATGGACAAGCGCGTAGAGAAAAAGCTTCGCAAACTGGCACGTAAGAGCGAGATGAAGATTTTTGTCTCTCTGTCCTGCCACCACTGTGCAAAACAAGTGATTGCCTGCCAGCAGATGGCGGCTGTTTCGGAGATGGTAGAGGCGCGGATGATTGACGCCAGATTGTACCCTCATCTGGCAGAGCAATATAAAATTGAGCGCATTCCCATGACTGTCATCAATGAGGATGAAGTACTTCTGGGGGTTAAGACAATAGAGCAGATGTATGACATCCTTAAAGCTTACAAGTAAATATTTTGGCAATTTATACAAATGCCAGATACAAATTTTGACAGTTTTAGACATATTTATATTTTTTGCAAAAAATGTCTTGCATCTTTTTGTCGAAGATGCTAGTATGGGGTCATACCAAATGAATAGTGACCTGGAGAAAATGGAGTAGGGTTGACATGGCAGAGATGCTGTTTATTAACTCTACTCTTTTTATATTCTAAAAATGGAGGTGGGAACGGACAGTCACAAAAACAGTAATCATGATTTGTGGAGGAAACATGGAACAAAGATTTTACGATGCAATGGCAGACTGCCCGGTGGTAGCTGCGGTAAAAAATTTTGAGGGAATTGAGAGATGTCTGGAATCAGATGTGAGAATTGTATTTATCCTTTTCGGGGATATGTGCAATATTGCAGAGATTGTAGAGCGGGTTAAGAAAGCAGATAAGATAGCCTTAGTGCATATTGATTTAGTCGAGGGATTGAGCAATCATGAGATAGCCGTAGATTATATTCATAAAAATACGAAAGCGGATGGCATTATTTCCACGCGGATGAATATGATTAATCGTGCAAAGGAGTTGTCTTTATACACAGTTTTCCGCATTTTTGTTTTAGATTCCAGGGCTTTTCAGAGTATTGAAAAGCAGAAACGGCAGATTAAGGCAGATTTTATTGAAATACTGCCGGGGGTTATGCCTAAGATTATCCGCAGAGTCAACAAACTCAGCACGCAGCCGGTGATTGCCGGGGGGCTAATCAGCGACAGGGAGGATGTCATCGAAGCATTGGACGCGGGGGCGATTTCCGTTTCTACGACAAATCAGGATATTTGGTTTATGTAGTGCACACGGAGTAAGAAAACAAATCAAATCAAATCAGAGGAGGATTTTACTATGGCGAAATATGTTATGGCGCTGGATGCCGGTACGACAAGCAACAGATGTATTCTTTTTAATGAAAAAGGAGAAATGTGCAGTGTAGCACAGAAAGAATTTACACAGTATTTTCCAAAGCCGGGCTGGGTAGAGCACGATGCGAACGAGATTTGGTCTACACAGTTGGGAGTTGCAGTGGAGGCAATGCAGAAGATTGGGGCTTCCGCAGAGGATATCGCTGCAATTGGCATTACCAATCAGCGTGAGACAACGATTGTCTGGGATAAGAATACAGGGGAACCGGTGTATCATGCGATCGTATGGCAATGCAGAAGAACATCAGAATACTGTGACAGCTTAAAGGAAAAGGGACTTACAGATACCTTCCGTCAGAAGACAGGGCTTGTGATTGACGCGTATTTCTCTGGTACAAAGCTGAAATGGATTTTGGATAACGTGGAAGGTGTGAGAGAACGGGCAGAAAAGGGAGAGCTTCTCTTTGGTACGGTAGAGACATGGCTGATTTGGAAGTTGACAAAGGGTGCGGCGCACGTGACTGATTACTCCAATGCATCCCGTACGATGTTATTTAACATCAACGATCTGAAATGGGATGAGGAAATCTTGAAGGAATTAGACATTCCAGCGAGCATGCTTCCCGAGGCAAAACCGTCAAGCTGCGTATATGGAACAGCGGATGCTTCCTTCTTTGGCGGCCCGATTCCAGTTGGCGGAGCAGCAGGAGACCAGCAGGCAGCATTGTTCGGACAGACTTGTTTCACAGCAGGAGAGGCAAAGAATACATATGGAACGGGATGCTTTATGCTGATGAACACCGGTGAGAAGCCTGTATTTTCCAAGAACGGCCTGGTTACCACTATTGCATGGGGGATTGACGGCAAAGTCAATTACGCATTGGAAGGTTCCATTTTTGTTGCCGGGGCTGCCATCCAGTGGCTGCGTGATGAGCTGAGAATTATTGACAGCGCGCCGGATTCAGAATATATGGCGAAGAAGGTCAAAGACACCAACGGCTGTTATGTAGTTCCAGCATTTACGGGATTAGGAGCTCCCCATTGGGATCAGTACGCAAGGGGAACAATCGTGGGAATTACCAGAGGCGTTAATAAGTACCATATTATCCGTGCAACTCTGGAATCTTTGGCATATCAGACGAATGATGTATTACAGGCAATGCGGGCGGATTCCGGTATTGAGCTGAATTCTCTTAAGGTTGACGGCGGCGCAAGCGCCAACAATTTCCTCATGCAGACGCAGGCAGACATCATTGACGCACCGGTAAACCGTCCATCCTGCGTAGAGACAACAGCTATGGGCGCGGCTTATCTGGCTGGTCTGGCAGTAGGATATTGGGCAAGCAAAGAAGACGTCATCAAGAATTGGTCGATCGACCAGACCTTTAAGCCTCAGATTTCCCAGGAGGACAGAGAGGCAATGGTGAAGGGTTGGAATAAGGCCGTGAAATATTCCTACGGCTGGGCGAAGGAAGACTAGCGTTAATTACCCTGTCTGGGATGTTCACGGTTCCTCATGGGGCGCTGTGTGTCCCGGGCAGAGGATAAAAGATACGGATAAGCGAGAAGGTTATAGATTGAGAGCGATAGCAAAATTTAGGTAACAATTCAGCCATCGCCAAATTTATGGGCGAATCATGCTGGCATGGGCTGAATAGTTACAAATTTAGAATGAAAGGGGACTTCTTATGTTACCATATATTGCAGAATTTGTAGGAACCATGATATTGATACTCTTAGGAGACGGCGTAGTAGCGAACGTAACATTGAATAAATCAGGCATGAAAGGGGCGGGCTCAATTCAGATTACATTTGCCTGGGGTCTTGCCGTTATGGTGCCGGCGTTTATCTTTGGCGCGGCATCCGGCGCACATTTCAATCCGGCATTGACCTTGGCATTGGCAGTGGATGGCAGCCTTGCCTGGAACCTGGTACCAGGTTATATTATTGCCCAGTTTGCAGGCGCTTTCGTCGGCGCTTGTATCGTATACATCCTGTTTAAGGGACAGTATGACGCGACAGAAGATGCAGCTACCAAGCTTGGCACATTCTGCTGTGCTCCGTCTATCCCGAACACCGTATTGAATCTGCTCAGTGAGATAGTTGGTACGTTTGTGCTTGTATTTGCCATCAAAGGACTTCCGGCAGACGCACCGGCTGGCGTAGGCAACCTCTTAGTATTTGGAATCATCGTTTCCATCGGTATGTCCTTGGGCGGTCTTACCGGATATGCGATCAACCCGGCGCGTGATATCGGGCCTCGTCTGGCACATGCAGTTCTTCCGATTAAAGGAAAAGGAAGCTCTAACTTCGGATATGCAGCAATTACGCTTTGTGGACCGATTATCGGCGCGCTGCTGGCAGTTGGATTGTACGCAGTGATTCCGTGGTAATTGACCTAAGGAGGGACCCAGCGAAGCTGGGAGGATGCCTTAGGTCTCCTGGAACAGCCAAAGAAGTAAATTGACCTAAGGAGGGACCCAGCGATATGGCATGAGGAGGGACCCAGCATAGCTGGGAGGAGCCCTGATGCCTCGTGCTGGAGCCAAAGAAGTGGATTGGGAGGAGCCCTGATGCCTCGTGCTGGAGCCGTAGAAGTAAAATGAAACGAATGGTTAGCTATTTTGGGAAATATATAAGACATTGCAGAGAGCATGGAGAGGCAATGATTACACTTCTGAAAGGGAGTGTAATTGCTGCCTCTTTTATAACTAGAAAGGATAGGTGAATCATATGTATGACGTAATAATTATAGGGGCTGGCGTATCGGGAGCAGCTTCAGCAAGAGAGCTTTCAAAATACAAGCTCAATATATGTGTGGTGGAAAAAGAAGAAGACGTCTGCTGCGGGACCTCTAAGGCCAACAGCGCTATTGCACATGCAGGTTTTGACGCTGAGAGCGGTTCTCTGATGGCAAAACTCAACGTAGAGGGGAATCAGATGATGGAAAAACTTTCCAAAGAGCTCGATTTTCCGTTTAAACAAAACGGCTCCCTGGTTGTATGTCTCCATGAGGAGGAAATGCCCGATCTGCAAAAGCTCTATGAGAGGGGTATAGAAAATGGTGTCAAAGATTTGCGCATTATTAATAGGAAAGAACTGGTAGAATTAGAGCCTAATATTTCGGATGAAGCGGTGGCGGCATTGTATGCGCCGACCGGCGGCATTGTCTGTCCCTTTGGCATGAACATTGCTTTTGCGGAAAATGCGGCTCACAATGGCGTGGAATTTAAGTTTGACACAGAAGTGACCGGATTTGAGAAAAAAGAGGATACCTGGCTTGTAAAGACCAGTCAGGGTGATTTTGAGACGAAATATGTGGTAAATGCGGCAGGCGTTTATGCAGATAAATTTCACAATATGGTGAGCGAAAAGAAACTGCACATCACGCCGCGCCGCGGAGATTATTGCCTGCTTGACCGTTCCACGGAAGGATTCGTCACACATACCATCTTCCAGCTTCCCAGCAAATACGGGAAAGGCGTGCTGGTAACGCCGACTGTTCATGGGAATACGCTGGTAGGTCCTACAGCCATTGATATTGAAGATAAAGAGGGAACGAATACGACGCAGGCGGGCATTGATGAATTAATTAGTAAGGCGGGGAGCACGGTAAAAGGGCTTCCGATTCGTCAGGTTATCACTTCCTTTGCAGGGCTGCGCGCGCATGAGGACGGGCATGAGTTTTATATCGGCGAGGTGGAAGGAGCCAAAGGTTTTATCGACTGTGCCGGCATTGAATCTCCAGGCCTTACCAGCGCTCCGGCCATCGGCAAAATGGTGGCGGAAATTGTCAGCGGGCTTGCAGGTGCAGAAGAAAATCCAGACTTTATAGGAACTAGAAAAGGTATTTTAGACCCTAAGACATTAAGCAATGAGGAACGTGCGGCGCTGATTAAAGAGAATCCGGCATACGGAAATATTATCTGTCGCTGCGAAATGATTACAGAAGGAGAGATTATTGATGCGATCAACCGTCCGCTGGGCGCCAAATCTTTGGACGGCGTTAAGCGGAGGACAAGAGCGGGAATGGGACGCTGCCAGGCTGGATTCTGTTCTCCCAGAACAATTGAAATCCTTGCAAGAGAACGTGGGGTTGACCCGGCTGAAATTACAAAATCCGGTGGAAATTCCAAAATTATCGTAGGAATCAACAAAGACAGAATATAGTCGGAAAGCGAGGAAAGGGTATGTTAAGACAGGTTTATGATATTGTAATTGTGGGCGGTGGTCCGGCAGGATTGGCAGCAGCAGTGTCTGCAAAAAGAAACGGCATAGAATCAATCCTGGTATTAGAGAGAGATAAGGAACTTGGGGGCATTTTAAATCAATGCATACACAATGGTTTTGGGCTGCATACGTTTAAGGAAGAGTTGACCGGCCCTGAATATGCGGGAAGGTTTATTGAACAGCTAGAGGAAGAAAAGATTGCATATAAATTGAATACGATGGTTATGGATATCTCTGACGATAAAGTTGTCACGGCCATGAATCGGGAGGATGGAATGTTCGAGATTCAGGCAAAGGCAGTCATCCTTGCCATGGGATGCCGCGAGCGTTCGCGAGGGGCTCTGAATATTCCTGGTTATCGGCCGGCCGGAATTTATTCTGCCGGCACTGCGCAGCGTCTTGTCAATATGGAAGGCTATATGCCTGGGCGCGAAGTCGTAATCCTGGGCTCCGGGGATATCGGGTTAATCATGGCGCGAAGAATGACCTTAGAGGGTGCGAAGGTAAAAGTGGTGGCAGAATTGCTGCCCTATTCCGGCGGACTTAAGCGTAATATCGTGCAGTGTCTGGATGATTTTGGCATTCCTCTTAAATTGAGCCACACGGTTGTTGACATTGACGGTAAGGAGCGCGTGGAGGGAATTACGATTGCCCAGGTGGATGAGAACCGCAGACCGATTCCGGGAACGGAGGAGCATTATACCTGCGATACGCTGTTGTTATCCTGTGGTCTGATTCCAGAAAATGAAATTTCCAGCAGTCTTGGCGTTGAGATGAGCCCGGTAACTTCCGGCCCATTGGTAAATGAATGTTTGGAAACAAATGTTGAGGGCGTATTTGCCTGCGGAAATGTACTCCATGTCCATGATCTGGTGGATTTCGTTTCTGAGGAAGCAGGGGCTGCCGGAAAACACGCGGCGGAGTATGTAAAAAATGGCGCCAAGCATCCTTCTTCAGACGCCAAAGACATCCCTATCACTGCTACGCAGGGCGCGCGCTATACTGTGCCTAAGACCATCAATCCAGACCGCATGGACGAGAAGCATATCGTGCGTTTCCGCGTGGGAGACGTATATAAGAACTGTTACGTATCTGTATATCTGAACGATGAGCGTGTGATTCACAGGAAACGCCCGGTGATGGCTCCGGGGGAGATGGAAGAAGTGGTACTGAAAAAAGAAGAATTGTCAGCATTTCCCGATTTGTCCCAGATAACTGTTAAAATAGAGGAGGCGTAGAGTATGGAAACAAGAGAATTGATTTGTATCGGCTGCCCAATGGGATGCCCTCTCAAAGTAGAAATAAATAATGGCGAAGTAGCTTCCGTAACGGGAAATACTTGTAAACGCGGGGATGACTACGCGCGCAAAGAAGTCACCAATCCCACGAGAATTGTCACAAGTTCCGTTATTGTGGAAGGCGGAAGCCTGGCGGCAGTTTCCGTGAAGACCAAACAGGATATCCCCAAAGGAAAAATTTTTGACATCATGAAAGCGTTAAAAGGCGTTAAGGTACAGGCGCCTGTCCACATCGGCGATGTGATCGTTAGCAATGTGGCAGATACCGGCGTAGACATCATTGCCACCAAAAACGTATTGTAATACAAGCACCAAATCCCCCCTGCATCATACTGTAATGCAGGGGGGATTTTTATGCGTCTTTGTGAATTGCGGGAAAAAGAGGTCATCAATATCTGCAACTGTGAATGTCTTGGGTTTGTGATTGACGTAGATATTGACGTCTGTACTGGAATGGTATTGGCGTTGATTATTCCAGGCTGCGGCAAATGCTGGGGATTGTTTGGCAGGGGAAATGAGACGGTAATTCCCTGGAAACAAGTGGTAAAGATCGGCCCCGACATTATCCTGGTAGAGATTCCGCAGCCGCCGCCTAAGTAAGATATAATTTTTGTAACTATTTTTTATGAATACTTAAAACAAAATGTTCCATACTAAAAATATAGTAAACGATACTTTTAGGAGGAACATGGATGAAAAAGAAGTTTATATCAATCTTGCTGGCCGCTGCATTGGCAGCGACTCTGGCGGCAGGATGTGGAAATGATAATAACAATGGAAATGGGGCAAATGAAAACGCCGCAGATGAGGGAAACAATGGGAATGGAAATAATGGGAACCATGATACGGCAGAAAACGACGGCGCTCTGGTGGAAGAAGTCGACGGTTCTGTGTATTATCTGAACTTCAAGCCGGAACAGGCGGAGCAGTGGAAGGATTTGGCGAAGGAATATAGCAATGAAACCGGCATTCCGGTCACCGTAGAGACGGCGGCGTCCGGAACGTATGAATCTACGTTGAAATCGGAGATGGCAAAAAGCGAGGCGCCAACACTGTTTCAGGTAAATGGGCCTGCGGGGCTGGCTTCCTGGAAAGACTACTGTTATGACCTAAAAGACAGTGCAGTATATAAGAATTTAAAAAGTGATGATTTTGCATTAATTAGCGATGATGGACAAGTCCAGGGCGTGGCCTATGTGATTGAGACGTATGGTTTGATTTATAATAAGGATATTATGGAAGATTACTGTGAAATGGATGGGGCAAAGATTAAGGACGCTTCTGAGATTAACAGTTTTGCCAAGTTAAAGGAAGTAGCGGACGACATGCAGGCAAAGAGGGACGAGCTGGGGATTAAAGGCGCCTTCGCTTCCGCGGGTATGGATTCATCTTCCGATTGGCGCTTTAAGACCCATCTGGCGAATATGCCGATTTATTTTGAATACGAGGAAGAAAAGGTTGACACAACCGATGCCATCAAGGGAACTTATCTGGACGCCTATAAGAATATCTGGGACTTGTATATCACGGACGCTACGGTGGAGCCGACGATGATTTCCGGCATGACCGGGGAGGATGCAGCGGCAGAGTTTGCGATGGGAGAAGCCGTATTCTATCAGAACGGAACATGGGCGTATAAGGACATCACTGGCAATGATGTGGATGACGATGATATGGGAATGCTGCCGATTTATATAGGGGTTGGCGACGAGGCAAACCAGGGGCTTTGTACAGGTTCCGAGAATTATTGGTGTGTCAACAAAAATGCTTCTGAGGATGATATTGCAGCTACGCTTAATTTCTTAGAATGGGTAGTTACCAGTGACAGAGGACGCCAAGTATTCCGGGACGAGATGGGATTTGTGACGCCTTTTACCACATTTACGGAGGAATATATGCCGGAAAATCCGCTGGTGGACGCGGCTAATGAATATATCGACAGCGGCAAAACATCAGTTCCCTGGGTATTTTCCACGATTCCCTCAGAGGGTTGGAAAAATGGCGTCGGCAGCGCTTTGCTTGAGTATGCGCAGGGCACGGGCGACTGGGACGCCGTAAAGAAAGCGTTTGTTGAGGGCTGGGCGTCTGAATACAGCGCCGTAAATCAGTAAAAAACTGCCGGGGGCGGTTATGCCGTCCCCCGTCTTACGGAGGCATTTATGCAGAAATCATTGAAAAGATATTTTCCCATTTTTGCATTTCCAACATTGGCAGCATTTACAATCGGGTTTTTTATACCCTTTGTGATGGGTATTTATCTGTCGTTTTGTAAGTTTACCACTGTGACGGATGCAAGATTTATCGGCTTTGGAAATTATCTGAAAATTTTATCCGACAGGACATTTCTCCATTCGCTCTGGTATACGGCGGCGTTTACCGTAGTGTCGATGGCGCTAATCAATGTGCTGGCGTTTACGGTGGCAATGCTGCTGACAAAGGGAATCCGGGGAACGAATGCGTTCCGTACGGTATTTTTTATGCCCAATTTAATCGGCGGTATTGTGCTCGGCTATATCTGGCAGCTTTTGCTCAACGGCATCCTGGCAAATTTTCAGAAAACGCTGACTTATAATTCTGCTTACGGATTTTGGGGATTGGTTGTGCTCATGTGCTGGCAGCAGATTGGCTATATGATGATTATTTATATTTCCGGGATTCAGAATGTTCCGGGGGAATTGATTGAGGCGGCAAAGATTGACGGCGCCAAACCGGCGCAGATTTTGTTTCATGTGACCATTCCTATGGTAATGCCGTCGATTACCATCTGCACCTTCCTTACTTTGACAAACGGATTTAAGCTGTTTGACCAGAACCTTGCGTTGACAAACGGCGAGCCCTCAAGTATGTCGGAACTTTTGGCGTTGAATATTTTTAATACGTTCTATGGAAGGACGGGTTATGAGGGCGTTGGACAGGCGAAGGCGGTCGTTTTCTTTCTTCTGGTGGCGCTGATTGCTATTATTCAGACAAGGCTCACAAGGACCAAGGAGGTACAGCATTAATGAATGTCAGGAAAGCAAAATATGGATGGGTATGGAGTATTTTTTTCAGTCTTTTGTCGGTGGCATGGGTGTTTCCTATTCTGCTGGTGATTGTCAATTCATTTAAGAAAAAAGTATATATCAGCCGCAAACCGTTTGAGCTTCCTACTGGGAAGATGTTTGTGGAATTGGAAAATTATCTGAGGGGGATTGAGAAAATTCAGTTTTTTGACGCCCTTAAAAATTCTTTGTTTATCACCGTATGTTCGGTGGCGGTGATTATCTTGTGCACGTCCATGTGCGCCTGGTATATTTCCCGTGTGAAGTCGGCATTTTCCACAGGAATGTACTATTTGTGCCTTTTTTCGATGATTGTGCCGTTTCAGATGGTAATGTTTACGCTGTCAAAATTGGCAAATATGTTGCATTTATACAACCCAATTGGTATTATATTAGTGTATCTGGGATTTGGCGCCGGACTGTCTGTATTTATGTTCTGCGGATTTGTGCGGGGGATTCCTCTGGAGATTGAGGAAGCAGCCATGATTGACGGATGCACGCCAATTCAAACGTTTTTCCGTGTGGTATTTCCAATCTTAAAACCTACCTGCATCACTGTGGCGATTTTGCAGGCGATGTGGATTTGGAATGATTATCTTCTGCCATATCTGGTGTTGGATATCAAGCGTTATAAAACGATTCCTATTGCTATCCAATATTTGCGAGGCGGTTATGGCTCTGTAGATATGGGGGCGATGATGGCAATGCTTGTTTTGGCGATTATTCCGATCGTTATATTTTATATTTTCTGCCAGAAATACATCATTGAGGGCGTAGTGGCAGGCGCGGTAAAGGGTTAGATAATACAAATAATTGATAATTAGAAATAGCAACAGGAGGTACGCGCATTATGCGGAGCAGTGGAGTTTTGATGCACATTTCCTCTCTGCCTTCCCCCTATGGGATTGGAACCATGGGGGCGCAGGCCAGGGAGTTTGTAGATTTTCTTGTAAAGGCTGGGCAGCAGTACTGGCAGGTTCTGCCGATTTGTCCGACAAGTTATGGGGATTCCCCCTACCAGTCGTTTTCCAGTTTTGCCGGAAATCCCTATTTTATTGATTTGGAAATTCTTTGTGAGCAGGGTCTTTTGAATGTCAAGGAATGTAAATCCTATAAATGGGGCAAGCGCGTGACGCGGGTAGATTATGAGATGCTTCATAAGAGCCGCTATCCGCTGTTACATAAAGCATTCGCACGGTTTCAGAAGAAAATTCCTGGAGATTATGCGCAGTTCTGTAAGGAAGAGGAGGACTGGCTGGACGATTATGCGTTGTTTATGGCTTTGAAGGATTCACACGACGGGGAATCATGGAGCAAGTGGGATGTGGGACTTAAACGGCGCGAGAAGGATGCTCTGGCATCGGCAAAGAACAAACTGGCGGAGGAAATTGAGTTCTGGAAAATGGTCCAATATTTGTTTTATAGCCAGTGGAAATCATTGAAATCGTATGCCAATGAAATGGGAATCCGCATGATTGGCGACGTGCCAATTTATGTTGCGCTGGACAGCGCCGACGTGTGGGCGGAGCCCGGGCAGTTTTATCTTGGCAAGAATCTACAGCCTATCGACGTGGCAGGGTGCCCGCCGGACGCATTTTCGGAGGATGGCCAGCTCTGGGGCAACCCGCTGTTTCGCTGGGATGTGATGAAAAAAGACGGCTATCGCTGGTGGATTCGCCGCATGGAGAAGACGTCTAAGTTGTTTGACGTTATCCGTATCGACCATTTCCGCGGCTTTGATTCCTACTATGCGATTCCTTTTGGGGAGAAGACGGCCAGAAAAGGCGAGTGGCGCAAAGGGCCGGGGCTTGATCTGTTTCATGCGATCGAGAAAAAGCTTGGAAATCTTGCAATCATTGCAGAGGATTTGGGCTTTCTCACGAAGTCTGTGCGTAAGATGCTGGCAGATTCCGGTTATCCCGGCATGAAACTTTTACAGTTTGCCTTTGACGTCAGGGAGGACGGAGATTACCTTCCCCATAATTTCACTAAGAATTCCGTTGCCTATGCGGGAACCCATGACAATGACACCATCCTGGGCTGGTTGCAGGAGGCGTCCACAGATTGCGTTGCTTTTGCCAAAGAGTATTTGAAGCTCGACCAGGCGGAAGGGTATCATTGGGGCATTATGCGCGGCGTTTGGTCCTCGGTCAGCGATACGGCTATCGTCACCATGCAGGATCTTCTGGGAATTGGCAGCGAAGGCAGGATGAATACGCCGTCTACCTTGGGCGGCAATTGGATGTGGCGGATGCGCCCGGACGCCCTTGACGATACTTTAGCGGAGAAAATCCGCGGTCAGGTGGAGCTGTATGGCAGACTGCCTAAAGAGCCGGACGACGAAGCGCTTTGAGAATATAGAAGAAAATATTTGCCGCAAGGTTCAAAATAGGGAACCTTGCGGCTTTCTGCTGCATCTGATATTATTTTTAAATTTTGCCCCAATTTACTGTAACCTTCCGCAATGTGATACGGCTTATAAGATGAACAGCCAAAGAGTTAAATTGACCTAAGGAGGGACCCAGCGAAGCTGGGAGGATGCCTTAGGCCTCGTTGAACAGCCAAAGAGTTAAACTGACCTAAGGAGGGATAGCGTGGAAGATACGGAAATTATTGATTTATTTTGGAAGCGGGATGAAACCGCAATACAGGAACTGAGCAGTAAATATTCCGGTTACTGTTATAAAATTGCCTGGAATCTGTTGGAGAACCACGAAGATACACAAGAATGCCTGAACGATACATGGTTTGCCGCCTGGAAGCGAATGCCGCCCCACAGGCCCCTGGTGTTGTCGGCGTTTGTGGGAAGGATTGCGAGAGGATTTGCGATAGATTTTTTCCGGAAAAAACATGCAAATAAGCGGGTTGAGCGCAGAAGAAAAGACGTCTTAGGCGAGATGGACGAGCTGAGTTTTTCTTATACCGTGGAGGAACAGATGGCGGAGAAGGAGTTACTAGAGGCAATTGAGAAATTTTTGTGGAAACTGAAAGAGACGGATCGCGATATTTTTATCCGACGCTATTGGTATCTGGATTCCATAAAAGAAATTGCCAAAAGGCACGGCGTAACGGAGGGCTGCATTAAAACCAATCTGTGCAGAAACCGCAAAAAGCTATATCGTATATTGAAACAGGAGGTGTTGACGTGAAGAAAGAATTTGATTTTGCAAAAGAATTTGCGGAAATTGATGAAAAACTTGTGGAAGAGGCAGGTAAGGAGTGGAAGAGGCCAAAGTATTACATTTTTCAGTTCTATAGCCGGAAAATTGCCAGTGTAGCAATCATTGTCATTCTTTGCCTTGTGGCATTGAGCAATTCCAGCGTGCAGGCTTCCGTGAGGGAATTTACGACCAAAATAGGCGAGGCGTTTGGATTTACGAAGGATTTGTCTTCCTATGCGGAGATAGTGAATCAGACGCAGACAGTAAATGGGATTTCTCTGACCTTGAAAGAAGTCATTATGGATGACCGGGTCTTAATGGTATCGTTACATACGCAGGCGGAGCAAGAACAGTTGGCTTTATGGATTAATGAGGAAAAAACGTGGATTAATGGGCAGAAACATATGACATATGAGAGCGTGGAGACAGCGGGAAATGATGTCGGCATCTTTGAGCCAAGTCGGGATACGGTCTTGGTACAGATTTATGAAGACCAGATTCTGCCGGAAGGCGAAGTCAGGGTTCACCTTGTCTTGGAGGCGGGAGAGATAAACATGGGACTAGAAGAAGGACTGGCAGAGTTTGTTTATGATTTTGTCATTTCAGCGGAGGAATTGAAGGAAAAAACAGTCAGGCAGGATTTGCATGTGACGATTGGCGAACCAGGCGTGAACAAACGGAATCTGACGATAAAGGAACTGAGGATGAATGATCTGTATTGCAGAATGACTGTGACAGGCATTACCAGGGATGATGATTGGGCGAATGAGTATGACTTGAAGTTACAGGGAAAAGACAGCCTGGGGAATCCGGTTACGCTGACCGGAGGAAGGTTTATTTCCGATAATGAAATGCTTTTTGTAACGGATTTCTTTGGCGATTATGAAAGTGGTGGAGATAACGGCGAAGATACGCTTCAGATGTCTGTCCCGGATAAAGAGTGTGATTATCTGGATTTACAGCTTTATGAGCGCAAGATGATCCTGGATGGCGGGGCGGAAATTGTGGACGAAGAGGGAGTATGCGAGGTGCAGGAATCGGGAGAGGTACAAGAAGTTTATGCGCAAAAAGACAACTATGGCTGGGAACCGGTGGGAGAACCGTTCCGTATCTCTGTAACGCAAAAGCCCCTTGCGCAGAATAAAGAGGAGATTAACTTAGAAGAAACAGAGGCGGCGAAGGTTCCAGTTTCCACAGAATATATGGTTTATGAAGATGAGATTTTATACCGTGATTTACAACCGGATCAGGTGTGTATAAGGGTGGAGCCTTCCGGGATCAGGGAAAATTTATATTATTATTACATTCCCACAGGCGAAGCGCAGAAGAAATTGAAATCATTCATGGATGGTTTGGCAGACGACTGGCAGAAACATGAAATGCGTTGGCAAGGCATGAAAGAAGCGGGATATGCGATATGCTATCAGGGCAGGGAATATACGGTTTTTGAGGGCGGCTATCTCTATGCGACGGAAATTGATGATGAACGCGGTTCGCTGGAATTGTTGATGCAAGAGAAAGAAATCTGTGATTTTACGCAACAGCTTTTATCGGAACATCTTGCCTATGAGCCAGTGGATATCACACAGATAAAAGATATTGTATCGGCAAAGTTAAGCGTTTGCAATATTGCTACAAATGGGAAATTTTATAGTCAGACAATAACGGATCAGGCGACCTTGGCGCTATTTGAAGGCTGGTTTCAAAATGCAACGTATAGTTACGGCGGGGCTGATTGCGGCAATAATCTTTCCTGCCTGGAATTTACGCTTGCCAATGGAGAAATTGTAAAATTATCAGTTGCAACAGACAGCTGTCCCATTTTTGGTATCAATGGTGTTTACTATGATTACAGGCCCGAGCCGGATGCGGATAATTCTAAGTTCTGGGAGTGTTTTGATGAAATACTCTGGGATTTGTAATGAATATTTTATTGATGCATCCCATTATATATCTTATGTGTGGTCTTTTTTGGTATGTTCCATTGCTGGCAGACTTCAATTTGCAGTTGTCATTAGAAGCCGCTCATTATGGATTTATTTATCGTTGTTATGCAGCGGCTTGATGTATTTATTTAATCTAAAGATGGAATAAAAAGAATTATTTTATAAGAATGTCAAAACGCCAGATGGTTTCCAAATACCGTCTGGTGTTTTTATAAAGAAATTTAAGAAGATTTATAATATAACACTACATTACAAGTTTTAACTATAAATAATATGGTAAAATGAGATAATTCGGCATGTCAGATTGTTTTCCCTATATAGGGGAGGAGAGTGTGAAAGGAGAGAGCCAATGAAAAAACATTATAAGTTAATTGCAGCGCTTTTGCTGTCAGCCTTTTTTGCTGCCGGCTGCAACATGGGAAAGCAGAATTCGGCTCAGGATTTCGATGAAAAGCAGCAAAACCATGCGGCGGTAAAGACGTACAGGGATGGCTGCTGGAACGTACGCTGCCACAGTTTAGTAGATTGGTATACAGACAGAATCATAAGGATCACATTCTATGTGTCCTTTAATGTAGACAAGGACCTGACAGAGCAGGATATGCTGGATATCATGGATTATTACGAGTTTACAAACAATGCCCAGTGGGATGCGAACAACAATTATATTGGGGAACGGAAGACGGATTACGACTGCTATGCGGTTTTTTACCGTGGGGAGACAGATGAGGAGTTACGCAGGATAAAGTATCTCAATGGGGAGGAGGCAGAGATATCAAAGGAAGAGCAGAGTTATTTTCCAAAACCTAATATGTATGACAGTGAAGATGAAATTGGCGGTGATGATATAGAGCGCCTGCCCTGAAATGTTTAAAGAATGTGTCTGTTTCATTCATATAATGAGAAAGATATCCAATATATCTGCGACCGCACATATGAGATAGATAATGGGAGGATAGTGCAGTGAGCACAAGAGGGAAATATTGTTTCGCGTGCGCTTATGTATGATGCTTGACAGACGATAGGCAAACGGTTATAATAAAACATATGTTGCAAAACAAAAGTTTTAGATTAGGGAGTGTTATTATGCCGCCGAAAGCAAAGTTTACAAAGGAAGAAATTATTAAGGCTGCTTTGGAAATTGTCAGGGAAGATGGATTTGACGCCTTGACAGCGCGGACGTTAGCAGCGAAACTTGGCAGTTCTGCCAGACCGATTTTTACGGTTTTTCCCAGCATGGAGGAGGTCTGCCGGGAGGTTGTGAAAGCAGCAAGGGCATTGTATGCCGAGTATGTGGAAAGAGGGCTGGGGCAGACAAAAATCCCCGCTTTTAAGGGTGTGGGGGTGGAGTATATAAAGTTTGCGCTCGCGGAACCGAAACTGTTTCAAGTATTATTTATGTCACAACAACCCCAGAAGCCAGCGGTAGGGGACATTCTGCAAGTAATTGAGGAACATTATCAGCAAATTGTGGCCTCCATCCAGGATGAGTATGGTTTGAATCGGGAAGAGGCTGTGTGGATGTATCGTCATCTGTGGATCTATACGCATGGAATCGCAGTTCTTTGTGTGACGAATATGTGTACATTTACGCGGGAAGATATGTCAAAGATGATGTCGGAGATTTTTGATGCAGTGTTAAAAAAGCGGAAGGAAGGTGAGAAAAATGATTGAGGTGAAAGATGTCACAAAGTCGTACGGAAACAAGGACAATAAACTTCCAGTATTAAAAGGCGTCACGGCAAAGATTGACGATGGTGATTTTGTAGTAATATTGGGAGCTTCCGGTTCGGGCAAGTCTACATTTTTAAATGTGATCTCGGGATTAGAGCAGCCGGACGGCGGAAGCGTCAAATATGATGGCAGAGATATCACGAAATTGTCAGACAGCGCGTTGACCTCTTTCCGCAAGGACACGGTCGGCTTCATTTTTCAGCAGTATTATCTCCTGCCGAATATGACGGTGGAGAAAAATGTGCGCATGGGGGCGGATCTTGCCGGTAAGCCGGATTACCATGAAATCATAAAAGCTGTCGGGCTGGAAGAAAAGTTGAAAAAGTATCCGGGTGAGCTCTCAGGCGGTGAACAGCAGCGGGTGTCCATAGCCAGGGCGCTGGCCAAAAAGCCGAACGTACTTTTTTTGGATGAGCCGACAGGCGCCTTGGATGAGGAGACGGGGCGCCAGGTGCTTGCGTATATCAGCGCTTTACAGAAGGAACGCCGATTTACGATGGTGATGGTAACGCACAACCAAAATATTGCCCGCATGGCGAATACAGTCATTCAGATGAATAGTGGAAGGATTGTGCAAATTGACACGAATGAAACGCCGGAAACGGCTTATGAGATTGGATGGTGAGCGTATGGTTGTGGGAATAAAAGATGCGGCAAAGCTTATCGGAATTTCTATTATTTGCTGTTGTGCAGTTCTCGTCTGTTCCTTATTTTTAAATTATTATCTGGATATTTTACAGATAGAAGATTTATTGTCCTCCGAACAGGCAGTCATATTTTACCATGCGCAGGTATCTACAGCCAAAGTCGTTTGTTCTGTCAGCGGCGGTTGTCTGTTGCTCACCTCCGTAGTGATGTTGTTTTTTTACATCAAGCATTACATAGATACACACAAAAAGGAATTGGGAATCTTGAAGGCGCTTGGCTATTCCAATCTGAAAATAGCCAGGAATTTCTGGGTATTTGGCACAGGCGTTTTTCTTGGCGCGGCAGTTGGATTTCTGGGAGCCTTCTTATTGATGCCGGAATTTTATGAGCGGCAAAATGAAGAAGGCATTTTGCCGGAGATTGTGATTTCTTTTCACCCCTCTTTGCTTCTGTATCTGGTAGTCTTGCCGACAATTGCCTTTGCCATGCTTGCGGTACTGTATGCTTTTTTGAAGCTGAGAAGACCGGTTCTTGCGCTGTTAAAAAATGATTTTCAATCGTCGGCAAAGATAAAGAGGTTCCGGGAAGGCAGGGATTGTCCATTTTTGGAAGATTTGAGAAAGCATACGCTGCGGTCGAAAAAAACGCTTGTATTCTTTATCATGTTTGCTTCCTTCTGTTTTTCCTCCATGACGCAGATGTCTGCAAGCATGAATGAATTGGCAAGTGAGATGATGGGTGTGATGATGCTGTTGATTGGGGTGATTCTCGCGTGTACAACGCTTCTGTTGGCAATTACGACCGTCATAAAAGGCAACACAAAGACGATTGCCATGATGCGTGTGTTTGGCTATTCCCAGAAGGAGTGCTGCCGTGCGTTGCTCGGCGGTTATCGTCCAATGTCGTATATTGGTTTTGCCTTGGGGACAGTATATCAGTATGTACTTTTGAGAATTACGGTTGATATTATTTTCAAGGATATGCCGGGTATGCCCGCATACGAATTTGATTTTCCGGTCATGTTTCTGTCTCTGGCATTTTTCCTGATAGTGTATGAAATTGTTATGTATTGTTATGCGGAACAAATTAAGAAGATTTCTGTGAAGGAAATTATGCTTGAGTGATGCTCTGTAAGGATAGTTTCTTCTTTTCTTTCACAGCGGCAAAGCGCCTAATAGGATATTTCTTACATAAAGATTGGACTGTCAAGTTGCGACAGTCTAATTTTTTTGAAACCTTTTGCCAGGTAAGTATATCTAATAAGTAGAAACAAGTAAAGATTCAAATGATGAGAAATAGCTGTAAAGCTGTGGGAAGGAGGGCAGAACATATGGAGATGAATGTAAATACGGTAAAGACAAGGCTTGCGCGGGCCAGAGAACAGATACGTGCGGCGTATCTGCAAAAGTAGAGGCTGCACATTTTGATCAGGGCAGCCAGTCGGCAAATGGATGGCAAAAGCCATAAGAAGATAAAAAAGGTTCTTCTTCGGGGGCTGGTCGGGGCCGGAGTGGCAGCGGCAATGTTCTCCTGCGTATATATGGTAAATCCGTCTGTTACTGCACAGATGCCTATCGTAAGCCATGTATTTGAGCAGATATGGGAATCTCTGGATTTTGCAGGGGATTACGCAGCTTTGGCGGAGCAGGTGAAAGAAGCAGAGAAAGGCATAGAAAGTATCACGGTAGATGGGACAACGATTACGCTTTCGGAAAGTTACTGTAATGAGACGGCTCTTTATCTGAGTATTATCATTCATTCAGAGGAGAAGTTCCCCGACACTTTTTATGATGAGAACGGTAAGCCGATGGAGATTAGCGTGGAGATGGTAGAAAACCTTGATTGTTACGCGGCCGTTCTTGATGCAGACGGAAACCTGATGGGGAGTGGTGTTCCTGGTTACGGTAATACAGCGCCAGTCTATGTTTGTGACTACGAAGAATATATGGATGAACTTGATGATGTCTGGTGGTCGGGCGGCTATGACGAGAGTGTGAGAGGGGAAGTCTTTAAAGAGTCGCTGGACGAGCGTTCTTTGTATCGCAAAGAGATTATATTTGACGAGTAGAAGGACCGACGGCAAATCTAAATTTAATAGTATTTGACAAATAATCGAAATTGAACCAAAATTCTTATAAAGATGCAAAAGAGAGATTTGCTTGTAGAAGAATATATCGTATTTACTAAAATGATTAATTTATTTCCGTGAGCAACGAGCCAGGTGGGGGTTTTGCATTAATATAGTTCCTCGTTCAAGAGGCCCGCCCCCATTTGGCGACTGCCGCGAGGGCCAGATACCCTGTAGCACTGCTGCGCTTCACAAGTCCCGTAACTTGCTGCGGGGTGATTGGATATGAAGAGCAATCATCTATTGATTCCATGATGGAAGAACATAGTAAATATAAAGAAGACTTTATAAATGAATTTGCAAATATAGAAAAAACCATGGTGACAGCTGCAAACAAACAGATATATACCCAGTTGCAGCAGGAACTGGAGGAATACTGGGTACTGGAACAGCAGATCTTGGAGCTGGGAGCTACGGAAGACCAACAAAAGTGTATAGAGGCCCAGGATATGGCAATGAGTGAATTGATGCCGATGTATAACAGTATTTACGATAAGCTGGTGGAAGTCATGGATATCAAAGTTTCCAAAGGAAATACGCTTTCTACGCAGCTATCTGTTCTATGTACGATACTTTCTATCATCATTGGTATCGTGATCGTCTGCGCTTTGTTTGTAGCATTCCGCCTGGGAGTAGGAATTGCAAATAGTATCTCCATCCCCCTAAATGAATTAAAGGACCGTTTGGCAACTTTTGCAAAAGGCGATTTATCTTCTCCTTTCCCGGAAGTTAGTACGAAAGATGAAGTGGCAGATATGATAGATGTGGCAGGGGAGATGGCTGGAACGCTTCAGTTCATTATTGATGATGAGAAAAAGATTCTGGAGGCAATGGCTGAGGCCAATTATGCAGTTACTTCTCAGGACAGCGACAGATACGCGGGAGATTTTGAAGCGCTGCTGACGTCTATGAGAGATTTAAAGTGGCAGATGGCATCTACGATAAAGTCTATTGAAGAAGCTTCCTCTCAGGTTTCCGCCGGTTCCATAAATTTGTCGGAGGCGGCTCAGAGCCTTGCAGAAGGGGCAACAGATCAGGCTGGCGCCGTAGAGGAAATGCAGGCTACGATTATGTCTATTACGGAAAATATTGAGACGGCGGCAGAGAGCGCCAAAGATTCTTATCAGCAGGCGCAAAGATATTCTGATGAGGCCAGCCGGAGCCGCGTGGAAATGAAGACCATGACATTGGCGATGGATCGGATTAGCGAGGCGTCTCAGAAAATTGAAAATATTATTTCAGAAATTGAGGATATTGCATCTCAGACCAATCTTTTGTCTTTAAATGCTTCCATAGAGGCTGCAAGGGCAGGAGAGGCAGGACGTGGTTTTGCTGTTGTGGCAGACCAGATCAGGCAGCTTGCAGAACAGAGTTCTAAGGCGGCGGTTGAGACGAGAGAATTGATTGAAGGCACTATACAGGAAATTTCCGAGGGAAGTAAAGCGGCAGACAGAGTGGCGGCTGTTATCGAAACAGTTGTAAGCGGAATTGGCGAAATTGCAGATTCCTCTAAGAGTGTCAGCAGCACTGCCGTCGATCAGGCAATTGCCATGAAGCAAGCGGAGGAAGGTGTAGGCCAGATATCGGAAGTGGTACAATCCAATTCAGCAACGGCAGAGGAATCATCTGCAACCAGCCAGCAGTTATCGGCGCAGGCGCTCTGTTTGGATGAATTAATTGGGAAATTTATTTTGCCGACAGAGTAAATAACAATTCGGTTTTTATTCTAATACAAAATCTCCTGCATATACTGGTAACAGTAGAACAGGAGGTTTTTGTATGGAAAATGTGAGTACCGGTACATATAATATTTATAAAGATATCAGTGCGAGGACGAACGGAGATATCTATATCGGGGTTGTCGGGCCGGTGAGAACCGGAAAATCTACGTTTATCAAACGTTTTATGGACGTGATGGTATTGCCGGAGATGGAGGATGCCCACAGCAGGGAGCGCGCCACGGATGAATTGCCTCAGTCGGCGCAGGGGAAGACAATCATGACAACCGAGCCCAAATTTGTACCCAAAGAAGCGGCCAAAATACGTTTGGGCGATGATTTAGAGGTCAGCGTGCGTCTTATTGACTGTGTGGGTTTTATGGTGGAGGGCGCAAGCGGACATATGGAAGAGGGTACAGAGCGGATGGTGAAGACGCCCTGGTTCGATTATGAAATTCCCTTTACGCAGGCAGCGGAAATTGGCACGCAGAAGGTAATCCGCGAGCATTCCAATATCGGAATTGTCATTACTACGGACGGCTCTATCACGGAACTGCCTCGGGAGGGCTATGTAGCAGCGGAAGAAAAAACAGTCAACTCTTTACAGAAAATCGGCAAACCTTTTATCATTCTTCTGAATACTCAGAAGCCCTATGGTGCGGAGAGCCAGAAGCTTGCCGAGGAGTTGTCTGCGAAGTATGGTGTGACTGTGCTGCCGGTAAACTGTGAACAGCTCAGGAAGGATGATATTTACCATATCCTGGAGAGTATTCTCTATGAATTCCCCATTGAGAGGGTAGATTTCTTCCTGCCGAAGTGGGTGGAAATGTTGGAGAATTCCCATAAAATTAAAGAGAATGTCATTCAAAACGCCATGCAGATTCTTAAGAAATTTACTTTTGCCAAGGATATCCGTGGGACGGAGCTTATGCCCGAGGGCGAATATATCCGCCGAATGAAGTTGGATAAAGTGGAGCTTTCCCGTGGCTGCGTGCAGATTATCTTCGATATTGACGAGAAATATTATTATGAAAATATGAGTGAGCTGACCGGCGTGCCCATTCAGGGAGAGTACCAGTTGATTTCTATGATTAAGGAATTGTCCGCGATGAAGAAAGAATACGATAAGGTGGGCAGCGCTATGGAAGCTGTGAAGCAAAAAGGCTACGGCGTGGTAACGCCACAGCTTACGGACATTGAGATTGAAGAGCCCGTACTTATCCGCCATGGCAATAAATTTGGCGTAAAGATTAAGGCGCAGTCGCCTTCTATCCATATGATCCGGGCAAACGTGGAGACAGAGATTGCACCTATCATTGGCAGCGAGGAGCAGGCGCAGGATTTGATTGGCTACATCAAGACTTCCAGAGATCAGGAGGAGGGAATCTGGCAGACGAACATTTTTGGCAAATCTATTGGAGAATTGGTGGAAGACGGCATCCGCAGCAAAATTACCATGATGGATGATGAGAGCCAGGTGAAGCTGCAAGATACGATGCAGAAAATTGTCAACGACAGCAATGGCGGGCTGGTGTGTATTATTATTTAGCATTAGAAAAAAGAATGAGCATAAGACAGAGAAACAACTGGTTTTCCAGAGTGTTGCTCTGTCTTTTTTGCCGGTATTTAAAAAACAATGGGGCTGTCGCACTAACATAAATTACAAGCTATGATTCGTTCAAAATTTTGGATATATTGACGCTCTTTTCCATTTGAATTATAATTTAAAGAACAGGAAGGCTTTATGGAAATGACCGGAAGCGGTTTTTTCGTTCCACAAGGAGGAGGAAACAGAAATGGAAAATATCAGAGAAGGAAGCGTATGCAAAAAGGGAACCATTCTCTTTGCGCTTTTCATGTTTTTGGTCTTGGTTCCCTTGAGCGCGCAAGCCAAAGAAACAGATCGTCATGTGACAATTTACGGATTAGGAAGTACCGTTCAGGATAAAATAAGCATACCGGCGGATCTTCCCCAGAGTTATCAGATTCCGGCAGGCGGCGGGGGAAAGGCAACCTACCGAATCATCAGCGGGGAATCGGCGAAGGTTTCAGCATCTGGGCTTGTCACACCCAAATACACCTATTGGAAGAGATATCCGAATTACAGTAGTACTGTCCCCGAAGGGGAAGCGTATGATTACTATACGATGGAAAGTGGTGATACGAGTATTGAGGTTCGGACGGCGGATGGATCATACACCGTTACCGTAAAGGTGGAAGATTATACGGTTACTTATGGCGATGCGGTCATGGATGCATATATCAGGGAAAATATTACACAAACCATGGCAGATAGAGAAATAATGGAGGCAGTCGCCAGGTTCCCGGCAAGCTATGAGTATTCGGCTTCTTATTCCGGCGTTTATTCCATGATCATCTATGGCGGCGGAGATTGCTGGGCAAGTACCAGCGCAATCACGACATTGTGTGCAAAGATGGGGATTAAGGCTTGGGCTAGAAATGGCAATAAAGATCCAGGAGCAGGCAGCGGGCACATGAATGCCATGGCGGAGCTGAATGGCGTGTATTATGAGCTGGAAGCGGGTTATTCTATGAATAAAGTGGATGGTTATCGTCCCTATGACGTCAAAGAGCGGGATTCCCTGTTCAGTTATTATATTTCATCCGGCAGCCTTGTAGTCTACCAGTATGATGGGCAAGAAACTTCCGGTGTGCTACAGGTGCCACAGGAGATAGGCGGCAGAAAAGTAGAAAAGATTGATAAAAGCGCCTTCGGGCGAAAGAAGTTTTCGGAGATTAAGCTTCCGGACACATTGACAGAAATTGGCGACTATGCGTTTAGCGACTGCGGCGAACTGACGCGTATCTCCATACCGGCTTCCGTCACCCAAATTGGCAAATCTGTTTTTGCGAGTTGTGACAAACTGACGGACATATCGGTGGCAGAGGGAAACGCGGCTTATAAAGAAGAAGGTCAGGTGATTTACAGCAAGGACGGGAGGATGCTGATTACCTGCCCGGTAGCCGGCAGCGTAACAATCCCTTCTACGGTGATAGAAATTGCAGATTATGCGTTTTATTATAATGATAATCTGAAACAGATTGTGATTCCGCAGTCGGTTGCTGAAATAGGAGAAGGCGCTTTTGGAAACTGCGGACAATTATCAAAGGTGTCCGTAGAAGGAGAGGGGCTTCAAAGAATCGGCACGCATTGTTTTCGCTCTGACGATAAACTTTCTGTAATCACAGTTCCGGCTTCTGTAAAATCTGTAGGGGCATTTGCATTTGCTTATTGTAATAATTTGAAACATATTTATTTCCAGGGGGACGCGCCGGAAATTGGCGATACGATTGAGGGGACTTTTTATGACAATGCATTTCAGGGATGCAGCTTACATGCGTATTATATGGAGCATAACGACACCTGGACACAGCAGGCGTTAGAGAATCACGGCGGAACTGTAACCTGGCAGCCATGGGCGGGAGCAAAAGGAATCTCCATAGAACATGCGGCCGTTACTTTGGAGCGGAACAGTTTTGCTTACACTGGAGCTTATATTACGCCAACGGTGAGCGTTAGAATAAATGATATTACCCTGAAAGAAAATAAAGATTACGCGATTGTTTATACGGACAACAAAGAGGTGGGCGATGCCAGGGTAACGGTGCTGGGGATTGGCTCTTACTTTGGAGAAATTTCTAAAACGTTTACGATTGGCAGGGCGAAGCAGGAAGTCAGGGCATATGTACTGGAACCTGAAATTCGCGTAAAGAATACAACAGAAATTTATCGTGTTACCGTCAATGGGGAATATACCCGTCTGTCCAACTGTACATTGACATCAAGCAATCCTTCTGTGGCGACGGTTGACAGCAAAGGCGTAATCAGAGGTATAGCTGCGGGGACGGCGGAGATTACCGTCCATGTAAAAGGGACAGAAAATTACCTCGATGGAAGCGCAGTCATCACGATTACCGTCAAACGCGATTCTGCGCAAGAGGGGAATGGAGACGATAGCCCGGAAAACAACAAACCAGCGGATGGCGGGAAGAAAAAGTATTTTGACAAGAAAACCGGGTTGACAATTGTGCTGGACGCAAACGGCAAAAAGGAAGCTGCAATAAAGGCAGTTGATAAAAAACATGCCAAGGGAACGATAAAGATTCCCAATGCCATAAAAGTAAATGGAAAGTCATATAAGATAACATCTATCAGTAAGAATGCGTTTAAAAATCACAAACAGTTAAAGAAAGTCACACTCGGGAAGTATATCAAGACGATCGGTGAAGGCGCGTTTAGCGGTTGCGGCAAATTGCAGGCAGTGACGGTCGGCGGAAATGTCACTGTGATTGGGGATAAAGCATTTTATAAGTGCAGCGGGCTTCTCAAAATAACGATTCCGGCGAAGGTCAAAAAGATAGGCAAGAGCGCTTTTTATGGATGTAAAAAGTTGAAACGTATTACCATCAAGTCGAAAATGCTTACGGGTAAAAATGTGGGCGGTAAAGCGTTTAAAGGCATTCATGCGAAGGCGGCAGTCAAAGCGCCAAAGAGCAAATTATCTGCATATAAGAAGATGCTGAGAGCAAAAGGAATAGGTGCGAAAGTCAAGGTGCAGGGGTAAACTTTCGTTGACTTTTAGAGAGTCGGCAATTACAATAAAAACAGGAACTATTGGTGAAAGGACAATCATGAAAATTACTTATATTCATCACAGTACGTTCTGTGTGGAAGTAGCTGGGAAGGCGCTGGTGTTTGATTATTATAATGGCAAGGGCCTGCCGTCTTGTGAGTACCATGGCAAACTGCCAGATTATCCCAAAGAGACGCAGATTTATGTGTTTGCCAGTCACAGCCACAGGGATCATTTTGATACGGAAGTTCTTTCTTGGAGCAGGCATTATCCAGATATCCATTATATATTTGCCAAGGAGGTCAAGAAAAAGCTCGGCAATTCCATGCTGAAACGGTTAGGTTTTGGCGAGGAAATCAAGGAAAAGATTACTTACGTTAAGCCCAGGGAGAAACATGAGATTTTAGGATTGACCGTTGAGACTTTGTTATCTACCGATAGCGGCGTTGCCTTTTTAGTGACAGTCGGCGGCAAGGTAATTTATCATGCCGGGGATCTGAACTGGTGGCGGTGGGAAGGAGAGACGGAGGCGTTTAATCTCTATCAAGAGGCAACGTATAAGCATCAGATTGACCAGCTTGCGGGTAGGAACTTGGATATTTCCTTTGTGGTGGTAGATCCCAGGCAGGAGCAGGACAAATTTCTGGGAATTGATTATTTTATGCAGCAGATTAGCAGCGGATATGTCGTTCCCATGCATCTGTGGAAACGCTATGATTTGGTGGGGGAATACCAAAGCAGGGCGAATAATGGGCAGATGAGCAGGCGTATTATTTTATTTGACAGGGAGAATCAGTCGCTTGAGTTAGAGTAAACGAAAAGGGAACAGGCCCGCAAAAGGGGTTCATCTGCGGTGGGAGGTATTTTATAACCAGGGATTTGTTCTGGCAGCCATGGCGGAACTTGCCTTGTGATTCATGATATGTTATGATATGTTGCAAAGATGAAAAATGATATGAAATATTGATACGTTAGAAATGATAAAAATAGGAGGTGCGTGAGCGTGTTTTTAGCCAGTCTTTTACAGTATGCAGTGAAATTTGTCTTGTTTGCGGCGGTAGCTTTGGCGGGGATATTTCTTGGTAAGGCATTGCGCGGCAGGAAAGATGCCAAAGCGGGACAGATAAAAGAAGAAAATTAAGCTTGTAACAGTGAAAGTATCTGAACTGTTGCAGAAATAGACAGTTGGAGGAAATTTGTTGTGAAGAAGTATGGAGTGAATGAACTGCGCAGGATGTATTTGGAGTTTTTTGAGAGCAAGGAGCATCTTGCAATGAAGAGCTTTTCTTTGGTGCCCCACAATGACAACAGTTTGTTGTTAATCAATGCAGGGATGGCGCCTTTAAAGCCTTATTTTACCGGTCAGGAGATTCCGCCGAGAAAGCGTGTGACGACCTGCCAGAAATGTATTCGTACCGGAGATATTGAGAATGTGGGTAAGACGGCGCGGCATCTGACATTTTTTGAGATGCTGGGGAATTTTTCATTTGGCGATTACTTTAAACATGAAGCGATTGCCTGGAGCTGGGAATTTCTCACAGAGGTAATCGGTATGGAACCGGAACGGCTCTATCCGTCCATTTACGGTGAAGATGACGAGGCGTTTGAAATCTGGACGAAGGAAGTAGGTGTTCCGGCGGAGAAGATTACGCGTTTCTACCGTGATGAAAATGGCGAGTGCGACAATTTCTGGGAGCATGGCGCAGGTCCTTGCGGTCCCTGTTCGGAGATTTATTATGACCGCGGAGAAGCATACGGCTGCGGGAAGCCGGACTGTAAAGTGGGCTGTGACTGCGACCGTTTTATGGAGGTTTGGAACAACGTATTCACGCAGTTTGACGGGGATGGACACGGCAATTATGAAGAACTTGCCAACAAGAACATTGATACCGGAATGGGGCTCGAACGTCTGGCGGTAGTAGTGCAGGAGGTTGATTCTGTATTTGATATTGACACGATGAAAGCGATTCGGGACAAGGTATGCGAAGTATCCGGCAAGACTTATCAGACCGAGGAATTGGATGATGTGTCTATTCGTCTGATTACGGACCATATGCGTTCGGCGACGTTCATGATTTCCGATGGAATTATGCCCTCCAACGAGGGGCGCGGATACGTGCTGCGCCGTTTAATCCGCCGTGCTGCGCGCCATGGAAGGCTGCTTGGTATCAAAGACAAGTTCCTGGCAACTTTGAGCGCTACCGTGATAGCTGAGAGCAAAGACGGCTATCCAGAATTGGAAGAGAAGAAGCAATTTATTTTTAAGGTATTGACCCAGGAGGAAGAGAAGTTTGACAAGACCATCGACCAGGGGTTGAGCATTCTCGCGCAGATGCAGGAGGAGATGGCAAAGGCCGGACAGAAAGTTCTTTCCGGGGAGAATGCTTTCAAATTATATGATACTTATGGATTCCCTATGGATTTGACGCAGGAAATTTTAGAAGAGAAAGGTTTTACTATTGACGAGGCGGGCTTTGCTTCCTGTATGGAAGAACAGCGGAATAAAGCGAGAAATGCCAGGAAAGAGACGAATTATATGGGAGCTGACGCCACGGTCTATGATGAGATTGATACAAAAATCACCTCAGAATTTGTTGGTTATGACCGTTTCGTGCATAGCTCTGAAATTACAGTGCTGACGACGGAGACAGAGTTGACGGAGGCGCTTTCTGACGGTGAACACGGAACCATCATTGTGAAAGAGACGCCATTTTATGCTACCATGGGTGGACAGAATGCAGATAGCGGAATGATCTGCGCGGGCGAAAATAAGTTCCAGGTAGAAGATACTATCCACCTCAGAGGCGGACGTATTGGGCATGTGGGAAAAGTTATTTCCGGTATGTTTAAGGTAGGCGATGCGGTTGAGCTTGCCGTGGCTGAGGAAAAACGCGCGCTCATTGGCAGGAACCATAGCGCCACCCATTTATTACAGAAAGCGCTGCGCGAGGTGTTAGGAAGCCATGTGGAACAGCACGGTTCCGATGTGAATGCGGACAGGCTGCGCTTTGACTTCTCCCATTTTGCAGCGATGACGCCGGAAGAAATTGCCAAGACGGAGGCGATTGTCAATGAGAAGATTGCAGCGGCTCTCCCGGTAGTGACGGAGGTTATGAGCCTTGAGGAAGCGAAAAAGACCGGGGCTATGGCGTTGTTTGGTGAGAAATATGGAGACTCGGTGCGGGTTGTTAAGATGGGAGATTTCTCTGTAGAACTCTGCGGTGGAACTCATGTGGACAATACCAGCAGTATCAGCGCTTTTAAGATTGTCTCAGAATCAGGTGTTGCCGCAGGCGTGCGCAGGATAGAAGCGCTTACCTCCAAAGCGGTATTTACTTATTATGACAAAATGGAAGAATTAATTTCACAGGCTGCAAAGACTGTTAAGACTACCCCGGCTGGTCTGGTGGAGAAGTTAGAACATCTTATGGCAGAGATGAAAGCGTTACAGGCAGAGAATGAGTCATTGAAGAGTAAGGCGGCGAAGGATGCGCTGGGAGACGTTATGGATCAGGCATGTGAAGTATCCGGTGTGAAGCTGCTGGCGGCAACCGTTCCGGGCGTCGATATGAATGGACTGCGTGACTTGGGTGACCAGCTCAAGGACAAGCTGGGCGAAGGCGTGGTCGTACTGGCTTCAGAGAATGACGGCAAGGTGAGCCTGATTGCCATGGCGACACAGGGAGCTATGGATAAGGGCGCTCATGCCGGGAACTTGATAAAATCGATCGCCGGCAAAGTTGGCGGCGGCGGTGGCGGACGTCCTAACATGGCGCAGGCGGGTGGCAAGAATCCGGCGGGAATTCCAGACGCCATAGCGGAGGCGAAGACAGCGTTAGAGGGTCAGATAAAATAGCAGTTTTACCCATGAGATTTTCAAAGTTGGTGTGTAGCTGAACTATTGTAAAATTTTCCAGTAAAAGTAGTTGACTTACAGAAAAAATCTGCTATAATGAATGATAGTGCAATAAAATATGACCCAAACAGTTGAATATGCACAATACGCAACTGGAGGGAGGTTAGGTGTGAGACTATGTCAAATGTAATCGTTAAAGAAAACGAAACTTTGGACAGCGCTTTACGCAGATTCAAAAGAAACTGTGCGAAAGCAGGGATTCAGCAGGAGATTCGTAAGAGAGAGCATTACGAAAAACCGAGCGTGAGACGTAAGAAGAAGTCCGAAGCAGCTAGAAAACGTAAATATAATTAATTGTGTAAAAGAACCCCGCATGTTCTGCTTTTTCAGAATATGTGGGGTTCTTTTTGAAAAAGGATGCCAACAATAGAAAGAAGTCAGTGAAAGGCGTTATGAAACAGTATTATATTTTTTCTGTCACACAGGCAGGAAAAAGTTGTCTAATTATATATACGGAGAAAACTTTGCCTGGAAGTGCTGCAAAGTTTGCTGTTCGGAGCTGATGGGTTCCTGCTGCATTCCCGTATAAAATAAGAAGCGCACTTCAGAAAAGAGGAACCATGAATCAGTTTACGAACGAAGAGTTATTGGAGTTGATCCAAAAAGCCACAGCAGGGGATAAGAAAGCGCTGGAAACCGTTCTTGTCAGTGTACAGGATTTGGTATTCAACCTTTCTCTGCGTATGCTGGGAACCTTCCCGGATGCGGAGGATGCAACGCAGGATATCCTGCTGAAAATCATTACCCATCTATCCTCATTCAAAGGGGAGAGCTCTTTTTCAACCTGGGTATTCCGTATTGCATCCAATCATCTGAAAAACTATCAGAAGCATATGTTTGCCAAGTTCCCTCTCAGTTTTGAGTTTTATGGAGACGATATCAAGAATGCAAACATCAGTGATGTGCCGGATCTGACACAGGATGTGGAGCAGTCCATTTTGGCGGAGGAACTCAAGCTGTCCTGCACAAATGTAATGCTTCAGTGTCTGGACGCTGAAAGCCGCTGCATCTTTATTCTTGGTACGATGTTCAAGGTGGACAGCAGGATTGCAGGAGACATTTTGGGGATTACGCCGGAGGCCTACCGCCAGCGTCTGTCAAGGGGCCGTAAGAAAGTAGCGGATTTTTTGAAGGAATACTGCGGCGAGTACGGTAACGGGACATGCCATTGTGCAGACAGAGTAAATTATGCTATCCACAATCGCAGAATTAATCCTGCGCAGTTGGATTTCACTACAGCCGTACCGAAAGAAATGATGGAAGTCAAGGAAGCAATGGAGGAAATAGACGGAATTTCCCATGAATTTTCTTTCTGCAAAACGTATCAGTCGCCGGGAAGTTTGAAAAAGTTTATTGAAGATTTTTTGAACGGACCATCTTTTTCAGTTGTAGGAAATGCGTAGGAGGTACAGACAATGGATATGAATTTAATGATAAAGTATTTGACTGACTTAAGTGAAAATAATAACCGGGAATGGTATCATGCGCATAAGGCGGAAAATAAAGCGGCAAATGCAGAGTTTGAAGAATTGATTCAGACGTTGATTCTGCGTATCGGGGAGTTTGACAGCAGTATCCTCCATAACCAGCCGAAGGAGCTTACCTTTAAGCTGGTAAGGGACACCCGCTTCAGCCATGATAAATCTCCATATAATCCGGCGTTCCGCGCCCATATTTCTTCCAGGGGAAAACTGCCTGTTCCGGTAGGATATTATCTGATGGTGAAGCCGGGCGGCCATTCTTTCCTTGGCGGCGGTTTGTTTGCGGATATGTTTAAGGATGCGACAAAAATGGTTCGCGATTATATTACCGGGCACGGCGAAGAGTTTGAAGAAATTATTCATGCACCGGAATTTCAAAAATATTTCAAGGTGCAGGGAACGTCGCTGAAAAATGTACCTGCCGGGTATGACAAGGAGCATCCGCAGGCGGAATACTTAAAGTTTAAAAGCTGGTATCTGGAATATCCGATATCAGACGAAGCTTTGGTAGATGGAGAGGCGTTCGTAACAGAAGCGGTAAAGTTGTTTGAAATTATGAAGCCGTTTAATGATTATCTGAACAAAGCGCTCGACGGCTTCCAGATGCCGGCAAGATAAAAGAAAATGCAAAATAATAGCGGGGCTTTCGCATGAAGGAGAGATATATAATTCCCAGATACTTACAGAGGTTCGGGCGTTGTATGTTTCCCACTCATTGCGAAAGCCCCGTCTTTTTGTACGTCCAAATGTATGGAAAAAAATATTTTTTGCCGCTTGGATTTTTTGTCATATTCCCATCCTTGTCCACATATATTTGGAAACAGATACAAGCTATAAGGAGGGACAGCCTATGGAAGAGATTGTGAGCGTATTTCCCAGCGCGTTGCGTCCGTTGTGCCGGGTGGGATTTGCGCGGGGGCTGGAGCCGGAAGAAATCAGGCTGCGCATTGGCCGTCCGGTAATGGTATTGGGAAAAGGCGGGGAGTATTTCTGGAATCTAAAAGAGACGACCTGGCAAACAGCCAGAGAGGGAGGCTATGTTTGGCAGGAAGCCGACATGAAAGAAACGCTTTCAAGGATGAGCCGTTATTCTATGTATGCGCTGGAAGAGGAAATGCGGAACGGTTTTTTTACGATTCAGGGCGGCCACCGCATAGGCATTGCCGGACGTACGGTCTGTGAGCAGGGAAAGGTTCTTTCTTTCCGCAACATTAGCTGTCTCAATATCCGTGTGGCAAGACAGAAGAAGGGATGCGCCGCCAAGCTGCTTCCATGGCTGGCAGATGGGGACAGCATTTATAATACGTTGCTGCTGTCGCCTCCGGGAGTGGGCAAGACAACGATGCTGCGCGACTGTATTCGTCTGCTCTCAGAGGGAAATGGTACGCTGCCGGGAAGGAAGGTGGGCGTGGTGGACGAGCGGAGCGAGATTGCCGCCAGTTTCTTTGGCGTTCCGCAAAATGATTTGGGGGATCGCACAGATGTGCTTGATAATTGCCCGAAAGCGGAAGGTATGCGCTTGCTTTTGCGCAGTATGTCGCCGCAGATTCTGGCGGTAGACGAGCTTGGGGGTAGGGAAGACTGCCTGGCGGTGGAGGAGGCGCTTCACTGTGGATGTCGAATTATCGGCACGATGCATGCCAGAGATGTCTCGGAGCTTAAGGAAAAATTGTATCTGGCTGCCTGGTTGGAAAAAAGTTTTTTTGGAAGATATGTATTCCTGTCGTTAGCAGAGTGCGGGGAACGCAGATTTTCCGTGTATGATGGGGGGATGCAGAAATTATGCTGAAAGCGGCGGGAAGTATTTTAATTATGATATCTTCCGTTCTGTACGGTTGGAAGGTTCAGCAGGAACTAGGTGAGCATGTAAGACAGTTGGTGGGCATGAAGGAAATGTTTCTTATGCTGTGGGGAGAAATTTCTTATACCCGGACGCCGCTGAAAGAGGCGTTTTTGCAGATTGCCTCCCAGGACAAGGAGCCGTTTTGTACATTCCTGAGAAAAGCAGCGGAAGGGTTGGAGGAGAATGAGGAAGGAATCGGCAGTTTTTGGGGTCGTCTGGTGGAGCAGGAGGCGGACGTTTTTCTGTTTAACGAGGAGGAGCGTGAAATATTAAAGCGCGCCGGGGAGAATTTTGGTTATCTGGATGGGCAGATGCAGCTAAAGAACCTGGAACTGTACATTGGGCAGACAGAAGTATTGATCGAGAAGGCTCAGGGAGAGTTGAAAGACAAAAAGAAACTATCCGGGGTTTTGAGCGTTATGTGCGGCCTGTTTCTGATTATTCTTCTTATATAAGAATGCGGAGGAAGCTATGAGTATAAGTTTAATTTTTAAGATTGCAGCTGTAGGGATTTTAGTCACGGTATTGAGCCAGGTGTTAAAACACAGCGGACGGGAAGAGCATGCCTTTCTGACGAGCCTGGCCGGCCTTTTGATTGTGCTGTTTTGGATTGTACCGTATGTTTATGAGCTGTTTGAGACAATGAGGAACCTGTTTGCGTTGTGACGGAGGGATTCATGGATATTATCAAGATTGCAATTCTGGGGATCGTGGGCGCATTGCTGGCAATTATGCTCAAAAGCCACAAAAAAGAGTACGAGCTTTTCGTGACGTTAGGGGTATCTCTGTGCATTTTTTATTTTATTATGTCCAAGTTGCAGCTTGTCATCTCCGTCATCAACCGTATGCAGGAATATGTGAATTTGGACACCAGTTACATAGCAATCCTCATTAAGATGATTGGCATCACTTATGTGTCTGAATTCTCAGCAAATCTCTGTAAAGACGCGGGTTACCAGGCGGTTGCGGGGCAGATTGAAATGTTTGGGAAGCTCTCCATATTGGCAATCAGTATGCCGGTAATTCTGGTGCTTCTGGAGACAATTGGGGAATTCCTGG
>Ga0137308_100639_pt1 | contig 51432 bp, 35 predicted proteins | sample Inofrocosms_June_FD_97181 | JGI IMG/M metagenome (GOLD analysis project Ga0137308, IMG submission 97181) | Mouse cecal microbial communities from Vienna, Austria - N-Acetylneuraminic and N-Acetylglucosamine D2O microcosms_June | ecosystem: Host-associated > Mammals > Digestive system > Large...
GTGCATGGCAGCAAGCCCGACATTTATGGCATCAATGACGAGCTGTTCCGCTTCCTGCATGGGATGGTACATTTCCGGTCTGGCATCTTTGGAAACCGTTATGTAGAGGTTGTTGTCACTGCCTGTCTTATATTCATAACTGCTGTACCGAATCCACGGTGCGCTGGTATGTTCAAATAAATTCTTCATAAATAATCTGCTCCAATCCATCAAACCTGCCACATCATCTGATGTAATATTTCTTACATTATAAACAGTTACTCGTTATCGGTCAAGCTGTCGGGTGTTCTTTTTCTTCCGCACTCCGTTTTCCAAGAAATATTTTTCGTCAATCGTCATCGGCAGACGGTTTTCTTTTCTGTATGTAAGTATGCCGCCATAGAGTCTCCGTATCTTTTTCAGAGCAGTTTCCCGAATACCCCTGATATTCCGGTCAGTCTGTCCAATACTCTCCGCATATTCTGCTGTGGAATAGTCACGCAGGAACAGATAATAGAGCATATTTTTGAGATGCGGCTTTAGTTCCTTTAATATTTTCGATAAATCCGCATCTGTGACAAGCTCGTGTACTGTTTCGGGATGGTCAAATATAATATCGAGGAAATCGCCCGCAAGCATGAGCCTTCTTAGAATCATGTCATAGGAAGGGCTGTCGGAAAGGTACAATTCGTATGCGCCCCATTCCAGAGGAACAGCGGAGCGTCCTGTTTCATGGTCTCTTTCTTTCCGTTCCCTGTTTGCGTCCAGTTTATCCCACCAGTACAGTACATTTTCAAAGTCGACTTCCGTCCTTGCGCTTTCCTCAATACGCCGGATTGCAAGGGCACGGGCTTCACGGTGGAGCATATCCCCGTCCGCTTCCGTTATGAAATTCTGCTCCCTGAATGCCGGGAGTTCAGCGTATTTTGGCATTTGCAGTCAGTCCTTTGCAAAAAAATAAAATTTTGTAGCTGTTTTTTCAAAAACACTTCCTCTTTTATAGCCGTATTTCTCCTATTAGTGAAAGGAGTAATTCTTTTTTGTTAAAAAACAATTACAAAAAAGGAGGAGCAGGCTATGGGGTACGGATAAAATGAAAATCCGGTTACTGAATACGGAAGTACAAGAACCATGGTAGTGGAGGATAAGGAATATGAAGGTTTTGGCAATAAACAGCAGCGCAAGGAAGGATGGAAATACAGCGCTTCTTATCAATACGGTGTTTGAGGAATTAAAGAAAGAGGGGATAGAAACTGAAATGGTACAGCTTGCCGGAAAGATGATAGAACCCTGCAAGGCTTGCTGGGCATGCGGCGGCAGGAAAAATTGTGTCCATAAAAAGGATCTGTTTCAGGAAATTTATGAAAAGATGACACAGGCAGATGGAATCCTTTTGGGTTCGCCGGTTTATACGGCGAATATTTCCGCAAATATGCAGGCATTTCTGGAACGGGCTTCCGTGGTGGCGGATATGAACCGAAATGAAAACCTGCTCCGGCATAAAGTGGGGGCGGCGGTTACGGCAGCCCGTCGCGGCGGAGCCTTGAACGCACTGGATGCAATGAACCATTTTTTCATGCTGCAGGATATGTTTATTGTCGGCTCTTCATACTGGCCTATGGCCTATGGGAGAATGCCGGGAGAAGTAAAGGAAGATCAGGAAGGTATTGAGACTATGAAAAATCTCGGTCAGAATATGGCATATTTGCTGAAAGCGCTTGGAGAAAGGCGGGATGGGTGATGAGAAGGACAGTTGGTTTGCTGCTTTCTTTTGCAATGATTTTTTCGCTGGCAGCCTGCAGCAGTTCAGATGCCTCAGAAAAACAGGGGGAGCAGCCTGATTCTGTATCTGTACAGTCAGGGGAGGTGCAGGATAGTGCCGGAGATAATACCACTGACATGGCGGAACAATACGATGAACAACGGAGCATGACACAGGATACAGAGCAGGAAACAGAAAGACAGGAAAAGGAACAGCAGGAGGAAAGCGCAGAAACGGAGGCATCCGAATCCGTTTCTGCAGAGGGACAGGAGACAGATATGGCTGCAAAAACTTTGGTAGTATATTTTTCAGCAACCGGAACCACAAAGCCGTTAGCAGAGTATGCGGCGGAGATTCTGGGGGCAGATATTTACGAAATTATAGCAGAGGAGCCTTATACGGAGGCGGATCTGGCATATTATACGGGAGGCCGTGCCGATCAGGAGCAGGACGATGCTAATGCACGCCCTGCCATATCGGGAAGTGTGGAGAATATGGACAGTTATGATACGGTTCTGCTTGGCTATCCTAATATGGAGCAAGGTTTTGATTGTGTATTGTGTGTATAGCGTTTGTAAAATGGGGGAAATGGGAACAGTATGCACAAAATGGTGATAATTGTATATGGTGTTGTAGTTGCTGGCTTGTAGAAGTAATATTCTAGAAGCCAATTTTTATTTCCGGTATTAAGCAACAGAACTTCAAAACTCAGAGGTGCTGTGGTATAATACCTAAGTGAAGTATCATATTCAGGGCAGAGAGAAAGGACAGCCTTGTACAAATGATAAAGCTGCCCTGAATGTGATTCTTCACGATTGTACCAGGACACGGGGCTGTAGGCGGTATATGGGGATTGCATGCCCCCGGCTTTCCGCAAAATGTCCGATATAGACACAGTTTTAGGCCATGCATCAGAAAAAAAGCGGACCCCTTTCCGTTTTTGCGTACCGCAAACAAGCCTCCCGCCCGGAAGCTGCCAGTCCTATTCAGTTAGGCGTCTCAGCCCTTAAGGACATAAGACCTGCCCAGGGGCCGCATGCCCAGGCACCCACATCTAGTGCAGACGTGCACATTGACACCCCAGAGGCTGTAGAGGACCTGGTCCATGGGGAGGCCGGCCAGCATGGACTTAAAACGCTGGTGCCCCTGGATGCGGAAGATGACAGCAAGCCTCTCTTTGCGGAAACGGTTGGAAAGGAAGCCGTAATAGCGGATCTTCTGGAATCCGGGAGGGAGGACGTGCATCATGAACCTGCGGATGAACTCACGGCAGGAAAGGGTCACCTCTTTGAGGGAAGAATTGTTCCTGTAGTCCTTTGCCCAAAAAGTGACGGAGTCCGCAGAGACAGACTTCACCCTGGAGTTGGTGATGGCGATGCGGTTGGCATAGCGCCCCAGGTACTCGATGGCATTGCCGAAGCCGTTAAAGGTCTCCCTGATGTGTGGGCACCAGGCAGTATTGTAGAGCCTGTCCCGCAGGGAGGCCCAGGCAGCGGGGGCCACCAGGGAGGAGCAGGAAGCCGGGAAAGAAAGCTTCCCGCCTTTATGAAGGGCGTCGAGGGAGGCAAGGAGCTTTCCCCGGAACTTAGCGGCAAGGACCCTGGCGGGGATGAAGAAGCGGCTGCCACAGGTCCTAAGCTTCCCGTCCCTGGAGAGCCCGCCGCCGGAGACGATGCAGTGGATGTGGGGATGGAAGTTGAGCTCCTGCCCCCAGGTATGGAGGACCTGGATGATGCCCGGGGTGGCGCCCAGGAACCTCCTGTCAGCGGAGAGCTCCAGCAGGGTCTGTGCGGAGCACCTGTGGAGGAGGGAGTAGAGGAGTGCCTGGTTTGCATAGACCAGGGGGTTAAGCTGTGCGGGGATGGTGAAGACCACATGGAAATAGGGGGCATCAATGACCTCCGCCTTGCGGGCGTCGATCCAGAGCTCTTTCAAAAGGGCCTGGCAGCTGGGGCAGTTACGGTTGCGGCAGGAATTGTTGTGGAAGTCCATGTGGCCGCAGTCCGTGCAGACGGAGACGTTGCAGCCCAGCTTTCCGGACTTGCAGTCCATGATGGAGGAGGCGGCCTTTTCCTGCACGTGGGACGGACAGAAAGAAGCGGCATACCCTTTCCAGGCATTGTCAAAGACCTGCTGGATCTTAAGCCTGCCCATGCTGCATCCCTCCCATCCGGTCAAAGGGGCTGACGGCGCCCTTGACCGCGCCACCGCCTGCCAGGTGGACATAGACGGCGGTGGAGGAGACCGACTTGTGCCCCATGAGGGCCTTGATGGTGAGCAGGTCGGTGCCGTTCTCGTAGAGGTGGGTGCCGAAGGCATGGCGGAAGGAGTGGCAGGTGATGCGCTCCGGCCAGCCCAGGCGGCGCTCGTGGGCGTGAATGTGCCTGGAAAGGAAGAATGTGTCGATGGGCTCGTCCTTTCCGGACTGCTTCGGGAAGAGGTACCCCTGGGGCCTCCCGCAGGAGCGCCAATAGAGCGTGAGGATGTCCAGGGCGGCCTTTGAGAGGATGGCGTAGCGGCTCTGGCGGTTCTTGCCGTGGCGGACGAAGACGCGCATCCGGCTGCGGGAGACGTCCTCATAGCGCAGGGAGCACACCTCGCCTATGCGCAGGCCCGAGGAGTACATGAGGGCCACCATGGCTTTCTGCTTTAGGCCCGGCATGGTGGAGATGAAGTGCCATGTCTCCTGCTGGGAGGGGACATAGGGGAGGTACTCGTCGAACCTGCGCATGGGCAGCTGCGTGTCGTCCCAGGGCTTATGGAGGACATAGAGGGTGAAGAAGCGCATCTGGGAGACGGCGCAGTTGACCGTGCGGTCCGAGAGGGAGCGCTCCCTCTGGAGCCAGCGGACGAAGTCCCGCATCTCCTGCCAGGAGACGTCCTCCGGAAGCTTGTGGAGGACGTGCTGCAGGTAGTCCAGGTAGGCACGAATATAGGTGGTGTAAGATATAAGGGTATGGCCGGTAAGGCCGCGCAGGGAGATCATCTCCCGATAAGATTCAAGATATCTGTCCATAATGGAACCTCCTTAGTGTGGGATATTAGCGTGGGCGAGTTTTTTTGAGGGACCACGCCCGGGGAGGCGGACGGATAAAAAAACGAAATATGGAGTTGTGTGAGTTAAAAGTTTGTGTTAAACTAATCATAGCAGTTTTTGTGTCCTGGGATTGTTAGGTTAGGGGTAACTCAACAATACACCATAAACACAAAAACTGCTACTTTTTTTGGGAAATTTTAGAGAAATTTTTTAGAACTTGCTGCCACGTAAGTGGCTTGGTACAATGAATTACATATTATGTAATACCTTGGAGGCTATCATGGCAAATTATCCAGACTGGGTTCTTGCGCATAAAAAGAAAGGCACCTATATCAATAAGGTCGGCGACAGGTACTATCTTTATGCCGCCCATTCCGAACGGGTACCCGGCACAAAAAAAGTAAGGCGCGTATGTGACGGGTACCTCGGCAGGATCACACAGGACCAGGGGCTGATTCCTCCCAGGGACAGGCCGGGGACCGTCTTCTGCTCCGTTGAATACGGCCTCTCCTCCCTGATCCTTTCCCTCTGTGGGAATATTCACAGCGGATTCCGCCGGACATTTGTGGTGAACGGGGAAGACGGGCAGACCACTATGGATAAGCAGGCATTCCAGAACATGAGTCTGATCAATAAACTGGTGCTGTCACTCTGCAAGCTTGCCCAGCCTCTGATGAAGGACAGCATTCGGACCATCCGGCTTCGCTTTTCCTGGAACCTCGAAGATAACCTGGCAATTCTACTGAATGTTTTTGATACTGATACAATCAAAAAATGTTTAGAATCTGCAATCCCTGCCGGAAGATAAGGGTTATTCAGGTATCCCTGTTTTTCAGATACTTTTTGTGAATAGAGAAAAAACGAAAGCCAGATACAGAAACAGTTAAATCCAGTTTCTATCTGGCTTTTTTTATATCCTACATTTAAAATGGTGCGTTTATCCTAAGATATCAATGGTGGAATCAATGGTGGAAACTACGGGGCCGGGTTTTGGAAAAGTGCAGGGAAATTTGGGAAAGAAACAATTAGGTGGAAAAAGAGAGGCGGATATGGTAAAATATCATGGAACTCAAATATCTTTGGAAGGAGGAGTTGGCGTGGGCTTGTTTGACAAGTTTAAGAAAAATACGGTTCCGGAGCGGGTAAAAGGGGCGGGGATGCTCTTCTGCCCGATTCCGGACTGCAAAGAGGTTCTGGACCGAATAGAGGAGCTGTTTCAAATCCGGCATGTGGGCGACGGGAACAATATCACTTTGCGCCAGGGCGATATGGAAATCATTTTCCTGGCTGCCTCGCCGGAGGGGGAGGGAGAGGATGCCCGGTACGCCAAAGAGCAGCTTCAGGGGGCGGCGGGCTATGTCTATCACAACGAGACGCCCCTGCTGGAGATAAAGCGCAACCTGTTCTACCACCTGCGCCAGTGCAAAAGCCTGGTTCAGATTATCTACTCCTTTGACAGCGCCGGCCCCAGGGAGACAAAGGAGAAAGAGGGGCAGATTATGTCACCCGTTCTGGCCGTCACGGAAAAGCTCCTGGGAGTGGTCACGTTCGGGGACGGTATGACCCTGCAAAACGGCAAAGGCCAGGTGATCCTGGACAAGGCGGGCAAAAGCGAACTGGACTTTTATATGCCCGCCGAGCGCCCCGTGCCGGAGGACTGGGCCAAAGACGCGCCCCCGGAGAGCGTGGAGCGGAGAAACAGGTCCATGGAGCTGCTGCAAAAGAAGCATGTCTATGTGACGCCCTGGCTGCCTTTGCTGGCGGAGAGGGCGGAGGAGCCGGGCCGCACTGTGGAGGAGGTCTGCGGCCGGGCAGCGGCGCTATTGATCTTGTCGCTGTACTCCGAGTGCCGGGTGGGAGACCATATGTCCTACCAAGAGGCCAGGGAGTTTGTGGCACCCATCCTTGCGGGGTATGGGGCGGAAGCGTATTTCTCGCCGGCGGAAAAGAAGTACCTGGACAATCCCGATTCCACGGAAAAGGAGCAGATTCAGTTTGCGTGGCAGTACGAGAATCTGTGGGTAATGGAATGGGCCCTGGGGCTTACCGATGATCTGTTCTGGCCCGACCGCATCTGCGATGTCCCCGGTTCGGTACGGCTGATGAAGCGCTGTCCCGACATGGAGTCCCTGCTGGCGGCGGCAAAGCTTCGTCCCCGGAAAGAGCTGCTGGAGCAGGCCGATCTGATTTACCGGCTTCACTGGGCCTGTGTGGACGCCCGGGTAATGGGGATGCCTGCGCCTCAGAAGCTGGAGGCGGGCGTGGTCATGGAGCGCCATCATTCCCTGTTCTGGCTGGCGGGCTGCGACAATATGTGCCCCTGGGATGAGGTGGATCTGTCCACCTGACAAAGCCTGCAGGAGGAGCCGGATAAAAGTATTTGTGTTTTGTACAACAATCCCAAAGAGGATAAAATCCTGGGATGGAAAGGAGAGTTCAGTATGCGTTTTTTCATTGACACGGCAAAGGTGGAGGATATCAGAAAGGCAAATGACATGGGCGTCATCTGCGGCGTCACCACAAATCCCTCCCTGATCGCAAAGGAGGGCAGGGTGTTCGAAGAGGTGATCGCGGAGATTGCCTCCATTGTGGACGGGCCTATCAGCGGCGAGGTGAAAGCTACCACCACGGACGCCCAGGGCATGATCCGGGAGGGCAGGGAGATCGCCGCCATTCATCCCAATATGGTGGTAAAGATTCCCATGACCGTGGAGGGCTTAAAGGCCTGCAAGGCGCTGTCCGCAGAGGGCATCAGGGTAAACGTGACCCTGATCTTCACGGCAAACCAGGCGCTGCTGGCCGCAAGGGCCGGAGCCGCTTTCGTCTCCCCTTTCCTGGGACGCCTGGACGACATCAGCCAGAGGGGCGTGGATCTGATCCGGGAGATCGCGGATATCTTTTCCGTCACCGACTTAGAGACCCAGATCATTGCCGCCAGCGTGCGCAACCCGGTTCATGTCACCGACTGCGCTCTGGCCGGGGCGGATATCGCCACGGTGCCCTACGGCGTCATCGAGCAGATGGTGAAGCATCCGCTGACGGACGCAGGAATCGCCAAGTTTCAGGCGGATTACAGAGCTGTATTCGGAGAGTGAGGAACACAAATAGAAAGCTGCCATGGCTTTGCGTTTCGCATTGCCATGGCAGCCTCTTGTCTCTAAGCGATTATCGGCTCAGGGAACCTTATTTCATCTGCTCTTCCTGCTTCTTGATCATACGACGTACCATCTCGCCGCCGATAGAACCGGCCTCGCGGGAAGTCAGGTCGCCGTTGTAACCCTCTTTCAGGTTCACACCCAGCTCGCTGGCAACCTCAGTCTTGAAACGATCCATAGCTGCCTTAGCTTCGGGTACCTCTACTCTGTTTGTCTTAGATCCGGACATGTTTTTCACCTCCAATACTGTATCTTTTCTTTTATCTATCTTCAAGATAAGTGCCGCCCGCACTTATCCTGAAGTTCAGAAGTAAGTGTTTCGCTGCGACTTATCTTGGTCTTAGTATGACCTGGCGGAAAGAAAATATGTTGGAAAGATTTGGGGATAATGCGGCGGAAAGAACAAAGGCCCAAACAACGCGCAAAGATACCCGAATGGATTGCATTTACCTGAAAGATGTGTTAGAATCGAAATATTCGTACATGCTTATAACAGGCTTATAAAAAGCGGCGCCGGAAACGGGGCGCAGCGAATGACTTAAAATTGTTAAAGAACGAAAAGTGCCGTGCCGCCGGGGTGCGGGGATACGGCCGTATGGGGGTCATATGTTACACAATATTATTTCCGGAGGGCATTCCTCTATGCTTGCCTTGTGCGGCATCTTGTTTGCGTTTATAGTCACAGTGTTTGCCACGGCAAAGCTTTCCGGGTATCTGCCAAAGGACGCGGGGCGGGAATTTGCCGTTGACGGCAAGCTTTCGGCGGGAAAGCCCAGAGGGGCGGGAATCATCTTTGTCCTGGCCTTTGCGGCCGCGGCGCTTCTCTTTGTCCCTGTGAAAGCGGAACTTGTCATTTACCTGGTCCTGCTGGTCATCAGCATGCTCACGGGCTTTTTGGACGACGCGTCGGACAAGCCCTGGGGGGAACTGAAAAAAGGCCTGCTGGATCTGTGCGTGTCCGTGCTGGTGGCAATGACGTTTCTTCATTATAATGACAATACCATCCGGCTGGCCCTGTTCCACCAGGAGCTGGTGATTCCGAAAGTTTTGTTCGGCATTCTGATCGTGGCGCTGGTATGGACCTCCGTAAACGTGACCAACTGCGCTGACGGTGTGGACGGGCTGTCGGGGACGCTGACCATTATTACCGTTATGAGCTTTTACCTGGTGGACCGGATTCTGGGGACGGGGGAGGACTTTTCTTTCCTGATCCTTTTGTTCGCCGCATGCATATTGGGGTACCTGTGGTACAATGCCACGCCCAGCAGGCTTCTGATGGGGGATGCGGGTTCCAGGGCCATGGGCCTGTTTATCAGCATCGCCGCCTTAAAAAGCGGCAGTCCCGTGCTCTATATCCCGGTTGCCTTTGTCCTCATGCTGGACGGCGGGCTGGGACTTGTAAAGGTAGGCCTGATCCGGGTCTTTCACATCCGTATCCTGAAAAAGGTGCGCACGCCCCTCCACGATCAGGTCCGCAAGGTATGGGGCTGGTCCAATACCCAGACCGTATTCCGCTTTGCCATCATCCAGATCATTCTGGCCGTGGCGGTGGTGTACGGAATCGGACTGTAGATCCCGGCGGCATTGCGGATAGGAAGCCAGGAAAAACATGAATGTGTGAACGTCCCTGTCAGCAGGCTGACCGGCTATAATTGAGAAAAGAGAAAGACATGGGATTGAAAGATAGGAAGTATAAGCACATTTCTGCGATACAGATATAGAACCAAAATAGAGGTAAAATATTATGTACGACCAATTGACACCAAGCGATATCAAGAAAATGGAAGAGGAAATCGAGCACCGCAAGCTGGTGGTGCGGCCCAAGGCTTTGGAGGACGTAAAGGAGGCCAGAGCCCAGGGGGATTTAAGCGAGAACTTCGAGTACTACGCGGCAAAAAAGTACAAGAACCAGAACGAGAGCCGCATCCGCTATCTGGAGCGCATGATCAAGACCGCCAGGGTCATCTCCGAGGATTCCGCCGAGGACGAGGTGGGCATTAACAATACGGTTACCGTGGAGTTCTTAGAGGACGGACTGGAAGAGACATTCAAGATCGTCACCACCGTCAGAGGGAATTCCCTGGAGAACCTGATCAGCAATGAAAGTCCCCTGGGCAAAGCGCTTCTGGGGAAAAAAGAGGGGGACACGGCCCATGTGCAGGTAAACGCTGCCACCGGCTATGATGTAAGAATTGTCAGTATCGAAAAAACCGCCGACGACGGCAGTGATAAGATTAGGAGCTTTTAAATGAATAAAAAATATCTCTTGTTTGACCTGGACGGAACCCTTACAGACCCTAAGATCGGTATCTGCACCTGCGTTCAGTACGCGCTCTCTTCCTTTGGAATCGAAGAGCCTGACTTAGACAAGCTGGAGCCCTTTATCGGGCCGCCCTTAAAGGACAGCTTCATGAAGTATTACAACTTTGACGATGCCCGGGCGGAGGAAGCCGTTGAAAAGTACAGGGAGCGGTTCCGGGATACCGGCATTTTCGAGAACAAGCTTTATGACGGCGTCCCCCAGATGCTGAACGCCCTGAATTCCCAGGGAATGTACATGGCGGTGGCCTCCAGCAAGCCCACGGAATTCGTCCGGCGGATTCTGGACCATTTCGGGATTGGAAAATATTTCAAGGTTGTAGTCGGAAGCGAGATGGACGGTACCAGGGTGAAAAAGGAAGAGGTCATCCAAGAGGCGTTAAAACAGCTGTTCGGCAACTGGCCCGTGGAGAAGACGAAAGTTTACATGATCGGGGACCGCTGCTATGATGTGGAGGGCGCCCGAAAGGCGGGCGTGGAATGCGTGGGCGTTACATACGGCTACGGCGGCATGGAAGAGCTGCGGGAGGCGAAATGCGACTACATCGTCCGTTCCGTGGAGGAACTGCAGAAATTCCTGCTGCGGGGGACGCAGAAGCCGGAGCGGACCACCATGTCCCAGCGGATCTGGCAGATGGTGCTTCCTTTTCTGATCTTCATTCTGGCCAGGAATATTGCCATGAACGTAGGCGCCATTCTGTTAGCCAACATAGGGAACACTCTGCCCAACAGTGACTTCCTCTTCGTGCGAAACGCCCAGGGAGAGCTGGTAAGTCTCACCGGAAACGGCGCTGTGCTGCTCACTGCCTTTTCCTTTTTGGTAGGAGGGTTCTCTGTCTGGAATATAGCGAAAAAGACCCTGGCCAAAACGGCGGAGGACATGAAGCTTCTGCACATTAAGGCGGAACCGCCCCGAAACTACGCTCTCCTGGCAGGCGCTACGGCAGGGCTTGCCCTGGGGCTGAACGTGCTGCTTTTGCTGGTCAGCGTCGTAGAGAATTCGGACAGCTATCAGCAGGTGGCCCAGGACCAGTATGCGGCGTGGTTCCCCTTAGGGCTGATCTGCTTCGGTCTCATTGCGCCCATTGCAGAGGAGCTGGTGTTTAGAGGCGTGGTCTTCGGCTGTGTCAGGCGCTATATGAAACTGTCCGCCGCCATGCTGGTCTCCGCAGTGCTGTTTGCCCTCTACCACGGGAATTCCGTGCAGGGGCTCTATGGGGCTGTGATGGGCTTCCTGATGGCCTATGCATATGAATATTTCGGAGATTTCCGGATGGCTGTGGCAGTGCATATCCTGGCCAATGTGCTGAGCTATGTGCTCAGCTTCATACCTGCGGTCTCCGGGCTGGTGAACTGGCCCGTATGCCTGGTGAGCCTTGCCGTCGGGGGAGCATGCGCGTGGATGCTGCACAAGCAGAAGAAGATTTTCTGAATAATGCGAGACAGATAGAAAACAGAATGCAAAAATGTCGGAAAATTTCGGGGAAAATATAGAATAGACAAATTATCTGACAATTTGCGAAAAAGTCTATATTTACAATTTGCGGAAAATATTGTATAGTAAGAAAAACAAAGACGCAATGGAGCGCGGAAACGGCTTCCTTGCGTCTTTTTCTTGTTATTATGTTTTGAAAGAAACCATAGGGAAAGGAGCACCACTATGTTTGATGTGAAGAGGGAAGTTCCAAAGGCACCTCTCTACAGGGAGGAATTTGAGCACGACAACTGCGGCATCGGAGCCTGCGTCAACATCAAAGGGGAAAAAAGCCGAGCTATTGTGGAAAACGCGCTGAAGATCGTGGAGAATTTAGAGCACAGGGCAGGAAAGGACGCGGAGGGCAAGACCGGGGACGGCGTGGGCGTCCTCACCCAGATTCCCCATCCATTTTTCTCCAGAGTGATGAAAGTTTTGGGGGTGGACCTGGGAGGAGAGAGAGAGTACGGCATTGCCATGATCTTCTTCCCCCAGGAGGAACTGCGCCGGAACCAGGCCAAGAAAATGTTCGAGATTATCGTTCAAAAAGAGGGGCTGGAGTTTTTGGGCTGGCGGGAAGTGCCCACCTTTCCGGACGTCCTGGGACAAAAGGCAGTGGAGTGCATGCCCCGGGTTATGCAGGGCTTTGTGAAGAAGCCCGGAAACCTGGAAAAAGGGCTGGAGTTCGACCGAAAGCTTTACATCGCCAGGAGACTGTTCGAGCAGTCTTCTGAAGATACCTATGTAGTATCCTTTTCCAGCCGGACCATTGTGTACAAGGGGATGTTTCTGGTAGGGCAGCTGCGCACCTTTTACGCAGATCTCCAGAGCCCGGACTTTGTGTCTGCCATCGCCATGGTGCATTCCCGCTTCTCCACCAATACCAACCCCAGCTGGGAGCGTGCCCATCCCAACCGCCTTATGGTGCACAACGGCGAGATCAACACCATTCGGGGCAACGCGGACAAGATGCTGGCCAGGGAGGAGAACATGGCCTCGGAGCATTTGAAAGGCCAGATGCACAAGGTATTGCCTGCCATCAACAAGACCGGTTCCGATTCCGCCATGTTGGACAATACATTGGAGTTTCTGGTGATGAGCGGTATGGACCTGCCTCTGGCGGTGATGATCGCCATTCCGGAGCCCTGGGCCAACGACAGGGCCATGTCCCAGAACAAACGGGATTTCTACCAGTATTACGCCACCATGATGGAGCCCTGGGACGGTCCGGCTTCCATTCTGTTCTCCGACGGGGATATCATGGGGGCGGTGCTGGACCGCAACGGCCTGCGGCCCTCCCGGTACCTGATTACGGAGGATGATACATTGATTTTGTCCTCCGAGGTGGGGGTGCTGGACATAGACCCGGCGAAAATCTGCCGCAAGGAGAGGCTGCGTCCGGGCAAGATGCTGCTGGTGGATACGGTGCAGGGCAGGGTCATTGCCGACGAGGAGCTGAAAGAGAAGTACGCCTCCAGGCAGCCTTACGGCGAGTGGCTTGACAACAATCTCGTCTTCCTGAAAGACCTGACCATACCGAACCAGCGGGTGCCGGAATATGCCGGAGAGGAGCGCCAGCGGATGCAGAAAGCTTTCGGCTACACCTATGATGAGCTAAAGACCAGCATCCTGCCCATGGCAAAGAACGGGGCGGAGGCCATTGCGGCTATGGGTGTGGACACGCCGCTGCCGTGCTTAAGCAAGACCATCCATCCCCTGTTCCACTATTTTAAACAATTGTTCGCCCAGGTGACCAATCCCCCCATCGACGCCATCAGGGAGGAGATCGTCACCTCCACTACCGTATACATAGGCACCGAGGGCAATATCCTAAAGGAGACACCAAAGAACTGCAATGTGCTTAGGGTGAACAATCCCATCCTGACCAACACGGATTTGCTCAAGATCAAGAATATGAAGGCCGAGGGCTTTAAAGTAGAGGTGGTGCCCATCACCTATTATAAAAACACCAGTTTGGAGCGCGCCATTGACAGGCTCTTCGTGGAGGTGGACAGAGCCTACCGGGACGGGGTGAACATCCTGATCCTCTCGGACAGAGGCGTGGACGAGAACCATGTGCCCATGCCCTCCCTCTTAGCGGTGTCCGCCCTGAATCAATACCTGGTAAGGACGAAAAAGCGCACGAGAGTGGCGCTGATCCTGGAATCCGGGGAGCCCAGGGAGGTGCACCATTTTGCCACCCTCTTAGGGTACGGCGCCTGCGCCGTCAACCCTTACCTGGCCCAGGAGACCATCCGGGAACTGATAGAGAACCACATGCTGGACAAGGATTACTACGCTGCTGTGGATGACTACAATAACGCGGTGCTCCACGGCATCGTAAAGATTGCCTCCAAAATGGGCATCAGCACCATACAGTCCTATCAGGGCTCCCAGATTTTCGAGGCCATCGGCATTGCGCCGGAGGTCATAAACAAATACTTCAGCAACACCGTATGCCGGGTGGGAGGCCTGACCCTGAAAGACATCGAGGCCCAGGTAGACGAACTCCACTCAAAAGCCTTTGACCCCCTGGGCCTTGGAAGCGACCTGACCCTGGACAGCCCGGGCCATCACAAGATGCGAAGCGGCGGGGACGAACATCTCTACAACCCGGCCACCATCCACATGCTCCAGGAGTCCGCCAGACGGGGGGACTATGAGATGTTTCGAAAGTACACCGCCATGGTAAACGCGGAAGAAGCGCATTCCGGCGAGACCTCCGTGAAAAACCTCAGAGGCCTTTTGGACTTCCGGTATCCGGAGAAAGCCCTGCCATTGGAGGAGGTGGAGCCGGTGGAGACTATCGTCACCCGGTTCAAGACAGGAGCCATGTCCTACGGCTCCATCTCCAAGGAGGCCCACGAGACCCTGGCCATTGCCATGAACCGCCTCCACGGCAAGAGCAATTCCGGCGAGGGCGGGGAGGACGCGGAGCGGCTGACCATCGGACCGGACGGCCTGGACAGGTGCTCCGCCATCAAGCAGGTGGCCAGTGGACGCTTCGGCGTCACCAGCCGCTACCTGGTCAGCGCAAAGGAGATCCAGATCAAGATGGCCCAGGGCGCGAAGCCCGGCGAGGGCGGCCATCTGCCCGGGGGCAAGGTGTATCCCTGGATTGCCAAAACCAGACATTCCACCCCGGGTGTCTCCCTGATCTCCCCGCCGCCCCACCACGACATCTATTCCATCGAGGATCTGGCCCAGTTGATCTACGATTTGAAAAACGCCAATAAAGATGCACGGATTTCCGTGAAATTAGTGTCGGAGGCCGGCGTGGGAACCGTTGCGGCGGGTGTGGCAAAGGCAGGAGCCCAGGTGATCCTGGTCAGCGGCTATGACGGCGGCACCGGGGCCGCCCCCAGAAGCTCCATCCACAACGCAGGCCTCCCCTGGGAACTGGGGCTGGCGGAGACCCATCAGACCTTGATTCAAAACGGCCTGCGGGGCAAGGTGCGCATCGAGACCGACGGCAAGCTCATGAGCGGCCGGGACGTGGCCATTGCGGCCATTTTGGGGGCCGAGGAGTTCGGCTTCGCCACCGCGCCCCTGGTGACCATGGGCTGCGTCATGATGCGGGTGTGCAATCTGGACACCTGCCCGGTGGGCGTGGCCACCCAGAATCCGGAACTGCGGAAGAATTTCAAGGGAAAGCCGGAGTATGTGGAGAATTTCATGCGGTTCATTGCCCGGGAGCTGCGGGAATACATGGCTGCTTTGGGCGTGCGCAGCGTGGATGAGCTGGTGGGGCGCACGGACCTTTTGAAAGTCCGGGAGGGCTTAAACAGAAAGCAGTCCCAGATCGACCTGACCCAGATTTTGTCAAATCCCTATGAGGGCACAAAGCAGAGGGTGACCTTTGACCCCGGGCAGGTGTACGACTTCGAGTTAGAGAAGACCATGGACGAGAGGGTGCTTCTAAAGCAGCTTAAGAAAGCCATTGACACAGGCCGGAAAAGGAGCCTGGAGGTGGACGTGTCCAACACGGACCGGACTTTCGGCACCATCCTGGGAAGCGAGATCACAAAGCGCCTGGGGGACGATCTGGAGGAGGATTCCTACCGGGTGCTGTGCAGAGGCGCAGGCGGGCAGTCCTTTGGAGCCTTTATTCCGAAAGGGCTGACGCTGGAGCTGGTGGGAGACAGCAACGACTACTTCGGCAAGGGCCTCTCCGGCGGGAAACTCATTGTGTACCCGCCCAAGGCCAGCAAATTCAAAGCCTGCGAGAACATTATCATCGGAAACGTGGCCCTCTATGGGGCTACCAGCGGCAAGGCCTTTATAAACGGCGTAGCGGGAGAGCGGTTCTGCGTGCGCAATTCCGGCGCCACGGCGGTGGTGGAGGGCGTGGGTGACCACGGCTGTGAATACATGACCGGCGGGCGTGTGGTGGTGCTGGGAGGCACCGGCAAGAACTTTGCCGCGGGCATGAGCGGCGGCATCGCATATGTGCTGGATGAGGGGAACGATTTGTATAAACGGCTGAACAAGGAGATGGTGTCCTCCGGGGAACTGACCGGCAAGTATGACGTGCTGGGGCTGAAAGGCATGATACAGGAGCATGTGGCGGCTACCAACTCGGCCAGGGGCAAGGAGATACTGGAGCATTTTGAGGCGTATCTGCCGAAGTTTAAGAAGATCATTCCCCATGATTATGAGCGGGTGATGAAGACCATTGTGCAGATGGAGGAAAAGGGGCTGAGCGCGGAGCAGGCGCAGATCGAGGCTTTTTATGCGAATACCAAAAGGTGACGGCTTCCGGGAGGGAGTCGGAACAGGCTAAGAAGCAGGGTTTCAATAGGAGGAACAAAAAGAATGGGAAAGCCGACAGGATTTATGGAATATAGCAGAGAAGTGAGTAAGGCCCGGGAGCCGTTGGAGCGGATAAAGCATTTCAATGAGTTCCGGGAGCATCTGCCACAGGAGCGGCAGCAGCTCCAGGGGGCCAGGTGTATGGAGTGCGGGGTGCCGTTTTGCCAGGCGGGGATGATGATCTGCGGCATGGCCAGCGGGTGTCCGCTGCACAATCTGGTGCCGGAGTGGAACGATTTGGTGTATATGGGGAATTGGGAGCAGGCTTATAGGAGGCTTCAGAAAACCAATCCTTTTCCGGAGTTTACCTCCAGGGTGTGCCCGGCGCTTTGCGAGGCGGCCTGTACCTGCGGGCTGATCGGGGAGCCGGTGGCCACCAGGGAGAACGAGTATGCCATTATTGAGCATGCATATGAGCAGGGGTATGCGGCTCCCAGACCGGTTAAGGTGCGCACGGGGAAGAAAGTGGCCGTGGTGGGCAGCGGGCCCTCCGGCCTCGCGGCGGCAGACCAGTTGAATAAGAGGGGACATTCCGTCACGGTGTATGAGCGGTCTGACCGAATCGGCGGGCTGTTGATGTACGGAATTCCGAATATGAAGCTGGAGAAGCGGATTGTGGACAGGAAGCGCAGGGTGATGGAGGAAGAGGGGGTTGTCTTTGTCACCGGCGTGGACGTGGGGAGGGACGTTAAGGCGGAACAGCTTTTGCGGGAGTTTGACAGGGTGATTCTAGCCTGCGGGGCGTCAAATCCCAGAGATATCCAGGTTCCCGGGAGGGATGCAAAGGGGATATATTTTGCGGTGGATTTTCTGAAAGCGAATACCAAAAGTCTGCTGGATTCGGAGTTTGCGGATAAGGCATATGTGGATACAAAAGACAAGGATGTAGTTATTATCGGAGGCGGCGACACGGGCAATGACTGTGTGGGCACCGCCATCCGCCATGGGGCGAAGAGCGTCACCCAGATCGAGATGATGCCGAAAGCGCCGGATACCAGGGCTCAGGACAATCCCTGGCCGGAATGGCCGAAAGTGTGCAAGACGGATTATGGCCAGCAGGAGGCCATTGCGGTGTACGGGCATGACCCCAGGATCTATGAGTCCACCGTGAAAGAATTCGTGAAAGATAAGGACGGGAAGCTGGCGGCGGTGAAGATCGTGAAGCTTTCCTGGGAAAAGGATGAGGCGGCGGGCCGGATGAACATGAAAGAGGTGTCTGGCAGCGAGGAGACGCTTCCTGCGGATATTGTGCTGATTGCGGCGGGCTTTCTGGGGGCCCAGAGCTATGTGGCGAAAGCCTTTGGCGTGGAGCTGAACCAGCGGACTAATGTAAAGACGGAAGCCGGGCAGTACCAGACCGACAGGGAGAACGTGTTCGTTGCCGGGGACATGCACAGAGGGCAGTCTCTGGTGGTCTGGGCCATCAGGGAGGGGAGGGAAGCCGCGAAAGCCGTGGACGAGAGCCTGATGGGGTATTCGGGGCTGACGGTGCAGTGAGAATTTGGAACCGTGATATGACGAGGGGGCTGTCTTGTTTCGTTCCCCTGTCATTATGCACGATGAGATTTCATGCTGAGACCTACCTGGCCAGGCATCAGTCACGATAGAATTCCATGAGAATATTTTGGGGATAATCCCCGAATTTCTCCCCGAAAAGGTTGAAGCCCCCGCAGAATTCCGCGTTCTCCTTTACCTCCAGCTTCAGCCGGATGTTTTCCGCCTGGAGCAGGCCCAGGGAGGACAGGTTCTCGCTGGAGGACAGGGTCTTGTCGATATAGCAGCCGTGGGAGGTGATCTCCACGGTGCGCAGCAGCCCGTACTGGGTGGAGGAGGGATTCCACCAGCCGGGATTGAGCTTGCCGGGCCGGTCTCCGTAATCTCCTGTAGAGTGCAGGATGCCGATTTCCCGGCCGTTGATGCTTACGGTAATGTCCGAGGGCCAGTTGTTATTGTAGCCTAAGGCTTCGGAGCAGATCTCAAAGGAGAACCGGATGCGGTTCACGGGATTTGCCATCAGGAAGCTGTTGGAAAACCGGTATTCCAGGAAACCCATGCTGAGCCATATGAGCTGGGCCTTGAAGCGGTCCGGGCTGGTAAATACGCTCAGGGTATCCTCATATCCGATGTCCCCCTGCACGCTGGAGGCCATGCCGCAGGAGGGAATCGCCCTGTAGTCAAAATAGCATCCCACAGGCATGGACTCCCGGTAGAGGCATTCCGGCTTGTTGTCCGGGGCGAAAGGGAAGATTTGGACAGAGAGCATATCTGTCTGCAGCCCGCAGAGCCGCTGGGAGCCCTTGGAGCCGGGGATGGTCTGGGTGAAGATCAGCCCCGCAGCCTCCAGGTTCTTGATGTACAGGGCGGCGCTGGAAAGGGGGATGCCGAATTCTTCTGCCACATCCGTGATGATGGCAGGTTTTTTTGCCAGAAAATTTAATACGTCTATGCGGATAGGCGAGGAGAGCGCTTTGCATATGTTGATGATTTTCTCCTTGTCGTCCAGTGTCAGTGCCAGATTCTGCTTCATAGATAAATGCCTCTGTTTTTTCCATATTTTATGTTTTTTCTATAAACATACTGTAATTATATCTATTTTTCCAATGTATTGCAATGGATTTTTTGTATTTCTACAGAATTTGTGTTTTAAAACTCTGTATTGGCCGGGATTCTCCTGGAAACAGGGCGGGGCTGCAAAGCCTATATTTATAAAAAATGCACATAAACCCCTTTTAAAACATAATATATATAGAAAAGAATCGCTATATTTTGTGAGAAATTGCCAAAATTTAAAATATACTCCGTTTTATATTGACATTATGCCTTGATAGAGATAATATTAATACATAAATTATGTATATAAAAATTAAATACATAAAATATAAAGATAAAAATCGCAGACAAAGGAGTGGCAACATGCAGAAAAATTATCCAAGGCCGCAGTTATGCAGGGAAAACTGGAAAGACTTAAACGGGAAGTGGCGTTTTCTCTTTGACGATGAGGACAGAGGCGAAAGCAGGTGCTGGTACAAGGACGTGTTTTCGGACTACAGGGAGATCATAGTCCCCTTTTCCTATGAGACCCGGGCCAGCGGAATCGGGGACGGCAGGCTGCACCGGATAGTCTGGTACCAGAGGGATGTGGAGTGGGAGCCCTCCGGAAAGCGGACATTATTGCATTTCGAGGGCGTGGACTATGTGGCAAAGGTCTGGGTCAACGGCAGATGCGCCGGCAGCCACACAGGGGGCTATGCCAGGTTTTCCATGGACATCACCCCGTATCTTACGCCTGGGACCAACACCCTTACGGTCCGGGCACAGGACAGTGACAGCTGCGTTCAGCCCAGGGGAAAGCAGAGATGGAAGCGGGAGAATTTCGGCTGCTGGTATGTCCAGACCACGGGAATCTGGAAGACGGTGTGGATGGAGGAGGTGCCGGAGCATTATATCCAAACCATCAAGGTCACGCCGGATATTGACAGGGCCAGAGCGGTATTTTCCCTGACCCTGAACCAAAAGCCCGAAGAACCTCTGGAGCTGGAATGCAGGATCCTGTACCAGGGCAGCTGCGTTTCCAGACAGAGGATCAACGTTTCCGGACAGTCTGTGGCCTTTGAGCAGCCGGTATGCAATCCGGAGGAGCCATGGCAGGTGGAGTATTGGAGCCCCGGCCATCCCGCCCTTTACGATGTGGAGCTGACTTTGGAGGACGGCGGGCAGCAGGACCGTGCGGACAGCTACTTCGGCATGCGCAAGATCTCCGCGGAGGGCGGGAAAGTGCTCCTGAACAACCGTCCCCTTTACCAGAGGCTGATCCTGGATCAGGGCTATTGGAAAGAATCCGGACTGACGCCGCCCTCGGAGGAGGCCCTGATCAGGGATATTGACCTGATTCTGCAGGCAGGCTACAACGGCCTGCGCAAGCATGAGAAGATAGAGGACGAGAGGTTCCTGTACTGGTGCGACGTAAAAGGGCTTGTGGTATGGTGCGAGATGCCTTCCCAGTATACATTCCACGACCGGGCCATGGAGACCTATGCCGGGCAGTGGATGGAGATTGTGAGGCAGAATTACAACCATCCCTGCATTATCACCTGGACGGCTTTCAACGAAAGCTGGGGGATTGAGCATGTATATACGGATGAGGCCCAGCAGAAATTTACTGAGGCGGTGTACCATCTGACCAAGGCTTTTGACGCCATGAGACCCGTGATCGTAAACGACGGGTGGGAGCATACGGTGTCCGATATCCTGACCCTCCATGACTACGAGGAGGACGCCCGGGCATTCAGGGCCCGGTACGGGGACATGCAGGCTCTGGTGGAGAACCGGATTCCTTTTAATAAAGAAAGATATGCGCTGGCAAGAGGCTTTGTCTACCGGGGCCAGCCCGTGCTCCTAAGCGAGTACGGCGGCATCGCTTTCTCCACAGAGGAGGGATGGGGCTATGGCAGGCAGGCGGATTCCAAGGAGGCTTTCCTGAAGCGCTTCGGGGAGATGATGGAGGCCATCAGGGACACACCTTACTTCACCGGATTCTGCTACACCCAGCTGACGGATGTGGAACAGGAGGTCAACGGCCTGTGCACCATGGAGCGGGAGCCGAAAGTGGATATGGACGAAATTAAGAAGATCAATATGCTCTAGCACATATGCGGGGAAGGAGATACCATGAAGAGAGGAAGAAAATGGATTGTGCTGTGCTGCGCATTTGTGTGCGGGGCTGTGGTTTTCTTCATTTCAGGCGTAAGGAAGAGCACACAGACAGCAGACCTGCAGCAGGCCATGGAGGCCATGGAAGAGCTTCTGTTTTCCCAGGACGGCATTGACACGGAGAATTACAAGAAATATATCGCCGGATACCAGTCGCAGATCTACCAGGGAGAGGACATCCGTTTTGACTTAAGCGAACTTCCTGAGGAGGAAAGGACGGCAGGCGCGGGAGAGGGGATGGACTTTCGGCTGGAGGTGGAGGAGGCCGGCCTGTATACGGTAGGCTTCCGCTACAAATGCACCGGGGACAATATTCTCCAGACCAGTATGGCGCTTGCGTGCAACGGAGCCTATCCCTATGAGGAGTTGCAGCGCCTGTTCTTCCCGGATACCTGGGTCTCCGGAGAGAAGCAGTACGACCGGTATGGGAACGAATGCATCGCCATGCCCGGGAGGCAAAACGCCTGGAGCTTTACCTGGATGCGTGACATTTCCTTTTTGCAGAACGCGCCCCTTATGGTGTATCTGAATCAGGGGGAAAACGAATTTTCCCTGACGGCCAACGAGGGCAGCGTGGTCATCGAAGAAGTGGTGCTGGCGGCGCCTGTGAGCGTGGCCGGGGACGGGGAACAGACAGCCGCAGGCTCTGCCTGCATTGAGATTGAGGCAGAGGACTTTTGCTATCGGAACTCCCCCAACATCCGCACGGAGAGCTCTTTCAATCCTGACGTCACTCCCTGCGACGGGACGCTGAAGCTTCAGAACGTGATCGAGGAGGCCTCCTTTCGGATCGGGGGCACCAGCGTGTCCTATGAGGTGGAGGTGGATACGGAGGGGTACTATTATCTTGCCTTTGACTATCAGCAGAGCTCCAAATCCAATTTTACGGTGTACCGGAATCTCTATATCGACGGTGCCATTCCCTCGGCTTCCTATGAGAACATAGGCTTTCCCTATACCAATGCCTATGAGCGCAAATGCCTGGAGGCGCCGGTGTACCTGACGGCGGGAACCCACGAACTGACCCTTGAGGTGTCTCTGGCGCCCTATGGGGACGCGGTGGCCATACTGGACGCCATTGTGGCCAAGATCAATGACATGGCCCTGTCCGTGAACAAGATCACCGGAGGCAATACTAGCAAATACAGGGACTTTGACCTGGACGAGTATGACTTGGACATTGCGGGTAATCTAAGTGCCTGGGCGGACACCATAGAGCAGGTATACGGGATCCTGACCCGGGCGGACCAGTTCGGGGAGAAGAACGGGGAGATCAAGCTGCTGGACACGGCGGCGGTATCCCTGCGGGAGCTGGCGGCAAAGCCCAATGAGCTGCCCCAGAACATCAACCGCTTCTCCTATGGGGACAGCTCGGTGCGCCAGTACCTGACCACAGTGTCGGAGAATCTCAGCATGGGAGGCTGCTCCTTTGACAAAATCTATCTCTATCAAGAGGACGGGGCGCTTCCGGCCCGGAAAGGCTTTTTCGAAAAGCTTTCCCTGCGGGCGGAGCACTTCATGGCCTCCTTTACCCAGGATGACTATGCGCCCGGCTATGGGGACTCGGATACCCTGGAGATCTGGGTGAACCGGCCCAGGCAGTATCTGGAGATGATCCAGAGGATGGCGGATACGGACTTTACGGAGCGCACGGGCATCAAGGTGAACCTGTCCATTGTGCCGGACCAGCAGAAGCTGATCCTGGCCAATGCCTCAGGGAAAGCCCCCGACGGCGCCATCGGCATCAGCGCCGGATATGTGTATGACCTGGCCGTGCGAAAGGCTTTGGCGGATTTGAGACAGTTTGGGGACTTTAAGGAGGTGGGCAGGCGCTTCGCCCCGGGAATGCTGATTCCCGGCGTATGCGATGAGGGCGTCTACGCCATCCCGGAGACCTTTAACTTTTATGTCATGTTCTACAGGACGGATATCTTTGAGAAATTAAATCTCCCTGTGCCGGACAACATGGACCAGGTCAGGGACCTGCTGCCGGAGTTAAACCGGATGGGGCTGGGCTTCAATACCCATGTGGCCAATCTGCCCACCAAGACCTTTGCCGCCACGGCGCCTTTCGTATTCCAGAGCGGCGGCAGTCTCTACGAGGAGGGATCCATGACCTGCAGGCTGGACTCGCCGGAGGTGATAGAGGGCTTTCGGTATCTCACGGAGAATTTCACGGTCTATGACATGGACTATGAGATTCTGAGCTTTTACCAGTCTTTCCGGGACGGCCGGACTCCCGTCGGCGTGTCCAACTACGGAACCTACAACCTGTTAACCAATGCGGCGCCGGAGCTAAACGGCTGCTGGGACATTGCGCTGTATCCGGGGCTGGTGCAGGAGGACGGAACCGTAGACCGCTCCACCTCCGGGGCCGCGGAGAGCTGCGTGGTCTTTGCGGCCTCGGCGCAGAAGCAGGCGGCCTGGGAATTCATCAGCTGGTGGATGTCCGATGAGGTGCAGACGGAATTCTCCTTTATGCTCCAGGCCACGCTGGGAAACGAGTACATGTGGAACTCCGCCAACTTAAACGCCATTGCGGCAGCGCCCTGGAGCACCGACCACAAGAAGATCATCATGGAACAGCTAAGCTGGACCAACGAGATGCCTCCGGTGCCCGGAAACTATATCGTAGAGCGGGAAATGGGCAATGTGCTGGTGAATGTGGTGACATCCAATGTAAACCTGCGGACAGCCATTGACGATGCCCAGAAGCGCATCAATGCGGAGCTTTTGCGCAAGCTGGAGGAATTCGGGTATATCGACAGCGAGGGGAACCGGAAGAAAGAGCTGGTCATACCGGACATAGAGACGATTGAGGGGTGGTTGGAATGAAGAAAAGGAGATTCAGGGTAAATGCTGCCGTATGGTTTCTGCTGCCGTATTTATTGATGTTCGTCACTTTCATCGTGATACCGGTGCTTGCGGCAATGGTTCTAAGCTTTACGAACTACGATGCGGTGCAGACGCCGAAGCCGGCGGGGTTCCTCAACTACATCAATCTGCTGACCCAGGACGAGATCTTCATGCAGTATGTTCTGCCCAATACCTGTGTGTTCGCTTTCATCGTGGGACCGGTGGGATATATGCTTTCCTTTCTGCTGGCATGGATGCTGGCCCAGATCAGCAAGGTGCCCCGGACCATCCTGGCCCTTTTGATCTACTCCCCCTCCATGACTTCAGGGGTGGCTATGGCGGTGGTCTGGAAAATTATCTTTGCGGGAGACCAGATGGGCTATGTGAATTCCCTGCTGATGAATTTAGGGATCACGAACCAGCCGATTCTCTTTACCTCCGACGCGAGATTCCTGCTGCCCATTATGATCGTGGTATCTCTGTGGAGCAGTATGGGCGTGGGTTTTCTGGCCATCCTGGCGGGAATCCTGAATATCAATCCGGAGTACTATGAGGCGGCTGCCATAGACGGGATACGCAACAGATTCCAGGAGATTTTCTATATCACCATTCCCCAGATGAAGCCTCAGATGATGTTTGCGGCAGTGATGGCAGTGGTGAACACTTTTTCCGCCGGGGCCATAGGCGTGCAGTTAAGCGGCTCCAATCCCACGCCGGCCTACGCGGGACAGTTAATTGTGAATCACATTGAGGACTACGGCTTTATCCGGTATGAGATGGGGTATGCGTCGGCGATTTCGGTGGTGCTGCTGGCAGGGGTCTACACCATTTCCAGGGTGGCCGGCAGAGTATTTCGAGAGGACTAAAGGAGGTGGGCTGTATGAGGGTAAAGGGCAATCGAATCAGAAATGTCTTGCTGTGGGCGGTCTGCTTGTGCCTGTTAGGCTTCCCGATGGGGGTAAAGGCCCAGGGAGCCCCTTACACATCGCTCACCATAGACAAGGACGGTTACCCCGTGCGGACCGTGGACGGCTACATCCCGGGAGGACTCTGGGACAAGATCGGAGAGGAACAGCTTAAGAAGCCGTCGGATCTCTTTATCTCAAAAGAGGACGAAATGTACATAGCGGACACGGGAAACAGGCGGATTCTGGTATGCAGTCTGGAGGGGGAGTACCTAAGGGAGATCAGCCAGGGGCTGGAAGAGCCCGCGGGCGTATTCGTGACCGAAGAGGGTCTGGTCTATGTGGCGGATACAAAAGCCGGGAAAATCCTGGTGTTTGACAGGGAGGGCGCTTTGGTAAAGGAGTTCGGCACGCCGGTAAGCCCCCTGTTTGGCAAGTCGGCAAAGTACGCGCCCACCAAGCTGGTGGTAAACCGCTCCGGCACCATATACGCGCTGTCGGAGGGCAATGCGGAGGGAATACTGACCATTTCCGACTATGGAGATTTCTACGGATATTTTGGCGCCAACGAGACTTATATGTCTTTGGCCAACCGTATCAGGCGGGCCCTGTTTACCGAGGAACAGTTAAAAAGCATGCAGAAAAGCGTTCCTCCCTCCGCCTGCAATATCGACATGGACAGCACGGGCCTGATTTACACAGTGACCCAGGGGTCGGAGGGGGACGGCCTGAAGAAATTCAATATGGCCGGAAACAACATGTTCGGCGATATTTTCGTGGATACTTTGGTGACGGATGTGGCGGTGGGAAGCATTGACAATATCTTCGCCGTATCCAAACAGGGATACATTTACGAGTACACCAGGGACGGAGAGCTGCTGTTCCATTTCGGCGGCACCGACGACGGCAACAATCGGATGGGCCTGTTCACTACGGCCCAGGCCATTGAGGCGGACTCCCGAAACCGTCTGTACGTGCTGGATTCCGGAAGAGGAGACATTACCGTCTTCCAACCGACGGAGTATGCGGACACGGTCCATCAGGCCCTGGCGCTGTACCAGGAGGGACTTTACACCGAGAGCAGGGAACCCTGGGAGAGGGTGCTAAGGCAAAACGGCCTCTTCGACTATGCCTACCGGGGCATTGCCCAGGCCCAGTACAAGCTGGAGGACTACGGAGGCGCCATGGAGGCGGCCAGGCTGGGCGGAGCGGGAGATACCTACTCCAGCGCATTCTGGCAGATCCGCAACCGGTGGCTGAGGGACCATATTGTGGCAGTGTTCTGGATCCTGCTTGGGCTTGTCTGTCTGGGAAAAATATGGCGCAGATGGGGAGACCGGATTCCGGTTATCCGCAGGATTCGCGCAGGCCTGCGCTTTCTGGGCCGTACCAGAGGCGTAAGGGAACTTGGATTTCTGCGCTATGTGATCAAGAACCCGGCGGATGCTTTCTACGGCATCAAGCATGAGGGAAAGGTGTCCGTGGCCACGGCCACAGCGGTATATCTGCTGTTTTTCCTGCTGTTCGTGGCAGGCAAATACGGCAGCGGCTTTCTCTTCAAGACAGTGCCGGACGGGCAGTATGACATCGGAGGGGACATGGTCCGCACCCTGGGGGTCATGATTTTGTTCGTGGTCTGCAACCATATGATCTGTTCCATCCGGGACGGAGAGGCCACCCTGAAGCAGAATTACTGCGCTTTTATATACTGCTTCATGCCATATCTGTTCCTGAAGCCCGCGGCATTTGCGCTGAGCCATGTACTTACCTACAATGAAAGCTTCCTGATCGGCATGCTGAACTTTATCATGGTGGCGGGGACGGGGATTCTGATCTATTTCTGTATCAAGGAGATACAATGCTATACCTACAGGGAGACCTTTATCAGCATCTTCCTGACATTGTTCACCATGTTGATCGTGGCGGCGGCAGGCTTTATCCTGTTTGCGCTGATGCGGCAGGTATGGGATTTCGCCATAGGGATTTATAAGGAGGTGTACTACCGTGGCAGATAGAAGATACAGGCTCCTGGGGGCAATAACGGCGGCCGTGCTCTGCTTTTTTGCCGTACCCGTCCATGCGCGGGCCGGCGGGTCGGAAAGCGTACACCAAAACCTGCCCGGGGAGAAGCCGGACATGGGAAACGAGAGATATCAGCTGCTTTTGGACGAAGAGACTCTGGGCATTACGGTTCTGGATAAGGCGTCCGGGGAGGACTGGAAAACCGTGCTGGACTATACGGAGGGCAACGAGATCTGGAACGGCCTGTGCAATTCCGGAATCACTCTGGAATTCTACCAGGGAGGCTCTACGATTCCGGTATCCGTATCTGTGTATAACGAAAAACCGGACTTGGAAATTTCTTATTATGAGGACGGCTTTGACGCCGATCTGCACTATGAGGCTTACGATTTCCGGATGCGGCTACAGGTTCGGATAGAGGATGACGCTCTGAGCGTCTTCGTTCCGGGGGAATCCATAGAGGAGGGGGAGGAATATCTGCTGGGCGCAGTCTGGCTCTACCCTATGTTCGGTGCGAACGCTCCCGGGGAGGAAGAGGGATACATGGTCATCCCCGAGGGCGCGGGCGCCACCATTGACCTGGCGGATAATCACGGAAAATTCAAGACGCCTTACACCAAGCGGATTTACGGCAGCAATGTGGGCATAGATCCCATTGCCGCCAGCCGGTACAATGTGCCCGTGGTGACAGAGCCCCAGACCATATCCCTGCCCGTGTGGGGGATGGTGTACACAGGCAAAGAGAGGGGCTTTTTGGGAATCATTACGGACGGAGAGTATAACGCGCAGCTTCTGGCCTATCCAAACGGCGTGACCACGCCCTACAACTGGGTCAGCGCCAAATTCCTGGTCCGGGAGATCTACACCCGCCAGACAGCCAAATCCAGCGGCGTCCCTGCCGTGGAGAGCAAAGGGGACATCCGGGATATGGGGGTGCGGTATCTGTTCGCGGACGGGGAGGAGGCAGACTACGCGGGGCTTGCAAAGGCCTATCAGACCTACCTGGCGGCACGGGGAATCCTTGGCAGACAGGAGGATGCTTTCCGGATCAAGCTGGATTTTCTGGGGGCGGACTCCAAAAAGTGGTTTCTTTTCAACCAATTGGTGCCAATGACCACTTTGGAGGATATGGATGAGATTCTGGAGGAACTGGAGAGCCGGGGCGTCCGGGACGTGATGCCCGTATACTTTGGATGGCAGAGGGACGGAGCCACCAGAGCCCTTGGAAGCGGGGATTTCCGGATCGCTCCCGGCCTGGGCTCCGCAGAGGAACTGGAGAGGCTGATGGAAAAATGGGACAGAAAAGGGAGCGGACTTGTCTTACACCAGGATTTCCTGCTGGCCTGCACGGACAGGCTCTACAATACCTCCACGGATATCGTCAAGTCCGTGAGCCAGACGCTGGTAGAGATCCCCACCAACCAGAAGCTGTTCAAAACCATGTACTATATGACGCCGCTCAAAACGGCCCGGATGATGGAGCGCTTTACGAAACAGTATAGGGACACGGTTCTGTCCCATGTAAGCATAGAGGGTGTGACGGACAATCTGTATTCCTACTATTCCTCCGGCGTGACCTATACCAGGGAGGAATGCGCCAGGCAGCAGATGCAGGCCCTGGAGGAGCTTACCTTTGCCCGGATCGGAATGACCGCTCCCAATGTGTACCTGTGGGAGAATATGGCGGAGTATTACGATATGCCCATGACCACCTCCAAGTACAATATGATCGATAAGGAGATTCCTTTCCTGCCCATGGTGCTGCGGGGGTATGTGCCCTACTGGGCGTCCTATACTAACTTTGAAGCCAATGAAAAGGAGTTCTTCCTGAAGCTTTTGGAATACGGGGCCTATCCTGCATTCCTCCTGACCAAGGAACCGCCGGTGGAGCTGCGCAACACCAACTCCTCCTATATCTACACTTCCGAGTTCTCCGTGCTGGAGGAAAAGATCCTGCGGTATGACAGAGAGATCGGGGAGGTCCTGCGGCAGGTGGAGGGAGCGGGCATCACAGCCCATGCGTATCTCACGGACCGGGTGGTCAGGGTGGAATATGAAAACGGAGTCAAGCTTGTGATCAATTATGGAGACGGGGATTATGCGTACCAGGGCGAGAGCATTCCCGCCTGCTCATATAGCCTGATTCAGTAGGGAGGTGGTCCAATGAAAGGATTTCAAGGGAAGAAAAAAGTGCCTGCCGCGGCGGGCAAAGGAAGCGGGCGGCATCTGACCATGTCCCGGAAGAAGAGCCTGGTAGGGCTGCTGTTCGTGACGCCGTGGCTGGCGGGGTTTTTCGTCTTCTTTGCCTCTCCGCTGCTGCAGGCCGTAAACTATAGCCTGAACAAGGTGACCATCACGGCTGCGGGCAGGAAGATGACCTATGTGGGGATTGGGAACTATCAGGATATTTTCCTAAAGGACGCCTATTTTGTGGACAGACTGCTGAATTTTTTAAAGGAGATTATCCTGCAGCTGCCGTTGATACTGGTATTCTCTCTGGTGATCGCCATTCTGCTCAATCAGTCCGTGAAAGGGAAAGGGATTTTCCGGACCCTGTTCTTTCTGCCCATCATCGTGGTCAGCGGACCCGTGATGCAGATGCTGATCAGCTCCGGCTCCACCACCATTCCGCTGATAGAGCAGTACGGGCTCTACGAGATGATAGAGGAGACGGTGCCGAAGTTTCTCAGAGAGCCTGTTACGGGACTGTTTGGCGAGCTGCTGCTGATCTTATGGTATTCCGGCGTGCCTACCCTGATCTTTCTGGCGGGGCTGCAGAAGATCGATACCACGCTGTACGAGGCGTCCTATATGGACGGAGCTTCCTCCTGGGTGGCATTCTGGAAGATCGTGCTTCCCTCCATCCGGGGCATGATCCTGATCAACAGCATTTATGTGACGGTGTTCCTGGCCACCTCGGAGCTGAACGAGGTCATTGACCTGATTCGCAGCAATATGCTAAACGCCAGCAAGGGATTCGGCATTGCCTCTGCCATGGCGTGGCTCTACACCATATGCATCCTGGCCGTCATCGGTCTGTGCTACGCGCTCTTCGGCCGGACCCGGGACGGGGAGAAGCCGAAAAAATCCGGCGGAAAGGGGCGGAAACCATGAAAAAGAAATTTGCGGGCCACTATGCTTCCCTGCGGGCAAGGCTTGTGGGGAGGCCCGGCCACAGAGGGTGGCTGTTCAAGGCAATGATCTATGTGCTGCTGGTGTCCATCGGATTCGTATATCTGTATCCGGTGCTGAGCATGTTCGTCACCAGCCTCATGGGGCTTCCGGATCTGCTGGACGCGGCGGTGAAATGGGTGCCCACGGCAGTGACCCTGGACAATTACAGAGAGGCGCTGGATGTGATGCGGGTGAAAGAGACCCTGATCAACTCCGTGGTGGGAGCCCTGCTGCCGGCCCTGGCCCAGACGGCGGTGTGCGCCCTGACGGGGTATGGTCTTGCCAGATACCAGGTGCCGCTGAAAAAGCTGATCATCGGGCTGCTCATCGTCACATTCGTAGTGCCGCCCTATGTGCTGCTGGTGCCAAATTACGTCATGTTCTCCGATTACGGGCTGCTGGGGACTTTGAAGACGCTGATCTATCCGGCCATGCTGGGACAGGGGATGAAAAGTGCGATCTTTGTGCTGATCTTCATGCAGTTCTTCCGCCAGACCCCGCTGTCTTTGGACGAGGCGGCCCGGGTGGACGGCGCGGGCGAGGCCAGGATCTTTTTCGGGATCGCGGTGCCCCTGGCAGTGCCGGCGTTTATCATCAGCTTCCTGTTTTCCTTTGTGTGGTATTGGAACGAGACCTATTTCACCGCCCTGTATTTAAACGGGAACAATATCGGAGATACCACAAAGGTCAGCACCATGCTGCTGGAACTGCAGAATTTCGACGCCATGTACAAGCAGCGGGTTCAGCAGGTGGCAAGCTGGGGTGCTTCCGTCATGGGGGAATCCGTGGCCAATGAGGCCGTTAAGATGGCGGCCACGGTGATCACCATTCTGCCTCTGCTGATTTTATACTTCTGTCTCCAGAAGTATTTCGTGGAGGGAATCGACAGAACCGGTATCACCGGCGAATAGGAAACGAGCAAAAAGCGTTCACTCCGGCGCTGCCGGACGAATTGCAATGGAAAGTGCCTGAACGGCTTCCCTGCGGGAAGAAAGCTTCCCTGTGGGAAGAAAGCTTCCCTGCGGGAAGCCTGACAGAATAGATGTGAAATCAAAAAAATTTTTAAAGGAGGTTTTTTATGAAAAGAACCAAGAAAGCAATTGCGTTGGCATTGGCAATGTCCCTGACGGCGGCCGCGGCAGGCTGCGGGAATTCCGACTCCGGAAGCGCTGCTTCGGATAGCCGGGAGAGCAAATCCCAGGAGAGCAAAGCGCCCGAGGGCGCAGAGGGCGGGGAAGAACAGAGCCCGGAGGCAGCCGCCCAGGGAGAGGACGGGGCAGAGAGCGTACAGGGCGAGAGCGGACTTCCGCCCATGACCGAGGAGGAGATCACCCTGACTTATGCCTGCTGGGGCCTTGCGGAAAAGGGAGAGATTGAGGCAAAGGATAAGCAGATCGAGGCTTTCGAGAAAGCCTATCCCAATATCCATGTGGAGTTCGTCACCATCGACCAGGCCACCTGGGACGACAGTCTGACCTCCATGGCTGCCACGGGAAGCCTGCCGGACGTGTTCTGGGTATTCAGCGCCACCAATGCCGTGGCCAATGAATGGGCCCTGGATGTGACGGACTATTACGAGGCGGATCCGGACGCAAGGGAAGTATACCCGGAGATGGTGGAGAACGCCAAATTAAACGGCAGGCTCTACTGCATGCCCACGGTCATGTTCCCGTACCTGGTATTTTTGAACAAGACATACTTTGAGAAGTACAATGAGCCCCTGCCCTCCTATGACTGGACCATGGATGAGTTCAAGGAGATCGCGGAGAGGATCACCCATCCGGAGGAGTTCTACTTCGGTACCTCCAATCCGAACTACATTGACTACTTCCCGGCGCTGTACGAGGGATATTCCAACAGAGGCTGGGACGGAGAGGAGTATCATTTTGACCAGGTATGGGTGGATGCCCTGAACCTGAAGTATGACTGGATCGACGACGACACTCTGGAGTGGGAGTCCGCGGAGGATAAGCTGCGCTACTTAGGCGATGAGGGCGCATGGCCTCCGGCATTCGGAAGAAGCGCCATGCACTTTGACTGGAGCTGGACCATTGCGGCCTTTGAGGATGCCTATACAGCCCAGTCCGGCTGCGAATTCCTGTATTACCCCCAGCCCGCCGGCCCCTCCGGGGCAGAGATGGCCGTGGTGGACTACGGCGTGATCTCCGCTGCCACAGAGCATCCCAGGGAGGCATGGGAACTGCAGAAATGGACCTCCTGGGGCAAGGAGGGCGTGCTGAACCGCTATGAGGGGTATAAGCAGGCAGGGCTCACCGCAATTTCCCGTATGCCGGTCACAAGCAACAGCGAAGCCTGGGCTGCGGTGAAAAGTTTTACGGACAGGGAGGACTTCTTAGCCCTCTACGATCATCTGGAGAAGACCAACATCGTCTCCAGCACCACCAGCGTAGCGCCGGGTTACAATGAGATGACTACCTGGATGGATGAGAACGGGATCTGGGGAAAACTGGACAGCCGGGAGGTCTCCCCTGCGGATGTGGCCGCGGAGCTTACCCAGAAAGCCAATGAATTAAAGGATGAATGGCTGGCGAATCATGTAAAGTAAATCGGGTCATGCCCTGCCGGTGGCTGTGCCGGCAGGGCACAGAAAGGGAGGTTGTCATGAAAGGTGTTACCATCAATCCGAAAGGCTTCCATAAGGGACAGATTAAATTCTACGTGGTGCTGATCCCCCTTGCGCTGTTCATGGCGCTGCCCATTGTCTATATTATCAGTCATGCCTTTAAGCCGCCAAGCGAGCTGTTCGCGTTTCCGCCCAGGTTCTTCGTAAAGTCCCCCACCGCGGACAATTTCCGGAATCTGGCCAAGGTATCCGGAGGCTCGGTGGTATCCGTGGGCAGATATGCCTTTAACAGCATTCTGGTGACGGTGTCGGTGGTGTGCGCCAACATGGTGGTGGGCTCCATGGCGGGTTTTGCCCTGTCCAAGCTGGACTTTAAGGGGAAGAAAGTTCTCTTTGAGATCAATACCCTGTCCATGATGTTCGTGCCGGCAGCGGTGCTGATTCCCAGATACCTGGTCATGGACAGAATCCATATCATGGACACGTATTTCGCCCATATCCTGCCACTGCTTGCCATGCCCGTGGGAATGTTTCTGGTAAAGCAGTTTATCGACCAGGTGCCGGACGAGCTCATCGAGGCGGCGGTGGTGGACGGGGCGAATAAGTTCACCATATACAGAATCGTGATCCTGCCCCTGATCAAGCCGGCCCTGGCCACGGTGTGCATCCTGTCTTTCCAGCAGGTCTGGGGGAATCTGGAGACCTCCAACATGTTCACCACCAAAGAGAGCATGCGGACGCTGGCGTTTTTCATGAATACGCTGATCAATGCCAATGCCTCCGTGGCGGGACAGGGAATCTCCGCGGCCGCGGCGCTTATTATGTTTGTGCCGAATATCGTCCTGTTCATCATTCTCCAGAGCAATGTGATGAACACTATGGCATATTCGGGAATCAAGTAAGGAGGCTGCGGCATAACGCAGGTCAGGAGGGCGTATGGGGAAGAGGAGAAAGAAAGGCATGAGAGGGGCTGCCCTGGTTCTGGCCTGGACTCTGACGGCAGGTTTGTGCGCCTGCGGGGATGAGGATGCCGGGCAGCAGGAAAGGGCGGATGCCCGGGGGACTTGGGCAGAGGAGAAAGACCCGGGACGGGGGAACGCGGAACCGGAGAGCCCGGGGCGGGAGAGTATGGAAAAGGAAGATACCGGGCAGCCGCACGGGGGATGGCAGGAGGCCGGGCAAACCGGCCCGGGACAGCCTGACGCAGGAGAGACTGACGGAGAGCGGAATGATACGGCGCAGAACGGCGCGGCCCGGACAGAGACCGAGGCCGCAGAATCGGAGGAAGCAATGGAAAGGATAAGCTATCTGCAGAACCCCATTTCCGGCGTGCGGGAGGATACCTGGTATGATTACGGCACCGGGGATCCCTTTGTCATGCGGTACAATGGGGCATATTATCTGTACATGAGTACAAGGGACACGGAAAGGGGGGTGAAATGTTTCCGCTCACGGGACCTGGTGAACTGGAGCTATCAGGGGCTGTGCTGCACGGAGGAGATCACAAAGGGGGCCTATGCGCCGGAGGTGGTGTACTACAACGGCAGCTTCTATATGTATACCTCCCCGGCAGGAAAGGGGCATTATGTGTTAAAGAGCGATTCCCCCACAGGACCGTTTCTGACGGATTCGGATAATTTCGGGCTGTCCATAGACGGCTCGGTCTTCATAGACGACGACGGAAAATGGTATTTTCTCCATGCCGGAGACAACTGCATCCTGGCAAACGACATGACGGCCCCCAATGAGGTGAGCCCCATATCCAAATCTACCAACACCTCCATGGGAGGCTGGACGGAAGGGGCCATGATGATAAAGCATGACGGCCGGTACTATATGACATACACCGGCAACCATGTCTTCAGCAAAGGATACCGCATCAACTACGCGGTGGGGGACAGCTTTGGGGGGATAGCGCCCTCCCCGGACAATCCGGCCCTGATTCATACCCTGGGGGAGACTTACGGCATCGGACACAGCTCCACGGTAAAGGGCCCGGATCTGGACAGCTATTATATCGTATACCATACTTTGACGGGACGCGCCAGGGAGGGCATGCCCAAACGGGAGATGAATGTAGACAGAATTGTCTTTAACGGGGACAGAATGGATATTCTGGGGCCTACGGTGACGGAGCAGCAGCTGCCTGACTTTCCGGAGATTTACGCCTGGTTTGAACAGGGGGAAGATCTGGCGGGCTGGGAGATACGGGGAGAGGGTGCGGTGACAGAAGACGCCGGGACCGGAGGAGCGCTGCGTTTGACAGCCGGGAGCCGGATCCTGAGCAAAGTCTCTCTGGGGGACGAATTCACGGCAGAGTACAATCTGCGCTCCCCGGACGGAGGCGGCCGGATAGGAGGCTATTTCCACTACATGGACGAGGACAATTACGGAGCCTTTGAGATCGACTTAGGCAGCGGAGAAGTCCGGGCCGTTACCGTGGAGGCAGGCAAGGCCGCAAGGCAGGAGATGACATTGCCGGAGAGCTTCGGGGAGCCGGCGGACTTTGGGGTGAACCAGACGTTTCAGGTAGAGAAGAAAGACGGCATATACACCCTGTATTTTCAGGAGAAAGCCATAGGGACTTTCCGCTGCGGCCTGGAGGCGGGGGCTTTCGGGTATTTTGCGGAGGGCTGTGAGGCTGTCTTCGGATATATTGGAGCCATTGGCGTTGCGGGCGGAGACAGCGCCTGCACCTATGAGAAGCCTCTGCCCGGGGAAGTGCAGGGAATCCATGCTTCTGCTGTGTCCGGTCAGGCCCTGTCCGTGGAGGGGACTGCGGGAAGCCAAAGCCTGTTTCTTGGCGCTGAGGGCAGCTATGGGGAGTATGTGGTGAGGGTGGAGGAGGACGGACTTTACAATTTCTCCATGCTGTATGCCGCCAGGGCGGATGCGGCGTATGGTATTTATCTTGACGGCGTGTCGCTGTTGACTGGGTCTGGCTTAGAGGGAGCTGATCCGCTCCAAAATGGCGCTGGGGCTGTCTTAAACGGCACCGCGCCAGTGCAGGGGACGGAGGGGGATTACCGCACAACCAGGCTGCAGGGTCTGAAGCTGGAAAAGGGAACCCATACTCTGAGGCTGGAGGCGAAACAGGGCGCCCTGGCCATATCCTGCTTTGCTTTCTCCCCCTATGAGCGGGTGGAGGCGCTTTTGGCGGAATATGATACCATGGCAGACCAGGCGCTCCTTTACTCCGACGGCACATGGCGGGTGCAGGACGGCCTCCTGAAGCTGACGGATCCCGCCCGCCCTGTGGGAAAGCGCCTGTACGGAAGCGAAAATTACGGGGACTACATTGCGGAGGCGGATATCACGCCGCTGGATGAAGATATGGACGTAGGCATTCTGATTCGCACCAGGAATCCCGCCAAGGGAGGCGCCGGGGACGATGCCGTCAAAGGAACCTATTTTGCCCAGGGATATTATGCGGGGATGACCCGCGGCGGCCTGTGCCTGCTGAAACTCAACTATGGCCGGGAGGAACTGGCAAGGGTGCCGATGGAATTTGCCGTGAATGAAACGTACCATATGAAAGTGGAGGCGGAGGGAAGTGTGATACGCGTCTATTTGGGCGGAGAGCTCTGCCTGGAATATGAGGATCAGGACAGGCCTTTCCTATATGGCAGCGCGGGAGTGCGGGGATTTCTGTGCAATGCGGACATAGACAACTTTCGGATAGAGGGGCTGGGGGATGAGTAGTGTATTCCATTTGGTAAGATGGAGGAGCGCATACAGGCGAAGCGGTATCAGTAAGTGAAAAAGTGCGGTCTGCTTTCTTCGACTGGAAGTATCCTATCACATTTCAGCCAGGTGTCTGGGGAGTTTCGTCCAATCTCAGTATTGATGTGGGAGAGGATATGAATTATAATGTACCCAGATGCCGCGATGGCCTGATTGAATGCGGGAAGTGGATGGACATCCGCGCTGCCATTGCACAATTATGATAGGAACGGCATGAAGACAGATGAAGGAGAGAAGCGATGACAACACAGTATTTAAGGGACAACTGGACGTTGACGGTTCTCGGAGAGAATGTTTACAATATCCCGAATACGCCCATTGAGACAAAAGTGCCGTCCACGGTGTACGGCACACTGCTTACGAAGAACCTGATGCCGGATCCCTACTACCGGGACAACGAGTTGGCGGCCACCAGGCTTATGGAGAACGATTTCGCCTATGAGACCGCATTTACCCTGGGCAAAGAGGACAGGGAGGCGGACAGGCTCTTCCTGCGCTTCGACGGGATCGACACCCTGGCGGATATCTATCTGGACGGGGAGCGATTGGGAACGGCCTGCAACATGAACCGGGTCTGGGAGTACGACATCACGGGTCGGGTGATGGACGACGAGGAGGATGCGGCGCATCATCTGAAAGTAGTCCTCCATTCCCCCATTCGCTATATTGCGGAGGAAAATGAAAAATGCCCCGTGGGCGGCTCCTCGGATGCCATGCCGGGCTTTCCCCATCTGCGCAAGGCCGCCTGCATGTTCGGATGGGACTGGGGCCCCAGGCTTCCGGATGCAGGGCTGTTTCGGGAGGTGACCGTGACGGCTGTGAAGACGGCGCGCATTGCCCAGGTCTATGTGACCCAGCAGCACCAGGTTGCGGAGAGGACGAAGCGCGGCAATACTGTCTCCTCAGTGGGGCTGACAGCGGACGCGGAGATCGAATGGATGCGGTCGGCCGGGGAGGAGCCTGTGAAGCTGATTGTGTTTGTGACGGGGCCGGACGGAGCTGTGCTGTCCGCGGAGAGCGAAGCGGTCAGCGCCGGCGCCGATACCGCGCCCTCCGGGAATCTGACGGGCTTAAACAGCGGACTGCGCAGCAGCCATGTCCGGGCGGAGCTCACGGTGTCCCACCCGCAGCTGTGGTGGCCAAACGGATACGGGGAGCAGCCCCTGTACCAGGTGGAAGCCCTGCTGGTATCCGCCCGGGACGCCTGCAAAGAGGCGGGCGGGAGCCCGAGCCGGGAAACCTGCAAAGAGGCCGTTGGGAATCCAAGCCGGGAAACCTGTGAAACAGCCGCTGAAAATCCGTGCCGGCATACAGCCGGGAGAGCGCGGCCCCTGGACGTCTGGCGGAAGCGGATCGGTCTGCGCACCATGACGGTGAATACGGATCCTTTGCCGGACGAGACCTGGGATGCCCATCTCACCAATCAGACCGAGGATATGGATGACGGAAATGACTTCATTATGAACCACGGCGACAGGAAGATTATCATGGCAGACAAAAAAGGCCGAAAGCTTCCCGGCCGCAACTTCGCCATTGAAGTCAACGGCCTGCAGATCTTTGCCATGGGCGCGGACTATATCCCGGAGGACAATATCCTCACCCGCCAGACAAAAGAACGCACGGACATGCTCTTGGCTTCCGCCCAGGAGGCCCACCACAACTGCATCCGCATCTGGGGCGGCGGCTACTTCCCGGACGACTTCTTCTACGATGTCTGCGACGAGAGGGGACTGGTGATCTGGCACGATTTTATGTTCGCCTGCGCTTCCTATGAGCTGAGCGCTGCTTTCGAGGCCAATGTCTCCGCGGAGATCCGCCAGAATATCCGCAGGCTTCGCTCCCATCCCAGCATCGGCCTGTGGTGCGGCAACAATGAGATGGAGACCCAGTACGAGACCCTTGCCTGGCCCCGGACGAAAAAGCAGTACTATGACTACATCCGTCTGTACGAATACATCATTCCCAAAATCGTGGAGGAGGAAGACCCGCAGACATTCTACTGGCCCTCATCCCCCAGCTCCGGCGGAAATTTTGAGAACAGCAACGCGGAGAACGTGGGAGACGTGCATTACTGGGGTGTCTGGCATGGCAGCGAGCCCTTTACGGCCTACAGAAACCACCATTACCGCTTTTTGTCGGAGTTCGGCTTCCAGTCTTTCCCGGCGCTCCAGACCATAAGGCGCTTTACAAAAGAAGAGGACAGGAACATCTATTCCAGGGTCATGGAGCTGCACCAGAGAAATACCTCGGCCAACGGTAAGATTTCCAATTACCTGTCCCAGACCTATCTCTACCCGAAGAATTTTGACCAACTGCTCTATTGTTCCCAGCTGCTCCAGGCGGATGCCATCCGCTACGGCGTGGAGCATTTCAGGCGGTTCCGGGGGACCTGTATGGGCACGGTGGTATGGCAGCTCAACGATATCTGGCCCGTGGCCAGTTGGGCCAGCCTGGACTACTATGGGAACTGGAAAGCGCTTCACTATGCCGAAAAGCGTATGTTCGCGCCGGTGCTGCTCTCCTGCGAGGAGCATGGGGAGATCGATCAGAAGCCCTATGTGAACACGCTGCCCCGGCCCATAGACTTCAGCGCCGATCTCCATGTGGCGAACGAGACCGGGGAGCCTGTAAGCGGTATCGTGAAATGGGCTCTGCGGCTTCCGGACTCCTCTGTGGTCAGGGAGGGACAGTTTGAGGTAACTGCCCCCGCCTACGGCGGCGTGTGGCTCCCTCATCTGGACTGCAATGATATAGATCCGTTAAAGGTGCATTTGGAGTACGCGCTGTATGTGGACGGAACAAATGTATCATCCGGAACCGCGTTGTTCTGCGCCCCGAAGCATTATGCTTTCTTAGATCCGGAGCTTAGCGTCTCTGTGGAGGGAGATACGGTGACAGTGACAGCCTCCAACTATGCGAAATCCGTCAGTGTGGAGAGGGAGGAGGGCATCCTGCGGCTTGACGATAATTTTGTAGACATGGAGGCGGGCAGCAGAACGTTCCGGATTCTGCCCGGCCGGGATTTCACAGACGGCACAGATGCCGCGGCGGCAGTTTCAGGAGCTTACCGGGCAAGAAGTGTATACGAGGTTTCGGACAGATAGGAGTATTCCAAGGCAGCAGCCATCATGCGAAAGAGAGGTTCTAAGCGTTTTCTGCCGGGGTCCGGATTCGTTACGGCTATTCGTACATCGGTCCGCAATCCGCAAAAGCCCCGGCAGACAGGAAGCGGCCTTATACAAAAATCGGCCCGGCTTGACACCATTTTTTTACCATGATATGATAAACATAGTCGGTCTGCGTAAATACGGAAGAAAGCAGAGGGTACAAAATGACAACATCTCATAAGCTTTTGTTTGCCCTAAAGTCATTCAGGACAATCCCCGCATATATTATATGGAAGACTTCAAAAAGCAAAGATATCATTTACCAGGACATGTGCTTCTGGAAAGAAATCAGGCATATGTCCATCGAAAATGAATTTGTCCTGTACAATACCCTGTTACTGGAGACAGAAGCTTTCCGAAATGTAGTGCATATGCGTCTGAAGCAGGGGGGGCGCATAGGCCGGATTTTATTCCGGTATGTGTTCCCTCCCTTAAGGACGCTCGCTATCGGCTGCGGCTCTGTAGGACCGGGACTGTACATCCAGCATGGCTTTTCCACCATCATAGCCGCGAAGTCCGTGGGCGAAAGGTGTTGGATTAATCAGCAGGTCACCATCGGATTCGAGCAGGACAGACAGCCTGTAATCGGAAACCATGTGCGGATCTGCACGGGCGCCATTGTGATAGGCGATGTCACGGTGGGGGACAATGCCATTGTGGCTGCGGGAGCGGTAGTGACACACGATATTCCTGCCGGAGAGATCTGGGGAGGCGTTCCGGCCCGGTTTATCAAAAAGGTAAAAGGTTCCTCCTTTGACGATCAGAGCGCCCCGGATACGTCCGGGCAGGCGTGAGGCGGAACGAGCAGAGGAATGGATGAAGCTGGCACCCCGCAGGCGGATTGGGACAATAAAGATTCTTGGAGGGGAAATCCATGAAAATTTCTGTGATTACGGTATGCCTGAATTCCGGAGAAAAGCTCCGGGAGACACTGGAGAGTATATTGGGGCAGAAATATGAAGACGTAGAAGTAATTGTAAAAGACGGCGGCAGCACGGACGGCTCTTTGGAAAGCTGGCAGCGGGAGAGCGCAGGGAAAACCGGCGCGGAAAAGGTCAGGATTTTCACGGAAAAGGACAGTGGAATTTACGATGCCATGAACCAGGCCGCTGCCCATGCGCAAGGAGATTTCCTCCTGTTTTTAAATTGCGGGGACCTGTTTGCTGACGAAAACGTCTTAGAACGGACCGGCAGGGCGCTGGAGGAAGAAAGGCAAGCGGGCACGGATATGGACAGACTGATCCTGTACGGGGACACCCGGGGGGAGAAGAACGATGTAATCATTGCCTCCGCTCCGCAGATTACCGGCTTTACCTGTTACCGTAATATCCCCTGCCACCAATCCTGCTTCTACAGCGCGGCGTTGTGCAGGGAAAAGCCCTATGACACACAGTACCGGATTCGGGCAGACTACGATCACTTTCTCTGGTGCTACTACCGGGCCGAAGCGAAGATGCGGCATATGGACTTTCCGGTGGCTGTCTACGAGGGAGGCGGTTTCTCGGAGAAGAGAGAGAACAGGAAGCAGGACAGGAAAGAACACAGAGAGATCACAGGGAAGTATATGGGGAAAGGGGAACTGTTCCGGTACCGTGCCATTATGGCCTGCAGTCTTGCTCCCCTGCGGACAGCCCTGGCAAAGAGCAGAGTGTTCTCCGGATGTTACCATTGGCTGAAGAAGCGGATTTACGGGAGGAAATTATAGTCCCCCTGCTACACTTTCTTTAATCCGGACTATACCTGCTACACAGACATAATTGAAAGCGGCCTCCTTTTATATACGATCCCCAATGCCGGCCGGCAGGTTCAGGCGGTCTGGATTCTGCCCGGTAACGATGACAAGATACATGCTGTATTTACAGACATTTATTAAGCGTTTTGCTTTACTTTCTTGTGCGTCTTATGGCGCACGTTTTTATTCTCATATATTACACTACAGGAAAGTCTTCCGAATAACCGCAACTATAAAATATTAACCTGCCAAAAGGCAGACATAACGAATCAGGCGATGGAACAATTTTTTCAGACGTTTGGAGTAAAATGAAGATCTATATAAAAATGTCAGAAAATAAGGCGTTTTAGGAGAACGATTTTATTGTGACGTCATAAAAATATTGTTTATTTACTTTCTGTATTGGCATTGTTATAATAAAAATAAGATTTTAAACGAAAATTATGGTGATATTGAACAAAAAGAAGAGGAGCGAGATGGAATGCGGGTTCGAGAGAAAACAGGCAGGCCGGGAGGCATGAAACGTAAAAAGGGTTACAGAAAAAAAGTCAGCTGGCGGGAGCAATGGGAATTGATGCTGATCATGCTGCCGGCTTTTGCTCTGATATTTATCTTCTGTTATATACCCATGTATGGAATTGTGATCGCTTTTCAGGAGTACGTTCCCGGAGCGCCCATGATTGCCTTCGACGGCAGTACCAAATGGGTGGGATTGAAGCATTTTATGGACTTTATTTCCTCCAGGACATTTCCCAGGCTGATACGCAATACCCTGGTTCTCAATGGGCTGAATCTGTTGTTCGGTTTCAGCATACCGATTCTGTTTGCGCTGATCCTGAATGAGGTCAAGCTTTCGCGCTATAAAAAGATTGTGCAGACGGCCAGCTACCTCCCCTATTTTATATCTACTGTCATCGTGGCCGGGATGGTGCTTTCTTTCCTGGATACCAACGGACTGGTCAATACGGTGCGCAAGATGATGGGGCTGTCGGTAAAGGCATTTAACATGGATCCCAAAGCTTTTCCCGCTATCTATACGGTGACAAACGTGTGGAAGAGTTTCGGATGGGACAGCATCCTGTATCTGTCGGCCATGTCTTCCATAGACATGAATCTGTACGAGGCGGCGAAGATGGATGGAGCCAACCGCGCGCAGCAGATGTGGTATATCACGATTCCGTCGATTAAGCCTACGATTATGCTGCTGCTTATCTTTGCCATAGGCGGAATGCTGGGAACCAACACGGATCTGATTCTGCTGTTATATAATCCGGCCACCTATGAGACCGCGGATGTAATAGGGACTTATGTGTATCGTGACAGCCTGCTGGGAGGCCGGTTCAGCTTCGGTACAGCCGTGGGGCTGTTTACCTCTGTGCTGAATTTCACGCTGGTCTTCATAGCCAATAAGGTCTCGGCCAAGGTGGCGGACTATTCCCTCTGGTAGAGCGGCAAAACAGCCTGCCCCATGCCGCCCGGGCCGGTACGAGGCCGGCCGCGGAACTGGAATAAAGCTGGAATAAGACTGAAATAGGAGAATAAAAATGGCAAAAAATACACAAATAAAATCTCATGTAAAAAACGGCTCCCGGGCATTTGACGTCTTCTGCGTCCTGTTTTGCGGAATGGTCTGCCTGGTGACTTTATATCCCATGTACTATGTATTTATCATGTCAGTCAGCGCGCCGGAAGCGGTGAACTCCATGTCGGTATTCCTCTTCCCGAAAGGATTCCAGCTGGATTCCTATGCGATTTTGTTTAAGGATTCACAGATGTGGAGAGCCTATGGCAATACCATTATCTACACGGTATCCAGTACGCTTTTGATATTGATAACCTCTGTATTGGGGGCTTATCCGCTGACCGTATCCGGGCTGAGAGGACGGAAGTTTTTCGTGACATTCCTGCTGATTCCCATGTACTTCGGCGGAGGATTGATTCCGTCTTTCCTGCTGATCAACAAGTTGGGACTCTATGCCACCAGATGGGCTATCATACTGCCGTCGGCTTTCAATATCTGGAATATGATTCTGGTCAGAACCTTTTTCTCCGGTTTGCCGGAGGAACTGAGAGAGTCGGCCAGGATGGACGGAGCGGGGCATCTGCGTATCCTGTTCCAGATTTTCCTGCCCATATCCAAAGCCGTTCTGGCAGTGGTGAGTATTTACAGTATTGTGGGGATGTGGAACAGCTGGTTCAATGCGCAGGTGTACCTGCCCTCCGTTGATCTGCAGCCCCTGCAGATGTATCTGAAAAGGGTGCTGGTGCAGATGTCGGTGGATTTGAGCAAGCTGAATTCCACGGAGATCGCGGATGCGGTGGAGAAGATGTTCTCGGCCACGCAGCTGAAGTATTCCATGATTATTTTTACTACATTGCCCATTATTTTTACATATCCGTTTTTCCAGAAATACTTTATCAAAGGCGTCATGGTCGGTTCCCTCAAGGGCTGACTTTATATAACGCAACCAAAAGGAGAGAGGAAGGTACAAAAAATGAGAAAAAGGATGAAAACCACAGCAGCCGTTCTGGCATTGACACTGTTGACCGCAGCGCTGGCAGGGTGCGGGGATCAGGGCGGACAGAGCAGTTCGGACAGCGGACAGTCTTCTGGTCAAAGCCAGGCATCGAATGAAAAGTCTTCAGATGAATCACAGCCGTCAGACCAGGGACAGCCGGCACAGAGCGGAGAAGTCCACAAGCTGACGATTCTGGGACCGGATCCCGGAAATCAGTTTATCAAGTACGAGGAGAGGGAAGAATATGAGGTATGGCAAGCTCTCCAGGATATGCTGGCGGAGAACGGACTGGAGCTGGAGATTGAGGCGGTTCCCCAGGATCAGTACACGGTGATGATTCAGACACGTATGTCTTCAAACAGCCTGCCTGATATCGTAAATGTGTCCCCTATCGATGATGCCTCTTTGATAGCCATGGGAAAACAAGGGACGATTCAGGAGCTTAGCGGACTGATCGGGCAGTACAGCAACGGCAATATCGAGAGGATGTACAAGGAAAAATACAATACCGGCTATCCGCTGATTCAGACCAGCGAGGGAGAGATATACTGGCTCACCAATCTTCACAAGGGCAATACCTACGAGGGCAAGGAAGTCGTACAGGGGCTGGGCATCCAGATCAGAAAAGACTGGCTGGATAAGGCAAACCTGGAGATGCCCGAGACGCTGGAGGATTTCACTAACGCGATCCATACTTTCCGTGAGATGGATGTGAACGGAAACGGGCAGCAGGATGAGATCATTCTGGTGGACTGCCAGACCTTTGCAAACGGCCTGGCACAGGTATTCGGTCTCGGAAACGGAATCGTGGCGCTGGATACCGCTAACGGCAAGATTGTCTCTCCCTGGTATCAGGATCATGTGAAAGATTATTTTGCCTATGTCAATCAATTGATTCAGGACGGCATCATTGACTCTGCCACAGTTGGATCCACAGACCTGCAGAACCAGCGTCTTGCGGATAATCTGGTAGGATCCTGGTACGCATATGATGGCGCCACCTATCTGGATGCTTATGTGACCAATGGGACAGAGGGAGTTGATTATGAACCCGTCTTTACATTGACAGATGCGGCGGAAGGCTGCGTGCCCTGGAAAGAAGTGGAGACTTCCCAACTGGTATGGGATCGCTATTGCATCACCAAGGCCTGCACGGATCTGGAAGGCGTGGTAAAGTTCCTGGATATGATTTACTCGGAGGAATACAGCGATATTCTGACCTGGGGCATTGAGGGAAAGGATTTCGAAGTAAGGGACGGCATGAAAGTGTCTCTGATAAACAGCATGACCAACGAGGAGAAAGGCGCTGCAAAGCGTTCCAGCGGTTCGCCTCTGTGGGGCGGTCTGCTGCCCCGTGTACAGACCAGCGTGGATTATCCTACCAAGGAAGCCTGGGAAGAGCAGCAGAGAACGGAAAACAAGAGCGAACTGAAGATTCAGGCTTTGGAGAAGAGCGTTGACTACAAAGAGTGGTGTCCGCTGATGCTGGATAACTTCCTGGCCATGGCTACGGACGAAGAAAACGAGACCATCAACAGAGTGCAGACCGGAATTCAGACCTACTCGGATGAACTGTGCATAAAGCTGGCACAGGGAACCGCTTCTCTGGATGATTTTGACTCTTATCTGGAAGAACTGAAAGAACTGGGACTGGATGAGCTGATCGCCGTTCAGCAGGCCCGCTACGACCGTTTCGTTCAGAGCCGGAACTAAGGATTGCTATGGGAATTTGAAAATTGTATCATAATGTAAACGGGCAGTTGCGGCCCGCTGGCATACGGGGGTGAACAGATGGCAAATAAAAGGTTCAGTAAGTATTTCTGGCATAATATGAGGCTGTTCACCTCTGTTTTTTATGTGATCTGCACGGTTGCCACTTTGGTATTTCTGTATATAATGAGCAGTAATCAGCTGGAGAAGATCGAAATCCGGTATCAAAATACGGCAAAGAACTGCAGTGTGGAAATCGATGCAAAATTAAAAGAAATCCGAAAACTGATAAACGATATTTCGTTGATTACATGGGTGAAGAAACTTTCTTCCTCTTCGGAGGTTTTTCTGCGGGAGTTCGATGATCTGCAGAGGCTGGAATGCCAGGCGGAACTAACGCGCTATTTCACTACGGACGGCGCTATTTCGGATATTGCGCTGTATATGGCGGACAGGGGGGCCGTGCTGAGCCAGAGAGGCTGGTTTACGGAGAGCGAATATAAGGCCTGCATGAAAGGAAAGTGCGATCTGGATCTGGACGCCGTGCTGGAAGCTGCCAGGGTAAAGGGAAATATCATGGCTTTCGGGGAAGAGGCGTACAACACCGGAACCCAGAACCTGGCGCTAATCAGCAATCTGATCAATGTGGAGGAACCGCCGGCCAGCCTGATCCTCATTCTGAACAGGGAGGCATTTAACCAAAGTCTGGCAAAGCTGGGAGGAGAGACGGTAGTGGGGATTGAAGTGCTGAACCTTTCGGGTGAGGCAGTCTTTTCCAACAGCCGCGAGATTCCGGAGGGGTGGACGGAGGAGATAGATTCCGGCGTTTTTCCGCTGCGTTACCGGATTACCTGCCAGGATCCCTCTAAGCTGCTGGGGGAAAGCCACGGACTGACCTGGACTTTTATGGCTGTCATGCTTCTGATGCTGGCACTGGCGGCATTATTGTCCTTTTTGCTGTCGCTGCACAATATAAGACCGCTGCAGAATCTGGTGGGAAAGATCGGTAAAGTGGCGGGAGATGGGTTTGAGAATCGTGGTGGGGGGGTAACGGAGTTCGAGCAGATCGAGAACTTTGTACAAACACTTTATTTACAGAAAAAGAGTCTGCAGGAGAGCCTGCAGGAAAATTCGAAGCAGGCAAAACAGTATGCGCTGCTGCTGATCCTGTCCGGGGACGAGAAGTTTGTACAGGGAGGGCTGTCCTGGTTTGAGACGCTGGAGATCCCTTTTACGGAGGAAATGGCTTATTTCGTTTGGCTCATTCAGCCGGAAGCGGAGACAGGAGAGCCGGTGAGCGTGCTGGATCTGTTTCTGGAGCTGCAGCCTCTGATGGATGCGGCGGAAGAAGTCCGTATCGGTTCAGGACAATTGGCTTTAATCATCGGCTATGCTCCGGGAGAGGGAACGCCGGACCTGGAAGAGACGGTGGAGCTGGTCAGGCTACTGACTATGGAACGTACAAATGTTCTGCTTCAAATAGAGACGGAAAAGACGGATACGCCGGGAATCGCGGGGATCTCTCATGCATGGTACCGGATGGTGCAGCGCTTACAGCAGCGGGACGGGGCGGAGGAGGATCTGCGGGGAAGAGAACTTGTGGCGTATATTGATGCGCATTTCTGTGACCCGGAGCTGTCGCTGAAAGATCTGGGCCAGCGGTGGGGATTGTCGGTCTCCACGGTTTCCAGGCTGTGCAAGGAGGCCATGGGGGTCAGCTTCCTGGCCTATCTGACATCCCTGCGCCTGGAAAAGGCAAAAGAACTTCTGGCATGCTCGGAGATGACGCCGGCGCAGGTAGCGGAGGCAGTCGGATATACCAGCGAGTATTCTTTCCGAAGGGCATTTTCCAGAAACGAAAACTGCAGACTGCAGGACTGGATCGCAGAGAATCGAAAGGAATAAAGACAGCATCTTCCCGGGTATAAAACCAGCGGAGCATTTGACGGAACCGGAGGGGAAGATGCGGAATGGGAAAGCAGATATGATAGTAGAGATTAGAAATGACAGGCCGGCCATTGTCCGGGAGGACGCGAGCGCGGTGCTTACCGCAATCTATACGGGCAGTCGTTATTGGGGACCTACATACAATGTTCTGAAAAGTTATCCAAAGCAGCAGTGGAGCGTGAGGGAGAGCGCCCCTTTTTCCGAAGATAAGGATTTTTCCGCACTGGGAGAAAAGGTCCGATATTTTATTGCCGAGTGCGCTGACAGCCGACTGTATGCCGCATTGACGGACAGGCAGGCACTGCTGCGCACGGAATATCAGAATATGGGAGCAGCCAAGACGCCGGATACCGTGATCTCTCTGGGCGGAATCTATGAAAACCGTCTGGAACGGGCCATGTACCATGGGGTCAGCTGCGATGTGGGCGTGATGGACATGAATTCCAGAACCGACATCATGCGCTTTGTGGAAAACGGTTTCTGTGAAAGCGCAGTGCACATGCCGTTATCGGACTGCAGCGGACAGGCGCTGAATTTGGGCTTCGTCACCTTTGACCGCTATTATGGGCGCGTTTTTGCCAGAGAAGACGGGAGCGTGGAATTTCGGCATATTGTGGAGAAAGACAGGTTGGAGGAGGGGGAGCGGATTTGTTCCGACTGGATGCTGTTGTCCTTTTATGAGGATATGACAGAGGGGCTGCCGGCCTATTCCCGTTTCCTGAAAGAATTTAACCGGTTTGAAAACCGGTGCCAGGCCGCCCCGGTGGGGTTCTGTTCCTGGTATTATTATATGGAGAATATCAACGAGAGGATGCTTACCGAGAATCTGGAGACCATTGACAGGATTCGGGATCGGGTGCCCATGGAGGTGTTTCAGATTGACAGCGGATGGGGATACGGCAATCAGAACGGGGCGGTAAAGGAAGAATTATTTCCCAAAGGGATGAAAGCATATGCCGGGGTGATTCGCTCTTACGGACTGAAGCCGGGACTCTGGCTGTCACCGTTTAACTTTGAACAGGACGGGGAGACAGTGCGGATGCATCCGGAATGGTTTATCAAGGATGACAAAGGAGAGCTTATTCTTCATGAGAATTGCGCCATGCTGGATGCTACCCACCCGGGGGCACAGTCCTATATCCGCGAGCTGTATCACAAACTGACCTACGACTGGGGGTACCGTTATCTGAAGATCGATATTGTCACCCATTTCATGACAAGAGGGCATTATCATGATCCGCAAGCCGGTTCTCTTACAAATGTGCGGGAGTATTTCCGGTTGGCAAGGGAAGCCAGTCATCCGGATACCTACCTGCTGGGCTGTACCTGCCCGCTGTTTGAGATTGCCGAGTTTGTGGACGGGTCCAGGATCTCTGTGGACATATTCGAGCGCTGGGAATCTCTGGTGAAAGCCTTTGACAGAGTGTTCAAACGTTATTATATGAACGAAGAACTGTTTTTGTCGGATGCGGACTGCCTGATGGTCCGAAAGAGGGAGAATGAGGACGGGGACTGCCGCAGGAACTGTATCCGCACGGACGAAGAGATCCGGACTTTCCTGACAGCTATGTACGTGGCAGGAGGAGCGCTGTTTTTCTCCGATAAACTGTCTTTGCTGACAGAAGCCCAGATCGGGCAATATGCGGCCCTGTTCCCCCGAACCACCCGGGCGGGCAGGCCGCTGGATCTGATGGAATCCTGGATTCCCGGCATCATTGACCAGGGATATGTGCAAGATACCCGCACTGTGGCCCTGATCAACTGGGGAGAAAGACAGAGACGGTTTACCGTTTCCCTGACAGGAAAACACCATGCAAAGGAGCACTGGACCGGGGAGGATCTGGGAACCTGGACGGACACATTTCAAACCACCCTGCAGCCCCACTGCTCCATGCTTATTCATTTTGCGAAGATATAAAAAGAATGCGGCACTGGAAAAACAGTCTCATTTTTCTCCCCCTAAATGGGCATGGGAGTGTAGAGACGGAACTGGAAAACAGACTCGGAACGGCCATGCCCGGGAGAAAAAGCAGATGCGTATAAGGCAGCTGATTTTTCTCCCCCTAAATGGGCATGGGAGTGTAGAGACGGAACTGGAAAACAGACTCGGAACGGCCATGCCCGGGAGAAAAAGCAGATGCGTATAAGGCAGCTGATTTTTCTCCCCCTAAATGGGCATGGGAGTGTAGAGACGGAACTGGAAAACAGACTCGGAACGGCCATGCCCGGGAGAAAAAGCAGATGCGTATAAGGCAGCTGATTTTTCTCCCCCTAAATGGGCATGGGAGTGTAGAGACGGAACTGGAATAGGAGAAAATAATTATGACAGAAAATTTAGACAATCGTCTAGTAAAAATCGGTGTCATCGGCGTGGGCGGAAGAGCCGTAGGACTGATCGGGACAATGGCGGAAATGGGATTCGTGGAGATTGCGGCACTCAGCGATGTCAGACCGGAGAAAATGGAAGAGGGATTGAAAGTGATCCGTGAACACGCGGACTATCCGGTAAGCTGTTATACGGACTACCGGGAACTTCTGGAACGGAAGGACATCGAGGGTGTAGTCATCGCCACTTCCTGGAATGACCACACGAAGATCGCCATTGCTGCCATGAAAGCAGGAAAGTATACCGGATTCGAGGTGGGGGGAACCTCCTCCATCCAGCAGTGCTGGGATCTGGTTCACGCTTATGAGGAGACGGGAACGCCCTGCATGATCCTGGAAAACTGCTGTTACGGGCAGTATGAGCTGGCAGTCCTGAACATGATCCGCAAAGGCTTGTTCGGGGAGATCATCCACGTTGAGGGCAGCTACCAGCATGACCTCCGGGGATTGGCCGAGAAGATCCACGAGGGATATCAGCGCTCCCTCCATCACATGAAGCGCAATGCGGATCTCTATCCCACCCATGAGATCGGCCCCCTGGCCAAATACCTGAACATCAATCGGGGAAACCGTTTCCTGACGCTGACTTCCACGGCGTCCAGAAGCCGGGGACTGGATCTGCGCGCGGCGAAGAGTTATGGAGAGAACAGCCCTATCTGGCACAGACATGCCCTGGGAGATGTGGTGACTACGGTGATCAAATGCGCCGGAGGAGAGACGGTTACCATTGTGCACGATACCTCTCTGCCTCGCCCCTACACTCGCAACAACGCAGTTCATGGGACGAAAGGAATCTGGATGGAGATCAATCATTCCATGTACTTTGAGCCGGAGAGCTTTACTACGGAAGAGGAAGCCAATGAGATCGTGGAGCATAAATGGGAGAATGCGGATCCCTACCTGGAGAAATACAGACATCCCATCTGGGATCGTTTTCTGAACGATGGGGTGACCGGAGGACACGGCGGCATGGATTATCTGGTTCTCCGTGCATTTATATACAGTATACAGCACCATATCCCGCTGCCCATCGATGTTTACGACTCTGCGACCTGGATGTCCATCACCTGCCTTACCGAGGAATCCATCGCCAAGGGAAGCATGCCGGTCTATGTACCGGACTTTACAAACGGCGCCTGGGTGTGTAGGGAGCCTATGCCGGAGAGTCCATGGTCTTTGGACGCGTAGGGGAAAGCGGCAGGCGCAGAGGAACAATATCCGCCTGCTGCGCATGGCTTTCCGGTATTCGGAAATCGAGACTGCCGATCTTTCAAACAGGGAGAGAAAGACCTCTACCCGTTTTCAGGAGTACGATGATCTTTCCGGGGAGCTGGCTTACATGGCGGTGCATTTTGACAGCTTCCGGCACAATGACCCGGGGTACGGAATTGCCTTTCCCATTATGAATACGGATACGAAAGGGTTTGTGCCGGATGGAT
>Ga0137308_100642_pt1 | contig 51139 bp, 42 predicted proteins | sample Inofrocosms_June_FD_97181 | JGI IMG/M metagenome (GOLD analysis project Ga0137308, IMG submission 97181) | Mouse cecal microbial communities from Vienna, Austria - N-Acetylneuraminic and N-Acetylglucosamine D2O microcosms_June | ecosystem: Host-associated > Mammals > Digestive system > Large...
CCTTGCCCGTTCTTCCGTACCAGCGGTACTTGTTTCATTGCTTTTTGCAGTATTGGCACTTTCATAGATACTGCTGTTATAGCTGCTTCCAATTTCTGTTATTGCCATTATTTCATCCTCCTAAATTCTATAAACTCTGTTTCTTTTTGATAATTGTACAGTCCTACTTTACTTATCGTATTTTTCCTCTTAACCATTATAAATTTGGCGTGAACTGCTTCATATTGGGTGTGAAACTTCTAGAGCAGTGTTAAATTACCGCCGCAGGCTTTCCATTCATCATTACCGTAAGACTGAACTTTTTTCTGCCGTCTGTATCAAAAATTTCAATATCAATATCGCCTTTATACTTCTTTGCACACCTTTGGATATTCGATATTCCAATTCCGTGTAATTTCCCGTTTTCCTTGCTGCTGACAGGCAGCCCGCTTTCTTTCTCTACGACAATATTCTCTGCAAAATCATTTTCAACCTCTATAAAAAACAGGCTGCCTTTCACATAAGAATATAACCTCATCTGTTTATTGCCCTCTGTTTTACGGCAGGCTTCTATGGCGTTTTCCAGTGCATTATTCAAAATAACCGCAATATCATAAATATCTATCAAAAGATTTGAGGGATAGGCAAAATCAACCTTGAATTGTATCTGTTTTTTCTCTGCTTCCTGCCATTTCTGGTGGATAATAATATCCGTGATCGGATTTCCTGTCTGATAAGTAAAATCTAATTTACTGACGGTTTCCTCCATTTTTCCGATATATCTTTCTATTTCTTCATTCACCGAACCCGTCATATTTTTAACAAGCAGGGAAATATTGACTATATGGCTTCTCATATCATGTCGAAGCCCTCTCATATCAGTATATATGTCCTGTATCTCAATAATCTCTTTCTGCATTTGCCGCACTTGATTTTCCAGTATGGCACGTTTCCCTGTTTCCTCATTGTACTGTACTAATTTCTGAAACAATATGACGCTTGCGACAATAGTGGAAAGCAATAGGACACAGATAATAGGTATCCAAAATCTTGTTGCAGGAATAGTATCAAAAATTATTACCGTCATTCCATTTTCTACAGAAATAATCATCATCTTTATTGTTATTGAAATACATAATGCAACAATACAGGGTAAAATCAAGAAAACATTCTCATACGTCTGTAACAGATAATCTTTTCTTACAAACTTTTTGCTTATCAAATACAGAAATGCAGACAACAGCAAGGTATAAAGCGGCGCACATAAGATTGTGACACTGAAAGCAAGAATATTTACCCATATATTCGTTTTTTCTAAAGTATTTACAATTTCGTTTGCAATGAAATAATCTAAGATATTATTGCATATCCCATTGAACATAAAGCAGAACACGCTAACAATATATTTTACTGTTTCTTTCCCTGCTACAAAGCTAAAGACGACAAAAAACTGTTTCTGCATATCCTTTTCAAAGACAAAAAACTGCATAAGCAGCAGGACACAAACATTTAAGATTATCTTTGCCGCTTCCCCGACCGGAAATCTGCTGTCCAATACTTCATATACCGCAATCTGAAAAAGGAAACAGACTGCACCCCATACTGCCAAAACTGTTCCTTTCCTATATTTCTCTTTCAGAAAGCTCCGTGTATAAACACCGCTTAGTATACTGTTAATCAAATAAACAGAAACTGATAGCAGCAACATTTCAGACATTGACAATTCCTCCATTTTTTACGTACCGCATATAAGTTTTGATGAAATCAGAATATTTCTTCCTTGCAAGAAGCAGGCTATCCCCGTTTATGATCTGTATGTTATCCGCACTGTAAGCAGAGATTTTTTCCATATTTACAAGATAGCACCTATGGCATCGGTAAAAAGTGTTCCCTAACCCGTTTTCCAATTCTTCCATTTTCCCGTAAACTTCCAGTATCCCTTTCGTTGTATGGAAAATAACTTTCTTATTGCCACTTTCTATATAGTAAATATCTTTTAAAAATAATTTCTGCTGCATTCCTGAACTTTTTACCATGATATATTTTTTTGTCTGTTCACAGGAAACAGACACTTCTTTCCATGCCCGACTGAAAACCTCTGAAAACTTTTCTGCGTCAATGGGCTTTACTAAATAATGGAAAGCATTTACATCAAAAGCCGCTTCCATATATTCCCGATACCCTGTCACAAAAATAATAATGCTCCTTTGCCTGCCGTTTTCTTCCTGTTCCCTAATGCGCCTTGCTATATCTATGCCGGACACTTTACCCATTTCAATATCGAGGAAATAAATGTCAAAGTTTCCTTTCGCATTTATCAATTCTTCTCCCGAAGGATACCCCACAATATCCACTTCCGACACCTGCTTTTGTATCAGCCGGGAAAGTTCTTCCCGGATTGCCCGGTCATCATCACAAACTGCAATCCTCATAATATCCCGCCTTCCTTTCATAACCTGAAAAATATAAAATTCAATTGCTTTTTATTATATCGTCATTTGCTCCTTATTGCTAATTGCAAGGGTGCGAACTACTCCATTTTGAGCGTGAAATTTCTGCCTTCTATGACTTAGCTTTCTAATTTTCTTTACGCAAAAAGGACATTCTCAAAAACGAAAATGTCCTTTTGCATTTGTCGGATTTATTATATTTGATTCCGGCTCATTTTTACATCCATAAGCTGCACCTGCTGTTCGGCAGCCTCCACTTCATTCCTTATATCTCTTTGCACAATTCCGAAAAGGGAGAATTTTTATTGATTCTGATATCCGGAACTTCGATGAATTTGGCCAATAGCCCTTCATGATAAAATACTCTATCACTCTCCGTAATCTCTTGCCCAAAAAGTTTCCTTAAGGCAAAGGGCAAGGCATAATTATCCAAACACTTAAGTTCTATCTCATTGCCGCCTTTTTCGTTTACGAATTGTTTATAATACCCGTCGGATCCTGCCAGTTTATGGAGCGTATATAATTCCAGATTTATACCCCCTATGCGTGCTGCAGCACGCACTCAAATCAATAGTTGAGCCGCCATCTTGCGGCACAAACAACCAATGAATTGGTGCAAGGCCGGAAGAACGCCGCTCCTGCGTTCTTCCGTGTGAAGAAGCTCTGCTCTGCAGAGCGTGAAATCACTTAGCGAGGTCTTTTCGAGCTTAGTGATTTCCTTCACACTTCACACTTCACCCTTTACAATTCTCTCATTTACATACATTTTGAATTCGTTGATTCTCTTATAGTCCGGCAGGTCGGGAAGGGAGGTATTTTTCTTGGCATAGTCAAACTTTTTTTCATATTCGTCCAATAAATCATAAAACGCAGAGGTGGGCTGTCTGTTCTCATCCAGATATTCGCCGTTGCGGATACTCATAAGCAGTTCGTGTTCTTCCGTCCTGTATGTGATGATTTCTTCTTTTTCAAGAATATCAATGCACATCATATATAAACGGATCAAATGTGCCATATGCTTTCCCAGCTTATCATGGCTGATGGCCTTTTCATTTCTCTTCCCGATTTTATTGTAACTGCTGACTATGGCCTTCATTTCATTCCACATTCCGATCCAATCCCGCAGCGGATAATGTTCCAAACATACATCCATGAAAATCTCACTGTCGTATCCTTCTTGGACTGCCTTATCAATATATAAGTTTATTTGGCTCTCATCATGAGGGTAATATCGGTTCTTGAAATCATATTTCGCATTATTGATGCTTTTTAAAATATATGCTTCATTTTGTGTCTGGTCTACCAGCCTTGCAGCTTTATTTTCCATTCTGCGGAGCTGGCTGGAAGCATATCCGCCAAATGTATGGATACAGATTTTTGACAGAAATATTTTTCTATTGTCAAGAAGTTCTCTGCCAATATCGGACAAATAGAAATAATGCTTCGGATTACAGCCTAAAATTTCCACTGTATTAGGGTTGTTAGACGTAAGCAGCTGTATCATTTTGTTAAACGAATATATCGTTGTGTCGGTATCTGCGTTTACTACCTGCTCAAAATCCGTGCCCAATAAAACATCCTCTTTCGGGTTTAAAGCAATGCCTCTTACGTCCAAATCCGATCCTTCCTTATCCATTCCGTAAGCATGGCTTCCTCCAAGAGTTAAGAGAATGATGTTGCCGCCTAAATTTTTATCTTCTCTTAGGAAGTTATACTCGTCCGTTTTCAGCTTTTCTTTTATCTCCTCTATGTTCATCTTAACTCCGTTTCTGCACCGTCCCCTGCACGTAACCAATTTTACGGCATGCCATGGAAGGATTAATTCTCTGTTTGCAAAAGAGGTCTGTAACACTCTACAGACCTCTTACCGCTTACTGTTTAGTTAATTAATATTCGCTGTAGTACTAGTGCTCCATGTACTAAAGCATGGAATTTAGAACGCTTTATTTCACAATCCTTGCCCGGAATACACCGTCAATCTTTTCCAGCGCCTCTATAATATCGGCAGTGGGAGCTGCTTCCACATCCATCATAGTGTAAGCCACTTCTCCCCGGGATTTATTTGTCATATCGCTGATATTGATGCCTTTATCACCAAATTCGGCGGTGAACTTGGTAATCATATTGGCAATATTTTTATGGAAAATAGCCACACGGCCTGCCTTAGTGCAGACACCCATATCACATGCGGGATAATTCACGCTGTTTTTAATGTTTCCGTTCTCCAGATAATCCATCAGCTCCTGAACGGCCATCTTTGCGCAGTTGTCCTCCGCCTCTTCCGTGCTCGCGCCAAGGTGGGGAATCACGATACAACCGGGCTGTCCTGCCGTAACGGGATTGGGGAAATCAGATACGTAACGGCTCACTTTACCGCTTTTTATTCCCTCCAGAACCGCCTTTTCATCCGCAAGAAGATCTCTGGCAAAATTCAGGATCACAACGCCGTCCTTCATCTGCGAAACTGCCTTCTCATCTATGGTGTTCTTCGTAGAATCAAGCAAAGGAACATGAATGGTAATAAAATCACATTGGGTATAGATATCCTCCACATTGATCACGTGCTTCACCGCACTGCTCAGGCTCCACGCAGCTGTGACGGATAAGTAAGGATCGTAACCATAAACTTCCATGCCGAGACTGACCGCCGCATTGGCAACTTTAGCGCCGATAGCACCCAATCCGATTACACCCAGCTTTTTCCCTTCAATTTCGGTGCCTGCAAATTTCTTTTTCTCTTTCTCGGCAGCCTTGGCAATATTTTCGTCGGAAGCAGAACCCTTAACCCACTCGATACCGCCTACGATATCGCGGGAAGCAAGCAGCATGCCTGCCAGAACAAGCTCTTTTACGCCGTTAGCGTTGGCGCCGGGAGTATTAAATACAACGATACCCTTTTCTGCGCATTTATCCAAAGGAATATTATTAGTACCCGCTCCGGCTCTCGCCACAGCCAGAAGTTTGTCGGGCAGCTCCATATCATGCATTGCGGCGCTTCTCACCAGTATGCCTTCCGCCTCTTCTGCCTTGTCGGTCAAAACATAGTCGGACGTCAGGCTGTCCAAACCTATCTTAGAAATAGGATTTAAGCAATTTATCTTATACATTGTGTTCTCCTTATTTGATTCTTTCTTTTTACCGTCTCTTTTCGATTCCGGCTCCCCATCGGCCGGGCGTGTTTGAAAATTCATTCCCGCCATCCGGGCGCCCTGCTTCGCGGTATATAAGGCTTTCTTATTTTAAATTCTCTGCCTCGAATTTCTTCATAAACTCCACCAGTTTTTCCACACCTTCAATAGGCATAGCATTGTAAATGCTGGCGCGCATACCGCCCACGGATCTGTGACCTTTCAAATTTTCCAAGCCGGCCTCCTTCGCCTCTTTTACAAATTTGGCATCCAGTTCCGCGTCACCGGTCACAAAAGGAACATTCATCAGAGAACGGTCTTCCTTGCGGACAGTCCCCTTAAACAGCTTGCTCTGATCCAGAAAATCATAGAGAATCTTCGCCTTTTTCTCGTTGTATTCCTTCATGGCAGTCAGACCGCCCTTTTTCTTCAACCATTTAAATACCTTACCACAGATATAGATACCGTATGCGGGAGGAGTATTATACAGAGAGTCATTGTCGGCATGAATCTTGTATTTCAGCATGGTAGGTGTGCCGGGAAGCACATCCTCGGTAATCAAATCCTCACGGATAATCACAATTACCACACCGGCAGGTCCGATATTCTTCTGTACACCGCCGTAGATTACGCCATACTTTGTCACGTCCACAGGCTCGGAAAGGAAACAACTGGATACGTCTGCTACCAGCGTCTTCCCTTTCGTATTGGGCAATGTCTTAAACTTCGTGCCGTAAATTGTATTATTTTCGCAGATATAAACATAATCCGCATCCTCACTGACAGGCAGATCGGAGCAATCGGGAATATAGGAAAAAGTTTCATCCTCGGAAGATGCAATTTTATTAGCTTTGCCGTATATGCAAGCCTCCTGATAAGCCTTCTTAGCCCATTGGCCGGTGACAATATAGTCCGCAACCTTATTTTTCATCAAGTTCATGGGAATCATGGCAAACTGCTGGCTCGCGCCACCCTGAAGAAACAGCACCTTATAATGGTCGGGAATGTCCATCAGCTCCCTCAAGTCGGCTTCCGCCTCTTTGATAATGGTATCATAAGCCTTGGAACGATGGCTCATTTCCATAACAGACATGCCGGTTCCCTTGTAATCCAACATTTCTTCGGCAGCTTCTTTCAAGACTTCTTCCGGAAGCACTGCAGGACCTGCGGAAAAATTGTACACTCTAGACATTTCATAATCCTCCTCAACCTTATGTATATACTATGAAAATTGTTTCAGAACATAGGTATAGAATAATCTCTTCGTTTACTTTAGTCAACTACATTGTTAAACTTTTTTCAATATGTACGTTATACACAGACAAATATTTGATTTTGTTTGTGTTTTGGGTCTAATTCCCTTTCTTTTACAGCAAATGTGAATGGCCTGATTTATTCATTGTTTGTATCGGCTGCGTCGGCATGGCCGGATGTTTGAAAGTGCCTTCCACGGGACAGGCGTCAAACTTCTCGGGACGCAGGTCTCAGTTCGAACGACGCCGCGGGACATCGCCTTAATAGAACATAATAACCGGCGTGCCGATTTCCACCGCATCATACAGTTGTGACATAATCTCCGTGGGAGTATTGATACAGCCGTGGGAACCGTTGGTCTTATAAATTTCACCGCCGAATTCCGAGCGCCAGTTAGCATCATGGATTCCGATGGCGCCTTTTACAGGCACCCAGTATTTTACGGGGGAAGCATAACCCTCTCCCCGCAGCACTCTGTTGCGCTGTTTATTATAGACATAATTTACCCCCGCAGGTGTTCCCATTCTCCTTCCCGTATTTCCGGTCACCACATCCGTCTCGATAACCAGTTCACCGTCCGCATAATAGTACATTTTCTGTTCGGTCATATCTACTTCAATATAAGTATCTCCGATATCATTCCTTCCGCGTACCAATCCCTGTCTGACATATGCCGGAATATGCTCCTCGTCCAAATTCTTCTCCAACGCCTCTGTCAGATAAGCAAGTTCAGCCTCCTGATCTATCGTGGTTCCGTAGGTGCCGTTACCGGGCACCTGAACGATGTCTCCTCTGGTGCTTTGGAAGCTGATTTCTTTTCCGAATGTGTCATACTCCTCCGCCAGCCCGCTTACAAATTCTTTGATCCGCTCCGAATCAACCACAACCTCCCCTTCTTCGTCCAAAAGGGGCAGACCTGACGAATCCACTTCCAAGAATCCCGCCGAAATCCTTCCCTTTAAGGGTATCATCTGATCTCCCATGTCATAGACAATGCCGCATTGTTGAAAATCGTCAATCTTATCCCAGAGAGAAAGTAATTTTAACTGCAATGCCGTTGGATCTACATCATAAATACAGCCTGACTGTTCCAGCTTCACTTCAAAACTGTTATCAGCCACGCTTTCCATAACACGCTCATAAAGCAGGTCCACATTGAGCCTGTGATCCAATCCGTTATCCAGTACCCAGCCCTCCGTATCGGAAAAACGGATGGTTACATCTGTCTCCTTGCTCTGTTCCTGCCTTACAGGCTCCAGCCCGTTCAGCATCTGCCGAAGCTTCTCTTCATCAAGACGAAACTTCGGAAACAATACATGACTTTTCTGCAGCATCATATTCTGCACCCACAGCAAAGGATTCTGCCGATGGATAAAGTCCTCCAAAGGTTCCGAGTAATCAGCCGTGTATCCGGTCTCGGCAGTATCGATCAGGTATGTGTTCCCCTCTTCATCCAAAATACGGATGACAGGAGCCTCCGCTCCGGCAGAAAGCTCCTGATTTACCTCTTCCACAGATTTTCCCGTACAATATACACCGTTTATCCACGTATTTACCGGAAAATTATTCCGATAATAAAGTGCCAGAAGAAAAAAAGACGCTACAGCCAAAAAAAATCCAACCAATAGAAATCTTACCAAAAAACGACGCAATTTCGAGACACCCCTCTTTTACACAATATCCGGAAGTTCTGTTCCGAAATAATACTTCCGCCCGTTCGAGCGGGCAGATAATCCCGTTCCCTATTCCGAAAACGGGATTTTCCCCTGTTATTTTATTAATATGCTGATTTTTGATAATTGCTCCTATTCCTTTAAATCATCCCCGTCGAACACTTCGGCGATGGGCGCTCCTGCGGGAACCATGGGAAATACTTTGTCGTCTTCGGGTATGACGCACTCAATTACCACCGGCGCTTTCAAATCGATCGCTTTTCTGACAGCAGGCTCCACCTCTTCCTTCTTCGTCACACGGATAGCGGTACAGCCTAGTCCTTCTGCCACCTTACAGAAATCAACCTTATCGTTGAGAACGGTCTGAGAATAACGTTTTCCGTAAAACAAAGTCTGCCATTGACGAACCATACCCAGCACATGATTATTGATAATCACCTGAATCACAGGGATATTGTATCTGCTTGCCGTGGCAAGCTCATTCATATTCATTCGGAAGCAGCCGTCACCTGCGATATTAATACATATCTTATCCGGCTGCCCTACCTGCGCGCCGATACAAGCCCCCAATCCGTACCCCATAGTACCGAGGCCTCCTGAAGAAAGAAAGGTGCGGGGTTTGGTATAGTGATAGTATTGCGCCGCCCACATTTGATGCTGTCCCACATCGGTAGTAATCAACGCTTCCCCCTTTGTCACTCTGTCGATGGTCTCGATGACATAGGGGCAGGAAAGCTGTGAATCGTCATACTTTAAGGGAAACTTTTCCTTCAGCTCCCCGATCTTCTTCATCCAGCCACTGTGATCCTGTCGGCTCAGACGTCCGTTTAAGATCTTCAGAATCTGTTTCAAGTCCCCGATTATGCCGGCATCCACGCGGATATTTTTATTGATTTCCGCAGGATCAATGTCAATGTGCACAATCTTGGCATTCTCGGCAAACTTTTTGGGATTTCCGATCACACGGTCGGAAAATCTCGCCCCCAGAGCAATCAGCAGATCACACTGACTGACTCCGAGATTGGATGCCTTAGTGCCATGCATACCGATCATACCCGTGTAGCGGTCACTGTTTCCGTCAAAACCTCCTTTGCCCATCAGCGTATCACAGACTGGTGAGTCAATAAGTTCCGCAAACTTTGCCACTTCGTCACAGGCATCCGACAAAATTGCGCCGCCGCCAAGATAGATAAAAGGTTTCTCCGACTCTCTGATATATTCTTCCACCTTTGCGAAATCCTCCGGAGAAGAAACGCTGATATTCTCCGTTTTCTTAATCTCACAGGGCGTATACTCACAAACGGCCGCCGTCACATCCTTGGTGATATCCACCAGCACGGGACCGGGACGTCCCGTCCGGGCAATTTCAAATGCCTTTCTCAATATCCCCGCCAGTTCCTGCACATTTTTAACAATGAAACTATGTTTTGTAATAGGCATTGCCACTCCGGCAATGTCCACCTCCTGAAAGCTGTCTTTCCCCAGCATCGGGAGCGTTACGTTGGCGGTTATCGCAACCATAGGTACGGAATCCATATACGCGGTGGCAATACCGGTCACCAAGTTAGTGGCGCCGGGACCGCTGGTAGCCATACAAACCCCTACTCTGCCGGTGGCACGGGCATATCCGTCCGCCGCATGGGCAGCCCCTTGTTCATGGCTGGTTAATATATGACGAATTTCGCTGCTGTGCTTATAAAGCGCATCATATATGTTCAGAATGGAGCCGCCCGGATAACCGAATACGGTGTCCACTCCCTGTTCTTTCAGACATTCCACAACAATTTCAGAACCGTTCAACTGCATTGCAATGTGTCCTCCTATTCCAGTTCCTTCCGCTCAAATACCGTAAGCATTCCTTTAACCGCTGACAGTATTGGAGCATTTGCGGTATTTTTACCGCATAAATTAACATTTACCATCATATTCGTTTATACATTACCGAAACGCAGTCTTTATTCAGTCCTGCCTTTTTATAAAATGCTATATTATCCTCAATACAAATTAACTGTATCATGCATATTCCTTTTTCCTTTAAACAGTTTTCCAAATCGGATAACAAAAGCTTTCCTATACCCTTCTTTTTCCATTCCGGAACCACAAACAATTCTGAGACAAAGAAAAAATCCTCGTCTGCATAAGGGTCAATATAGCCCAGTATACCACCAACGATTTCATCTCCCGACATGGAAGCCAGTCCGAAGGATTCATAGTGACCCATTATTGCTTTTATTCTTCGTTGTGCTTTCTCTTCCGTCCATTTTTCGTTCCATGGTTCTTCCGAATATGCTTTCATCATTGCTTCGGATAATTTTTTAACGTCATCCTCGGAAACAATACGACAATCCATTCTTTTTCTTCCCTTCTCTCCACATATTCCGATACCATAAATCAGATTCCAAAATCCGGATTTACGGTATCGGATTATAAGCTTCACTCAAAGGTCTGCGTCAAAGCTGTCCGGGGATTTCCAGTACGGCGCCCCTGTTTCCGCTGGTAACCATCTTCTCATATCTGGATAAATATCCGGTAGTTACCTTGGGCTCTCTGGGCTGCCATTTCTTAGCTCTCTCAGCCATCTCCTCCTCGGATACCTTCACATTTAATGTCAGCTCCGGAATATTAATGCTGACGATATCTCCCTCTTCGATCAGTGCAATGGGGCCTCCCACCGCAGCCTCCGGAGATACATGACCGATGGATGCGCCTCTGGACGCACCGGAGAAACGTCCGTCCGTAATCAAAGCCACGCTGGATCCGAGTCCCATTCCGGCAATGGCAGAGGTGGGGTTAAGCATTTCACGCATCCCGGGGCCTCCCTTAGGTCCCTCGTACCGGATTACCACCACATCTCCCGCCGCTATCTTACCGCCCTTGATGGCGGCAATGGCATCTTCCTCACAGTCAAAGACTCTGGCCGGTCCCTCATGAACCATCATCTCCTCCACCACAGCGGAACGTTTTACCACGGAACCGTCAGGCGCCAGATTTCCCTTCAGAACGGCAAGCCCTCCTGTCTTGCTGTAGGGATGATCCACAGGGCGGATGACCTCCGGATTCCGGTTCACGGCATTGGCAATGTTCTCTCCCATGGTCTTTCCCGTGACGGTCATGCAATCGGTATGCAAAAGCCCTATATCCGCAAGCTCCTTCATCACCGCGTACACGCCGCCGGCCTCATTCAGGTCTTCCATGTAAGTGGGGCCTGCCGGCGCCAGATGGCACAGATTGGGTGTCTTCTCGCTGATAGGATTTGCAAAGCTGATATCAAAGTCAAAGCCGATTTCATGAGCGATGGCAGGCAGATGCAGCATGGAATTGGTAGAGCAGCCCAATGCCATATCTACCGTCAGAGCATTCAGAATGGCTTCCTTGGTGATAATATCACGGGCACGGATATTCCGGCGGAACATTTCCATGACTGCCATTCCCGCATGTTTTGCCAGCTTAATCCTCTCGGAATATACCGCGGGAATGGTTCCGTTGCCGCCAAGTCCCATACCGAGCGCCTCAGTCAGGCAGTTCATGGAATTTGCGGTGTACATACCGGAACAGGAACCGCAGGTAGGGCAGACTTTATTCTCAAATTCCGTCACATCCTCCTCCGACATTGTTCCGGCGGCATAAGATCCCACCGCCTCAAACATGGAGGATAAGCTTCTCTTCTGTCCCTTCACATGTCCTGCCAGCATAGGGCCGCCGGACACGAACACGGTGGGGAGATTTAATCTGGCCGCCGCCATCAAAAGCCCCGGCACATTCTTGTCACAGTTGGGAACCATCACAAGAGCGTCAAACTGGTGAGCTACAGCCATGCATTCGGTGGAATCCGCAATCAGATCTCTGGTCACCAGAGAATATTTCATGCCGATGTGCCCCATGGCGATACCGTCGCAGACCGCAATGGCAGGAAATACTACCGGTACGCCGCCCGCCTCAGCCACGCCCAATTTCACGGCATCCACGATTTTATCAATATTCATATGGCCGGGAACAATCTCGTTGTAAGAGCTGACAATCCCCACCATGGGCTTTCTCATCTCTTCTGCGGTAAATCCCAATGCGTTAAAAAGACTTCTTGCCGGAGCCTGCTGCATACCGGCTCTGGCGTTATCACTTGTCATCATATCCTTTTCCTCCCATATTCCGTTTGTATTCATTCCCCAATCCGTTCCGCCAGCAGATCTCCCATTTTGCTGCATCCTACCTTTGTACAGCCTTCGGACATAATATCCGCGGTGCGGAAGCCCTCTGTCAGCACCTGTTTTACGGCTCTTTCCACAGCCTCCGCTTCCTTGTCCAAATCAAAGCTGTAGCGGAGCATCATGGCCGCACTTAAAACGGTGGCAATGGGATTGGCAATGTCCTGTCCTGCAATATCCGGCGCGGAGCCATGGCTGGGCTCATAAAGGCCGAACTTACTGTCGTTTAAGCTGGCGCTTGCAAGCATACCGATAGAACCGGTGACCATGCTTGCCTCGTCCGAAAGAATATCACCAAACATATTTTCCGTGAGGATCACATCAAACTGCGCGGGATCCTTTACAAGCTGCATGGCACAATTATCTACCAGCATATGTTCCAAGGTAACTTCGGGATACTCCTTTGCCACTTCCTCCACCACTTTTCTCCAAAGGCGGGAGGAATCCAGCACATTTGCCTTATCCACACTTGTCACTTTCTTCCGGCGCTTCACAGCAATGTCAAAGCCCTTCACGGCAATCCGCCTGATTTCGTTTTCATCGTAGGTCAGAGTATCGATGGCTTTCCATACGCCGTTCTCTTCTATGGTCTTTCTCTCACCAAAATACAGCCCGCCGGTTAATTCTCTCATAATCATCATGTCAAATCCGGCTTTGCTGATTTCTTCCTTTAACGGGCAGGCGCCCGCAAGCTCGTCATATAAAACCGCGGGGCGCAGATTTGCAAACAGATTCAGCGCTTTCCTCAACCCCAAAAGCCCCGCCTCAGGCCGTAGATCGGGCGCCAGCTTATACCAGGGAGACGTTGTGGTATTCCCGCCGATGGATCCCATCAAAACGGCATCCGCCGCCTTCGCCTTATCAATTGCCTCCTGTGTAAGAGGGACGCCATGTACATCTATGGATGCGCCTCCCATCAGAATGTCTTCAAATATCATCGTATGTCCGTAGACATCCGCTATTTTAGCCAATACCTTTTTGGCCTCCTTTATAATTTCCGGCCCGATGCCGTCGCCGGGAATACATGTAATATGCAGTTCCATTCTTCTCTTCCTTTCTTCTGTCCGATTTCTCTTAAGCTTCCTATAATAATAACCGAAATTGCGCTAAATTTCAACTGTGTAATATAGAACCGCAAAAAGGCAGCGCTTTTTTATAAGCACTGCCTTTTCCTCATATACGCCGCTGTGGGCACATTAATTCGTCTCCGGCTTCTCCACCCGGTTGATAGCCGACTTTTCCATAGGGATACGGCAGTTCTTATTATTACCGAATTCAACAATAACGGTATCATCCGAAATATCAATAATAATGCCGTAAAAACCGGAGGTGGTACACACACAGTCACCGATTTCCATTGACGACAGCATTGCTGCCAACCTCTTCTTCTCCTTGCTCTGAGGTCTCATAAAGAAAAACCACATAGCCGCAATCAAAACGCCGTAAACGAGCACGATGCTTAAGAAGCCCGCCGTCCCGCCTGCTGCAGTCGCCATATCCGCATCCGTTAATAAAATTCCCATTCTTCCTCCATTCCGACGCATTGCGCCTGTCTGTCATCTCAAAAGACTATGATACACAAAAAAATTATTTATGGCAAGCACTTTATACTGCTTTATACTTTTTTTACTTTTCCTTACGGAGAATGTTCAGACGTCTTCCCGTGTATTCGCCAGAGACGCCATGCCTTCCAGCTTCCGCTTTTTATATTCACCAAACTGCCCCTTGTCCAGCGCTTCCCTGATTTCTTCCATCATAGTATTATAAAAATACAGATTATGAAGCACGCAGAGACGCATTCCCAGCATTTCCTTTGCCTTCAGCAGATGCCGTATATAGGCTCTGGAATATCTCCGGCAGGCAGGGCAGCCGCAGCCCTCCTCTATGGGACGCTCATCCAGCTCATATTTTGCATTGAACAGGTTAATCTTTCCGTGGTTAGTATATAAATGTCCGTGCCTGCCGTTTCTGGTGGGATAGACACAGTCAAAAAAGTCAATGCCCCTTTCCACACCTTCCAAAATATTGGCGGGTGTACCCACTCCCATCAGGTAAGTGGGCTTGTCCTTAGGCAGGAAAGGCACCACTTCCTCCAGAATATGATACATTTCCTCATGGGTCTCCCCCACGGCAAGTCCGCCCACCGCATATCCGTCCAATTCCATTTCGGATATGCGCTTAGCCTGTTCAATCCTGATGTCATCATATATGGCGCCTTGATTAATCCCAAAGAGCAGCTGGCCGGGATTAATGGTGTCTTCCAGACCGTTCAGTCTCGCCATCTCCCGTTTGCATCGCTCCAGCCATCTCACCGTGCGGTCTGCGGATGCCTGCACATAGCCTCTGTCCGCCTTGCTGGGCGCGCATTCGTCAAAGGCCATGGCAATGGTGGATGCAAGGTTAGACTGAATCTGCATACTCTCCTCCGGCCCCATAAAAATCTTGCGCCCGTCAATATGGGAGTTAAAATATACCCCCTCTTCTTTGATTTTACGCAGACTTGCCAATGAAAAGACCTGAAACCCTCCCGAATCCGTCAGAATAGGCTTATTCCATGCCATAAATTTATGCAGGCCCCCAAGCTGTTTTACCACCCGGTCTCCCGGCCTGACATGGAGATGATAAGTATTGGAAAGCTCTACTTGTGTCTTAATCTGTTCCAAATCTTCCGTAGATACGGCGCCCTTGATAGCGGCAGCCGTGCCTACATTCATAAACACCGGGGTCTGTATTACCCCGTGTACCGTGGAAAGCTCCGCCCGCTTGGCTCTGCCCTCCTGCTTTAATATGCGATACATCTATTCTATTCCTCCCACAATTCTTCCCAAAACTCTTCCAGCGTGATACCTCTTTCGGTAATCACTTTGGCGGCATCCACTCCCACATAACGAAAATGCCATGGTTCATAATTAATACCGGTAATGTCTTCCTTACCCTTGGGATATCTCAATAAAAATCCATACTTATAGCTGTTTTCCGCAAGCCATTTCCCCGCCGGAGTATCCGCAAAGCCCTCGTCCAGCCCGATATAGGTATCCGATACAATATCCAGCGCAAGCCCCAGCCTATGTTCGCTGGCCGCAGGCACCGCAACAATCCGGCTGCCAAGACGATAAGCTTCCACATAGGACATCCCCCGCCTCATATACCAATCGATTTTTTTATTAAACAGCAGCTCCTGATACGCCAGATCCCTGTACGGAGAACAGATTTTAAGGATAATATCGTCCTCCTTGGCATCTTGGAGCATTTCAAGCAGATCGTCTATGATACGGGCATCACATTGCATGGTGCCTTTCATCGTCTGAATATCGCCCAGAGGAAATTCATATCCCTCGGGAATGGAATGCTGTTTATTAATCAGAAGCAGTTTCCAGTCATCTTGAGAAAACTCCACGGTCTCCCCTTCCGCCGCATGTCCCTCTCCGGATCCGTTGGGCTGCGTTGCCGCCAGAATATCAACCGCGCTGTATTTTGCTTCTATTTCCATCCCGTGGGTGGCCTCCACGATCTCTCCCTGAAGATCAATTTCCTTGTCTTCCAAAAGAGCCAATTCTTCCAGATCAATCTCCGTCTCTTCCGCCAGCACGAGATCCCGTGCCTCCTCAGAGACATTACTTAAGTTAAACGTATTCCCCCTTTTTATTATGAATGAGGGAAAGAAAACTCTGCTGTTCATTACAAAAAGCAGAAACGTTATGGCAATCACCACAAGCCACTTTATATTCCCACGCATGTAAGCAATGCGGCGAAAAGGAGATCTCTTCGCTGCTGATGCCGGAATCATACAGGCATAGTGATAATTGTTTTTTCGCGCAATATTATTTGTTTTTCCCCGGTAACGTTTTTCCGGCCCTCTCGTTGTTTTCATCTGCACACCGCACCTACTATTCCGGTTCTGTCCCTTGCCATTGAATCCATTTTGCAGAAAAGCCTCGCGGTATCATGATACCATACTTTCCCGACAGACTGCAAGTTACAATTCCATACCGTTTTAAAATCTGTTGCTATTTTATATATATAACGTTATAATTTCATTAAGGGCAGTTAATTTCGAAACTGTCAGGTAATTCGGCAGAAAATACACCCAAATTTACATCTTGGAGGATACATTAATGGCAGGTTCTACTTTCGGCACAATTTTCAAAGTTACCACTTGGGGAGAATCTCACGGCAAAGCGCTGGGCGCCGTCATAGACGGCTGTCCCGCCGGACTTCCATTATGCGAGGAAGATATCCAAAAATATTTGGACAGGCGGAAACCCGGCACCAGCAGCATAACGACTCCCAGAAAAGAAGAAGATATCGTGGAAATACTTTCCGGCATTTTCGAGGGAAAGACCACCGGCACTCCCATCTCCCTTATGGTCCGCAATACGTCCCAGATTTCCAAGGATTACAGTGAAATTGCATCCTACTACCGGCCCGGTCATGCAGACTATACTTATGATCAAAAGTACGGTTTCAGAGATTACCGAGGAGGCGGCCGTTCTTCCGGACGGGAGACTCTCAGCCGTGTAGCCGCGGGTGCCGTTGCATGTAAAATTCTGGAACAGATGGGAATCTCCGTATGTGCCTACACCCGCTCCATCGGAGCCATTCAGGCGGATTTAAGTCATTTCGACAGGACAGCCATATTGGAGACGGCTACTGCCATGCCAGACCGGAAGGCAGACGACGCTGCCATCTCCTACTTAGAAGGGGCAAAGAAACAATCCAACTCCGTGGGCGGATGCATGGAATGCAGGATAGAGGGACTGCCTGCAGGAATCGGGGATCCTGTCTTCGAAAAGTTAGACGCCAACCTCGCCAAAGCGGTTATGTCCATCGGCGCAGTAAAAGCTGTGGAAATCGGTGACGGCTGCAAGGTTTCCTCCCGTTTCGGCACGGATAATAATGATGCCTTTCATCTGGAAGGCGGCAAAGTGGTTAAAACAACCAACCACGCCGGCGGTGTATTGGGCGGCATCAGTGACGGCAGCACGCTCCTGATCCGTGCCCATGTAAAGCCCACCCCCTCTATTTACACGACTCAGGAGACGGTTAATAAGTCCGGAGAAGAAATCAATATCAATATCAAGGGACGCCACGATCCCATTGTCATTCCCAGAGCCGTAGTGGTCATGGAATGTATGGCTGCCCTGACCGTATTGGATGCCATGTTGATCAATCTGTCGGCAAAGCTTGAAAATGTAGTAGAATTTTATAGAAAATAGAGTCAAGGCCACCGGTTAAACCGGTGGCCTTGACTCGCACGGAAATTCGGCATAAGCTCCCACTCAAAAGGCGGAAGGGCTTCCATTCTCACAGATTACCTATTTCAGCTTATGGAAAATAATACAGTTTGGCACGTCAACTTTTATGGACGGCCCGTTCATAATCAGAGTTTTATTCTCCGGATCCACATGGAAAAATGTCATATCATTGGTTTCATGGTTCAAGGATACCATGTATTTATTATTGGGAAACAGGCTGGCATCCTTGGGATATTCTCCGCTCACGGGCAGACAGAACAGCCGGGTCAAAAGACCTGTTTCCTTGTCCACGCTATAGAGCACTGCGGAATTGTCTCCTGCATTGGTACTCAGCAGAAAACTGTAGTCATCGGAAAAGGTCAATGCACTGGAAGCATTGATATTGGCATTTTCTATATTCTCAACCGTCTGTATCTTCTCAAAGACAGGATCATTGTCTTGATCCTCATAGGAATATACATCAATATAGCATTTCCACTCATGTACGATATAAATAAATCTGCCGTCTTTCGAAATCTTGATATGGCGGGGAGCGGACTCCAGCTCGCTTCGTATAATATCCACCAGTATCACTCTTCCCGTAACGATGTCAAATCGGTATACATTTACATGATCCATTCCCTGATCCGCCACCAGCAGATATTTGTTGTCATGGGTCATTCTCGCACAGGTAATGTGGGGCCTGAAGTTTCTCTCCGCAACGCTACCCATGCCCTTATGGAATATTTCGTCCGTTATCTCACCGATAGAGCCGTCCTCCTTCAGCCGCAGTACCGTAAGCTTGCCGTCATGGTAGCCTGCCACAAAAAGGTAGCTGTCCGTATAATCCGTGGAGACATAGCAGCCTCTCATGCCGTTGATGGGTGCAAAATTCAACATCTCCAGACTGCCGTCCTTTAAGATGATATATGATTCTATACCGAAATCAGTGATGGAATACAGGCATTTCCCGTTATGGGAAATGGTCACATAGGAGGAATTTGTAATCTCCACCTTGCCCTTCTCGTGAAATCTGCCCTTCTCCATATCCACGTCATATATTTTTATGCCATGCTTGTCCCCGTGAGTGTAAGTGGAGACATATGCCACGTATTTTTCCTGCTCCATTCGGAATACCTCCCTTTTGATTCTTTTTAAAATATATCACAAATAAAAACAGCGGTCAACCTTCATAGGGACCGCTATCTCTTAATATTTGCATTCGTCCGAAATCCTCAGCAAACGCAGCCTCGGAAAACAGAAATCATATGCCTATGCCGTTTTGCTTCCGCCTAAGATTCCCGTTTGTGAACTATGCGTCACATCCACAGTCATCTCTGGAAGAAGAACGGGAAACTTCAGGGAAATCCTGCCAGTGGGGAGGCGCCATATTGGGTACGTCGCAGCTCATATCCGCCATTCTTTCCCCGCGTCTTTCCGCACGTTCTTCTCTTGCCTCTGCCCTTTCGGAACCACATCCACAATCGCAGTCACGATCGCGATCCTTCAGCGCTTTCATCACGGCTCTCTCGCTGCCGCATTCCTTGACAGCTTTCTCAACGGCGCGTTTGCATCCTCTTCTCTGTCCGTCCCTGTCACAGCCACAGTCATTACAGCAATGATTATTGTCACGGCAGCGGTTATTGTCACGACAGCAGTTGTTGTCACGGCTGCAGTTGTTGTCACGGCTGTAATTATTATTGCAGCAGCCTCCCATGTTACATCCACAGCCTCCGAAGCAAGACAGCAAAAGAATAATCCATAAACAATTCATAATTTTCACCATTATTATTTATTTACTGTATTCTATTCTTCCTTGTGAAAACTGTGCCTGTCTATTCTTTTCCGCCCTTATGAAATCCTGTCCATGCAAAAAGTGCCGCAAGAGGCACTTTCGTTATTTATGCAGCAGTCTTCTGCGGATATAGCGGAAAGTCTTCTCTTCCCCCTCCTTCGCCAGCATACGCAGTATGCGCTCCAAGACCGCTGCAGTCTTGGGATGAATCGGTATCTTATCCTTCCCCTGCAGATAATATTCCAACGGGGAAGCATCGGTATAATCTCCGCCCTTATATACCTTGCTGGCGGCAATTCTGTCCATAATCATCTCAGCAATATATTGATCCGGCATAGGAACCGGTATCATACTGCCCGGAGCAGCCTGCATACTATAGTCGATCCAATACTCATAATGATGCTTATTCCTGCCTTTGTGATGAAGCCATGCACCGGAATAGCCCAGATCCTCCCGCTCCGCATTATTAGGGCTTCTGGTGCCCTGATAATATTTCATTCCCACCCTGAATTCCGAAGGGCTGTACTTTGACAGATCATGCAAAATGCCTTGCTTGTATAGCCCTATCCGGAAGCACCCTTTTGCCACCAAATATTTATGGTAAGTAATCGTTTTAAAATGATTCCATGCCTTACCCATTTTTCCTGCTCTTCCTTTTTCCTGTCTTTTCCTGCTCTTCCACACTGTGGTAAAGCGCAACGCTTCTGGCCGGAAGCCGTCTTACATATTCTTCCTCCGCAGCCGTTTCCGGACCTGTGGCAAAGATTTTTTCCCACTTCATACCCTTGGGCAGCTTTGGCAGCGCCAGCTCACGGCTCTCCCAATGCATATTCATTGCGAAATACAGGAAATCGTCTTCCTTTCCGTCAGGTCTTACCGCATACTTACCACAGTACAATATACCTATATGCCGATTATATCTCTCTGTCTGCGCCCTCCACGCGTTTTTACCGTGATATGACAAATCCGGATAACCGCAGGAAATATAGTCCATCAGCTGTGCTTCCTGCTCTCTGCGCAAAATGGGATGTTCTTTCCTTATCCGTACCATATTCTTCCAAAAATCATATAGCTCCTGATGTTTCTGTAAATCCCGCCAATCGAGCCATGTTATCAGATTGTCCTGACAATAAGGATTATTATTGCCCCTCTGTGAATTTCCGAATTCGTCTCCCATGAAAATCAACGGCATGGACTGACTGCACAGCAGTATTGCATAGGCATTCTTAATCTGACGCTGACGCAGCTGCTTTATTTTCAGTTTACGGCTGTTCCCCTCTTCCCCGCAGTTCCAGCTGCAATTATAGTTGTTTCCGTCCCTGTTATCCTCACCGTTTGCCTCGTTATGTTTATAATCATAGGAAACCATATCCATCATGGTAAAACCGCAATAATTGGTAAGATAATGTACTCTTCCCATTTTCTGCGGAATCCGGCGCATCTGATACAGCAGTTCTTCCAGCATGTTCTCGTCACCCTTTAAAAACCGCCGGATAGTGTAGATGTAATCGTCCTGAAAACACGCCAGATTGGGAATGTCGGGTATTTCGTCTCTGCCGTAAACAGCGTTTGTATCAAAATAGTAGTACCAAATCTTTGTATCTGCCAGCAGCGGGTCAGAAGCCGCCGTCTCCGCCTGAAGATCCGTTCCCATGAGATGAAAACCGTCCACATGGTATTCCAACACCCAAAAACGGAGTATTTCGGGAATGGATGCCGCCCTGACTTCTTTGGGAAAATAAAACTGCATCACCAGCTCCATTCCGTTTCGGTGAAGCGCCTTAACCAATTCCTTAAATTCCGGGATGGCATCCTCCCCTGCGGCATAACTCGATTTCGGTGCATAATAATATCCTTTTTTATATCCCCAATAGTTCAGCTTCGGCTCCTGCTCCTGAGACTGGAGATAATAATGGGGAACCGGGCTTGTCTCAGGCTCCAGTTCTAAAAACTCATAACAAGGCTGCAATTCTATCGTGGTAATTCCCGTTTCCTTCAGGTAAGGAATCTTGTCTATAATGCCTCGAAATGTTCCTCTGTCGGCCACTCCGGAAGATACATGCGCCGTAAACCCGCGGACATGCATACAATAACCTATGCTTTCGGAATAACGCAGGCGGGGATTCTTGTCCCCTTCCCAATCAAACGCATCCGTAGGAATCAAAGATTTTACGTCACTTTCATTTTTCAGTTTACCGTAGCTCTTGCGAATATCAAAACTTCTGGCAAAGGGATCGGGAAGCTTCCTGTCTCCCTCATAGAACTGGTAAGATATCTGGTCTGCCCGCAGATCCTCTATATATTTGCAATAGACATTTCCGACTTTTTCCTCAGCGGAAAAAGCCTCTTTCCGAAGCTGCCTTCCTGTCTCTCTGTTATATAAAATGATCCCGCAGGAGGCTGCCTTTGTGGCATAGGCAAAACGGATTCTGCCGGCCTCAGCATGAGCACCAAGAGGGTAGGGATTTTGCTGCATTGTAATTTTTGTCATAATGTCCCGCCTTTCTCTCCAGATATTTTTATTATAATGTATTGCAGGAAAAATCACAAGCGATTATACTGAAAACATAACAGTTCAGCCTTGTTGTGGTTACTGTTCACTTCGTTCACGGCAACCTATGCACAGAAATCGCAAAACAGCGATTTTACGCATATCTGTCTCGGGTTTATCACGCAGCAACAGCGTGAAAACACCTCGCGGCGACAGCGAGTGAACGGTAACTTGTTGTGACTGTTGACTCCGTTCCGGACAGCAGATGCCGGGGAACGGTAACCAACCACCAAATCACCTATGGAGGATACACATGGAAAAACAAAATGATTACAATGATGAAGAAATGACTGTGGAATTGGAATTGGAAAACGGATCTATCGTAAACTGTGCGGTTATCACCATCATGACCGTGGAGAACAAAGATTACATTGCTCTTCTTCCCTTAAACGAAAAGGGAGAAAACGAGGACGGGGAAGTTTGGTTCTATTCTTACACCGAAAATCCCGACGATCCCAATGAGGAACCTGTTCTGGATTATATCGCGGACGATGACGAATATGAGAAAGTGGCGGATGCCTTTGACGAATATTTGGACAACTGCGAATTCGATGAGCTGGTAGACAAGGACGAACAATAAGCGCGTTTCCTTTGCGCCCATGGCGGCTGCGGTCCATCTATTCGGAAGCGTGAAACAAGATAGCGGATTGCGGCGAGGACTCGTCAAACGTTCTTTGCCAGCGGATTCAAAAATCTGGAGGGAGGTCTGGAACCTGTATTTTCCAAATACAGAAGTTCCAGACTTTTTGCCGCTCTGGTCATTGCCACATAAAATATCCTTCTCTCCTCCTCACATACATTTTCCTCAAGCATCTTCCCGTAGGGAAATACTTTCTCGTTGCAATCGGGAATGAAAACATGATCAAATTCCAAGCCTTTGGAAGCGTGAACCGTCATCAGCCAGACAGCATCTTTTGACAGGGATATATCTTTCTTCTTTTCCGACTGCTTCAGAGAGTCGTTATATTCTTCCTGAGCCGCCAGCCAGTCTTCCGCTTTCTCATATCTTCCGGAATCCGTCTTAACCCATTCCATCATTTCCTGCCATTCCTGCCATTTGTCGGGATGTCCCTTTGACTGTTCCCTTAAATATCTTTCATATCCTATGACCTTGCATATATACACAATTGCAGCTTTCAGAGATGCACTTTTCAAATATTTCAGCTGTCTTTCCAGCAAATCCAACGAACGCAGATGCTTTGCGGATTGGGCATAGTATGCTTTCAGCTGTTGCAAAGAATCTCCGCTTGCTACAGCCTCTCTGCTGATATAACGGGAAGGCCTGTTACAAATGCTTAAGAGCCTTTCCTTGCTCCATTTTCCTTGTGCCAGCAGCAAATATGCCAAAATATCTCTGACAATAAAATGTTCATAAATACTCTGAACCTTTTCCTTCATCACATAGGGCACCTCTGCCTGACGAAGCCTTGCGGCAACACTCTGCATCATAGCGTTTGTGCGGAACAGAACGGCACTGCCACCGGGAAATTCCTTCAAGCATCGTATCAAATATTCGTATTGGCTCTCTTTATCGGCAAATGCCCGTATGGTTACAGGAGATTTATGATTCCTTGACAGTTTACCATATTCAGAAACAATATCCGGCTGGGGAAAAGCAGTCCCCCGCATATCCTTATCCGGGCTTTCGCAGGAAGCAGGTTTCAATTCTTTGCGAAAACGATTCTTGTTTTCCTCTATTACTTTGCCTGATGCATCGATGATTCCGGCGCGGCTTCGGTAATTGATATTTAACAACAGCTGTCTTGCATTAAAATCTTCTTTAAATTTTTTCAGGCATTCCGGCTGTGCCCCGCGGAATCCGTAAATTGCCTGATCATCGTCTCCCACCGCAAAGAGATTATAAGGCGGCTTCGCCAAAAGCTTCACGGTCTCATATTGCACGGGATTGATATCCTGAAATTCATCCATCAAAATATGATCAAAACGGTTCTGCCAATACTGCCTCTTGGGAAGCTGCCTTGAAAGCATATTTCTGCATTCGCAGACCATATCGTCAAAGTCAACTGCTCCCAGTTTTCTTCTGGCTGCCTCATACCGCTCCAAAACGGCAGGAAATGCTTCCTGCCAATCCTTCGGCGCTTTCCCGACCGCCCCTTCCATAGACATGGTATTCTTATAAAAGCTCATAGCATTAAGAATAGCGGAAGTATCCTCCTGTAGAAGCTCTTTAAAAGCCTCTTCCGAATATTCTTTTAAGAAAGGCAGCAATATTTTTTTCTTTTGGGATTGATTCAAGGGATGCTCTGTCCTGATATCACCGGACTCTTTTAGCATATGATAGAATACGGAATGAAAGGTTCCGAAATTGACGGGGAGAAAAAAGGGCGACAGTTCACAGAACCTCTGCTGCATTGAAACGGCAGCATCCTTTGTAAAAGTAATCACAAGGATACGTTCCGGTACGGTTCCCTTTTCCAACAGATATAGAATACGTTGCGTAATCGTGAATGTTTTACCGGATCCGGGCCCCGCCAATAGCAGCAGAGGCCCCTCTCCGTGGGTCACAGCCAGACGCTGCGCCTCGTTCATCTTAGTATAATCAATCATTTTCCAGCTTTTCGATACCCTTTCGGATTCTCTTTAAGCTCTCTTCCTTGCCCAGCACCTCCATAATTTCCGTAGCGCCCGCAGGAGTCATCTGTTTTCCGGAAACCGCGGTGCGGATGGGCCACATCACGTATCCGTTTTTACAGCCCTTTTGTTCAACGTATTGTAACAGCCTCTGATACAGCCCGTCATTACTGTAATCCGACTGTTCTTCCAGAATGGGCAGAACTTCCTTTAATACCTCCAGCGAGGATGCCCTGTCCGTTTTCATCTTCTTATGTGCATACATTGCCACATCATACTCCGGCAATTCCTCAAAAAAGTCAACATGCTCCGGAATATCGGGAAATACCTCGATACGTGTTTTTACCATAGCCGCTATTTTCTTTAAATCAAACTCTTTTTTCAAGACTTTCTTTAAATATGGTTCCGCCGTCTCATAGAACTTATCGAAATCCATGGCCTTAATATACTCACCGTTCATCCAGCGGAGCTTCACGGAATCAAACACCGCAGGCGATTTGCTGATTCTGCGATAATCAAATTCCCGGATCAGCTCCTCCAAGGAAAAGATCTCCCTGTTATCTTCAGGGCTCCATCCCAGCAGCGCAATATAATTGACAATGGCTTCCGGCAGAAGTCCCTGCTCCACCATCTCCTCAAAGATATAGGAGCCGTTCTCACTTCTTTTAGCCAGCTTTTTATGGTTTTCGTCGGTGATCAGAGGCAGGTGCACATATACGGGGCTCTCCCAGCCGAAAGCATCGTATAACCGCTGATACTTAGGCGAAGAAGATAAATACTCGTTTCCTCTCACCACATGGGTAATGTTCATCGTATGGTCATCCACCACATTGGCGAAATTGTAAGTCGGAAATCCGTCTGATTTGATCAAGATCATATCGTCCAACTCTGCATTCTCCACGGTAATATCTCCGTAGAGCTCGTCATGGAAGGTAGTAGCTCCCTCATTGGGTATATTCTGCCGGATAACAAAGGGCTTCCCTTCTTTCAGATTGTCTTCAATCTCCTCCTTGGAAAGGGACAGGCAATGCTTATCATACATGGAAATCTCTTTCCCTTCCACAACCTCCGTCTTAAGGCCGGCAAGGCGTTCCTTATCGCAGAAGCAGTAATATGCCTCGCCCTTTTCGATTAATTCTTTCGCATATTTCATGTAGATGCCCGTTTTCATCCGCTCGCTTTGGACATAAGGTCCGTAACCGCCATCCTTATCGGGTCCTTCGTCATGGCTCAGCCCCGCTTTATCCAATGTACGGTAAATAATCTCCGTAGCCCCCTCCACAAAGCGCCCCTGATCGGTATCCTCAATGCGTAGCATAAAATCACCGCCATCATGCTTTGCGATTAAAAATTCATATAATGCAGACCTCAGATTACCCACATGCATTTTTCCGGTGGGGCTGGGTGCATATCTTGTCCTGATTTTCATTTTTACTCCTATCTGCGCGCCTAAAGAGGGGTGTTTACACACCCTCTTGCGCACTCAAATCAATAGTTGAATACGCATTTTTATTCAACCTTATACCTCCTTGCGTGCTTCATAAAAGGGTGTGGGCGGCACAAACAATTTATGAATTGGTGCAATTGGTGCGAGTCTGGGAAGAAGCTCTGCTCGCAGAGCGTGAAATCACTTAGCGAGGTCTTTTCGAGCTTAGTGATTTCCTTCACACTTCCTCCATTCCGAAGCGTTCTGCTTTAGAATACAAGACGGGCAATGACCGCATTCCCTCCTGCCAAATGCATCTTGTGTCCAAATCACTACAGACACCTGAAACCTGTGACGCTCCCACACAAGTCCGGGCTAAACTCCCCTATGATCCCGCCGCCATGCGGAAAAACCGGAAGTTCTGCTGACAGGGCACGGAAAATACTCCGACGGCGGTCAGCATATTCATTTTATTACCTTTTTATGGAAAGTGCAACCAATTATTTCTTGTTGTTTACCGCCTTGCGGTGGTGTGGGTGTGAAAAGTAACCAGCCTGTCCACGCCACACCGCAAAAGCATCTTGATTTTTCCCGCTCCCACAGTTGCCGCGATTATATAAAAGGGAGCATAGATATACAAATACCTTGCCCTCGCCTCAAACAGCAGTTCAAACAAGGTCAATCCTAAAATGGCCCATGCTACTACATAAAGAATAGTATTTTCTGATTTTTGATGGCCGGCCAACCCCAAAGATGCCGCCAAAACACACAGCCAAACCATCTGCCTTATGGATTCCGTCAGACGGTTCATCTCACCCTCCCCTACGATCAGATTACGAAGAAAGGGGGATAAAAATGTATTTTTAGGCTCATACATACTTTCAACAAAGGTTCCCTCATTTTTCCACGCAAAGGTTCCGTCCCCGTAATTGGTTAACAGTTTTTTAACAATGTGCTCATTCAATCCGGAAATCCCCATATAATCCAAGCGCTGTCCTATCATTTCCATATTTGCCGCACTGCGCTCCGATACCGTGGGGAAGCTTTCCGAGAATTCTACATCACTGTACAAATAGCCTCCGTTATTCCAAGGATTCAGCCCCATCATGATATAATGTGTTATTCCAAATCTTTTTTCCCCATCCAGCTGTTTTGTTATGTCTTTCATCAAAATATTGTATGCCAGAGCGGCAAGAAGCACCCCGGCCGTTACATAAAAAATACTTTTTCCGAGCAGACGTATTTTGTCCTTTTTATAAGGCCGGGCATGGATACATTCCGTCAGGATAACGGCAATCAAAACAATAACAATTTGAGGCTTTATATGATATCCCACATAGGATAGAAGCCCTATAGCAAACCACTTTCCCCATAGCGGAAACCGCGTCACTGCAGGCGGCTTTTGTATCAGCTGATAAATATATAGTATACAAACCGGAAACAGAAGCCCCACAGAATCCGAATACGGAATCAACAGCCAGCCGCTGCTTCCCACCAACACCAAATAGCAGATCCATGCACACCATGCGCCTCGATATCCGGTTAAACCACGGACTATTTTAAACAGCAGCAATCCCGTCAGACTGGATATAAAGCATTGCACGCACAATATACACATAATACCGTTATTTACATCCAGAACACCGATATACTTGTCCACTCTTTTCAAAAGAGAAAAAAAGAAAACCAGCAGCAGATTATTAGGATATTGGGAAAAATAACCTATACTGCCCAAAGACCTGTCAGCGGCAAGCTCATTTGCCCCGTAATCTATTACGGCCGCATCCCAGCCGGAATAAAAATATGCACTGTAGCAGAAATAAAGCTGCAAGAAGAAAAGGATCTTTGTCAATAGCAAAACGGCCTTCTCGGAATCCATACGGGATTTTTCCCAAAGACTTTCCGCCTGCCGAAATATATTGTATATAATACTGCCGCACACAACTCCCATACAGAGCAGCACACCATTTCCCAACAAGAAAGACTTTTTGTAAGAATAGTCCGTCCTGCCTTCAAAAAAAAGCAGAAGTACAACAATAAATGCCGTCACAATAAAATGAAGATAAAATCCTATTCCGGAAACTTTAAAACCATGTGCCTGATGCTTATGCTTCTCCATTTTATATCCTTCCCTGTCCTCTCCCGTTCCGTCCGCCGGCCCATTCTATTCCGCCGGCACCCTTTCCGCCGCTTCCGCCTTAAATGCAGCCACTTCCTTGGCCGCCTGAGGAATGGCAATGTTGGTGCCGGCTCCGGCGATACAGCCTCCCGGACAAGCCATTCCTTCAATTAAACAACCGTTCATTTTCCCCGCCTTTGCCAGCAGAAGCATTTTCTTAAATTCCGCAAGACTTTCCGCATGCTCAATTTTCACTTCCGTGCCGGGATAATAGGCTTGGATACAATCCGCAATCGCGCTGGCTACGCCTCCGGCCACGCCGTAACCTCTTCCGGCTCCGGTTGCGTCCCGCATCTCGTCCATAGCTTTGATTTCTTCCAGTAAAATGCCTTTGGCCTCAAACATTCCCGCCAATTCCTCAAAAGTAATGACGAAATCCACATCGGAACGTATCGTCCTGCGGCTGGCCTCCAGCTTCTTTGACGCGCAAGGTCCGATAAAGACTACTCCGGCATCAGGATGTTCCTTTTTGATTATTCTTGCCGTAGCCACCATGGGCGTCAGCTCGTTGCTGATCTTATCAATGGTCTCCGGGAACAAGTTCTTTGCCATAACAGACCATGACGGGCAGCAGGACGTCAGGGCAAAAGACTGATTGCCGGTGGCCACTTCCTTCACATAATGCTCCGCTTCCGCCATACAACCTAAGTCTGCACCCAATGCCGTCTCATATACATCGGCAAAACCCAATTCTTTTAATGCCGTTTTAAAAATATCAGGTGTCACTTTCGGCCCAAACTGCCCCACAAAGGCCGGCGCTACCTGTGCAATAATCTTTCTCCCCGACTGCAAGGCACGGATGAGCTGAAAAATCTGGGACTTATCGGCAATGGCACCAAAGGGACAGCTGACCATGCACTGGCCGCAGGATACGCACAAGTCATTGTCTATATAAGCCCGTCCGAATCGGTCAGACTTGATGGCACCGATTCCGCAGGCTGCTTTACATGGCCGCTCCTTATGGCAAATGGCATCATAGGGGCATACAGCCTTACATTTACCGCATTGAATGCATTTCTCCTGATCAATTACGGATTTGCCGTCCACCATAGCAATGGCGCCTTTGGGACAGACGCTCTGACAAGGATGGGCAACACAGCCCATGCAGGAACTGGTGATCTCATATTTATTCTCAGGACAGGCATTACAGGCAGAAGGAATCACCTGCATCAGAGGAGGTTCATAATATTTCTCATCGATGTTGCTTTCTTCCAGCCCCTGTGTCAGATGTCCCGGACGCTCTCTGTTCTCCGGCCTGAGACTCATTCCCATGGCAAGACGGATACGCTCCCGGACAATAGCCCTGTCACGGTAAACGCTCTCAAAAAACTGAGTCTCTTCATAGTCTACAATCTTATAGGGAAGCGCTTCCATATCATCCTTAAGACTGGTGGAATGATATGCCAAATCGGCCACTTCCTTAAACACTTTCCTGCGTTTTTGTCTGACAGGAGTGTCAATTCCTCTCATACTCATATTAAGCACCATACCTTTCCGTAACTGAAAATTTTAATTACTTTTAAGAAAACACTAGTTAATGACCGCTTTCTCAGAGCCTCCGGCGAATACATAAGGATTGTCCGTTCCGCTTCTGGAACGCTTTTCAACGCAGGCGGACCGCTTCAGCTCTCCTGCTTAATTGATTTGGAATATGGGAATCAAAGCATGGATTTTCTGAAGCTTTTGAAAAAAGATAAGACGGATTTACTTTAAAGAAAATATGCTTTCGCTTATCATAGCATAGTCAGTGAAATCTTGCAAACAGATTTTTCATAATAAAGCGCTCCTGTCAGACCAAATAGTTACTGTTCACTCGCTGTCTCCGCGAGGTGTTTTCACGCTGTTTTGCGTGATAAACCCGAGACAGACATGCGCGAAATCGCTGTTTTGCGATTTCTGTGCATAGGTTGCCGTGAACGGAGTGAACAGCAACACCAAATATTGTTACCGTTCGCTTCGTGACAAAATGTTATCTTTCAAAAAGCTCCTTATAAGTATAAAGCACTGTTTGCTCCCGCTCCTTCGTCGATTCATATGCCTCCCGGAAAGCTTCGTCCAACTCTCCGAACTGCTCTTCAGTGACACGGAAATACCACTTTCCCGTCTTCTTTGCATAAATTCCGCATTGTTTCATCTCCCCCGTCACATCCTCATTCAGAGAAGGGTCAGCATACGCCGGCAGCATGACGAGACAGATCTGTTCCGTCATATTCAAGGGCAGATAATACAGATATGCACTGTATTCTACTTCCCCTTCCCCGTCCAGCTGATAATAGCCGTAATCTATTTTCATGTGAACCCCGTCATACTCCAATACCTTTCTCGTCCCAAGGAGGGTATCATAAGGAGGATATAAAGTATTCCACAAGCGATATGTCTCCGTAACCATATCATACCGGAACAGATAGAGGAACGCGGAATGTCCGTCCGGATACTCCTCCAGTATACCCATGTCAGGGAATCCGTCTCCATCCGCATCAAAAAAATAGTACTCAAAACGATCCGGATCATATTTTCCCTCCTCCTCTATGTCATATTGTATCCCCTCATAATCTTTCAAGAAAAAATCCTGCTCCTTCTCCGGATCATAAAATGTCACTTCGTTTTGCACCAATCTGCGGAAAGCCTCCAGATAAACGGTGTTTGTCTCCTCATCGCACACCAGATACTCCCCCTCAAACTCTATTGCCGCATATGCCTCCTTCAGCCGCTCAAAGGTTCTGTGATCGGCAAAAGGAAGATTCCTCTCCTCCTCAAAATCCCGGAAATTATCATAGACAATGTAACCGAACTGACCTATCCTACGCTCCGACATAGTAAAGAGGTCTTCTTTCTTTTCCGTCACAAATATCTCTCCTTCCGTAAGGATAAATTCTCCCTCCGGTGTGTACCGTGCCAAAAGCGTGTCACATTTCGGGTTTACGGTAAGCCTGTGCAGCATAAATCCGTCATATCCGCCCTCCGCCGTAACATCATTCTTCCAACCGTAAATAAAGTAATATTCCTGTCCGAAGCGAAACATCTCTCCGATATTATTTTGAGTGTCAAATTCCGCCGCCGTGGCAATCCCATAGTCCGTGGCATCTGCCAGACGGACAGAATAAGCATCTTCCCCGCCGCTCTTTCCCGAACAATAAAGAAACGCATATTCTCCTTTGTCACTTTCCGGCAGATAATATATATTGCAGAGTTCCTTCGGCACCCGATACAGATGAGAAACGGCATCATATGGTTCATATTCATAAATGATCTGATCCTGATATTCCTCAATCAACGGAAAATGCCGGAAAATCTCTTTTTCGGTCAACTCTCTCACTCTGTTCCAAGCCGGAATTACGTCCGTTTCCGACTGCTGCCCGATTACACCGGAACTGCCTTCCGCTGCCAACAGTTCCCGCACTCCCCGCCAGCCATCCTCCTGAAAAGCATCCTCCAGCAGTTCAACCAATTCCTCCGGAAATTTTTCTATCGGCTCCGATTTCGCCTGAGATCCGAAACCTGACCACAAAAACAAATTTATGATAATAGCGGCACTTGCCATAATCAGCCTTTGCATCCTTCTCATTATCATTCCCTCGTTCTTTCCCCAAATTTCCGTCTTTAACATCACCATATTACCGTAGCGTTTTCATCCTCCGATGTCAAGTTCTTTCCTGAACCACTTTCCTTCCTCTCTTCCTTTACGAGTCTCCGGTAACCTCCCGCCGGCGAAAAAGCTGCTATGTAAAAGACAATGCCAGATCCCCAAAAACAACGGCCTGTTTTGTTTTACGGCGCATTTTCCCATTCCCTATAGAAAGAAAGGAACGGATGTGGTATGATTTTACTCAGAATGACAGACAGGAGAGAAAACATGCAGCTTCGCAAATATACCCCCTCAGATTGTGTGGAACTGACAGAGCTTTTTTACAATACCGTCCATAAGGTCAACGCAGAAGACTACACAAAAGAACAACTGGATGTGTGGGCTCCCGGAAAGGCGGATGCGGATAAATGGAACCAATCCTTTCAGGCGCATCATACTGTCGTTGCAGTGGAAAACGATATGATCGCGGGCTTTGGCGATATTGATGAGACAGGATATCTTGACCGCTTGTACGTGCATATGGATTATCAGGGAAAAGGCATTGCCACCGCCATTTGCGACGAACTGGAGAAAACAGTCCATGGAAATATTATTACCCATGCCTCCATTACCGCAAAACCCTTTTTTGCCAAAAGGGGATATCGGGTGATAAAGGAACAGCAGGTTGAACGGCAGGGAATATTCCTGACCAACTATGTTATGGAAAAAGCAAGGAGTATGCGGCATAGTGAAACCCTGAATACAGTATATCGAACAGTTTCAGGACAAAAGTCAGAGGTATCCAGTGCTTCCGATATGGATGCCAATGCAGAAAGAGAAGCATATGGATAAAGAAAATAGAATAAACAGCGATTCCGTAAAAGAAGCAATTCTTGAATATGTCAAAAAGAGTTATAAGGGCAAAATAGAATATCTATGGAAAAGCTCGCCAAACAGCGGTATTTTCCGTCATGACGACAATCGAAAATGGTATGCTTTAATAATGGACATACCGAAAAGCAAGCTTGGCCTTTCGGGGCAAGGAGATGTCTGGATCCTGAATGTGAAAACCAATGATCACATGCTCCACGATATCCTGCTTCAACAAAAGGGATACTATCCGGGTTACCACATGAATAAAGGGCATTGGATATCCATTCTCTTAGACGGTACGGTTCCCTTTGACGAGATCTGCGATATGGTAGATATGAGTTATCAAGCGACTGCTTCCAAGGAAATACGGGCACAAACCAGACCTCCCAAGGAATGGATTGTTCCGGCAAATCCAAAATATTACGATATAGAACACGCATTTGATGCCGCGGATACAATCGATTGGAAGCAAGGCAAGGGTATCAAAGCCAAAGATACGGTGTTTCTGTACGTTGCCGCGCCTATATCGGCTGTTCTGTATAAATGTAAAGTCTTGGAAACCGATATCCCGTATAACTATCAGGACAATCATCTTACCATTAAAAGCCTGATGAAGCTAAAACTGCTAAAACGGTATCAGCCCCATCGTTTTACTTTCGAGCAGCTAAGAAATAAATACGGGATTTCTGCGGTCAGAGGCCCCAGAAGCGTGCCGGGCCGATTAAGCCAAGCCCTGAAAAAATAAGATGTCCTTCCGCCTGAAATCTCCGATTTCAGGCGGATATATGCAGCGTTTTCTCTTCCGCTGCTTTGCTAGCCCTTGCGGATATCAATGAGACGAAAAATATCTTCATACATTTGTCCCATATCTTCCAAGTCGAGCATCAGCCACTTTTGGCCGTTCCCTTCTTTGGTTTGGTAATAGACCTCCTGCAGCTCCGCATTGCAGCCTGATAATATTGCTTCAACGGAACCTTTTTCCTTTGTCCCTATTACCACCATCACCGTAAAGTAACCCTCCCGCGGATATATGGTACATAAAGTTTTCCCTGATTTCTTAAATTTGACATTCCATCCTTTTTCCAAACTGCAGGAACTGAACTCAATTTTTTCCGTACATTGATATCTCTCTTTCATTTGGGCGCAAAATTGCATAAATACGGGATTTCCGATATATTGTGCAACTGTCTCTAAATCGGGACATAAATTCCTGTCCAGTAAAGCATTCATCTCATCTATCCTCCGTCTGCTTATTGTCATTGGAAGATCCCATTCATTCCATATGGATATGGAATGCAACGGAATCTTTGTACCGGCTGCATCGGCATGTCCGGAAGTGAAAGAGCCGCAAAATGCCACTCTACCAGATCAAAAAATCTTTCCCCAGCAATCGGAGGATTCCTTCCGCAAGAAAGTAATCTCCGTAAATAATCGGCACTTCCCTGTCGGAATCTCTGTCATAGCGGGCGCTGCCCTTTGTGGTAATACCGTCCTCTTCCGTCTTCCAATTACAGAAACGCTCCGTCAGCCTCTGCAGCAGCTTCACCGCCGATTTTACATAAAGGGGCTTCTCCAGCTCAGGCACATGCTCCGACAGCTCCAACAAGCCGCAGGCCGCACAGGCTGCCGCGGTATTGTCATAGTAAACAGGTTCCGCCGGCGCCCTGAAGTCTATGACCACGTCATAGTCCGTCAGCGCCGCATTTGCCAGAAAATAGTGAGCTGTCCGTTTGGAAGCATCCAAGTATTCCTGCTTTCCGGTGTGGCGGTAGGATAAGGCCATACCGTATATCGCCCATGCCTGCCCCCTTGTCCATGAGGAGCCCTCGCCATATCCCTGTCCTCCGGGCTTCTTCGTCACTTCCCCTGATTCCCGGTCAAAAGCTACAATATGGTTGCTGGAGCCGTCCGGTCTGAGTATCTCCCGGAGAGCCGTATCCGCATGAGCCATGGCAAGCTTTTTCCATGCGGAATCTCCCGTAACCTCGCTGGCCCAGTAAAGTATCGGCAGATTCATCAGACAATCGATGATGGCCACGCTGTCTTCTCCATGGTTCCATGCACGGATATAATTCCCGGCAGGCTGAAAGCGGCTTGCCAAAACAGACGCTGCGCGGACTCCCCGAAGCTTGGACCGTTCATTCCCCGTCAACCGGTAATCAGCCACTGCCGTATGAAGCCACAGAAAGCCGATATCATGGTCAAGCCCCGTATACTCCTCCAAGGCACGGTCCAGTCTTTCCTCTGTGGCAGCTGCATTCTCCGCATAACACTGCTTTCCCGTGGCATGGTACGCCTGCCAGAGAATACCGCTCCAAAAGCTGTTGGTCCACCATGTCAAATGCTCCTCTCCCATATCCTCATATCTGCCGTTCACCGGAATATAGGGCATTCTGCTTCCCAGACGCTCATTCTGCGCCGAAAGCTTTTTTTCCAGCTTCTCCCATATCTGCTGCGCCCATTCCTGTTCTTGGACGGTAATATTATATTTCATATTCATAATCCTCCTGTACCGGTTGTCTATATACAAACAGTATCCCTTGCAAACAACATTCCGTTTATGACAATTTGGTTTCAATTCCCGGAGCCGTCTTCAACGGCGTCATATACCGTCCATGAACCCGCCTCCGGGAAAACGGTTATGCCTTCCGAAAAGTACTGTCATCCAGATCCGACACCAATTTCACTGCCTCTTCCATGGTTTCGGGCAGCTTGTCCTTGAGAAATTCCAACGCCATAATCACATTCAGACAGAACTGTGACACAAAATTGGTGGTAATCCATGGAATCTCTTTTAACTGCTCCCGATTGCCCACGTCTTGTAAAAGACTGTATCGAAAACCTTCTTGGTTCTCTTTGCTGATCTGTGTATGCAGCAGTATTCTCCAAGTCCTCATGGCAAGCACTTCATCCCGCAAATACCATGCGCCGTATGCGGCAATACCGGCGGCCATAAAGGGCAGGCTGAATTCCCGGCTGCCCACCAGCCCGCCGGATTCCTCCAGCTGCTCTTCTCTGGGCAGATAATAAAAACGCCCTAGATTTGCCACCATACGTTTCCAGTCTTCATCTTCCATCAAATCACCCAGCTCCGTCCACACCTGCGGCGCACCCATGCAGATCTGCAGATGGCAGCCTCCCGTGGTTCTCTCCCCGATGTATCGTAAATGGCATGTATGGGGGTCAAATTCAAAATCAGGACCCGATACCAGCTGCAGCGGAGCTTGTTTTATGTCCTCGATGCCCACACGGATCTTATTTAAATACCGCTCGTCATTAAATCTTTCCCACTGCGTCATCCAATTGGAGCACAGGGAAGACCAATCAGGACCGCTTCTCGCATGACTGGGGTAAACCATATCCTTTTTATCGAAAAAATCTCCCAGAGGATCTTTGTTCAGAAAGCTGAGTTCGTTATCCTTCAGCTCTTCGAAAATATCCTCCAGCCGTCTGTCCCCCGTCATATAATATAGATAGCGGTGGTGGGAAGCCATAGCGATACGGGCCTCCTTACAGGGACAGCCCCAGTGGCGCACATTGTGTCTGGAGCCCAGCCCCTTGTATTTTCCCATATGGTACACATCCACCTCGGAAGCATGACGGGAGAGCTTCTCCGCAAAAGTAAACACATCTTCTCTGCCGGTCCGCATAAAATAGAGCCACAACCACAATGTGGGCACCAGCTCCGTATTGTCCCAAGCATAACCGCCGATATCATACTTCCACTGATGGCGTACACGATCGTAGGTATGCATGACATCTCCGTAATTAAACATACCGTACCAGCCTCTCTGCTCTACCTCTTCCTTGTAAAAATCAAACGCCCGTTCCAGCTGCTCCTCCAGCCAGCGTTCCATTTCCGTATTTTCGGAGGGCAGTGACCAATATCCGAAAGCACGCATCTCATGATAAAATTCCGGTGTCCCCACATAGACGGGAGGTCTGTCCGCCTGTTCCGCAAATTGCAGCACCACATCATCCTCCGGAATCATCCCGTCGATAAAGCTTACGATACACTCATTGGTACAGGCAATGCCATCGGGCGCGGCTCCCTTATAATCATATCCTTCATAGCAGACCTGATTGTAGCCTCTGTCGGCATAATGCCGGAAATCCATAGGCGCCGCAGAAGGCGACCAAAACCAAATATTACATTCCGCCCTGTCACCGTCCATACATTTTACCGTATAGCCGGAAGGATATTTCTCCCAGAAATCCCGGATACATACCAGAACACTTCCTGCTTCCGAGCCGAAAGCCATTGCCCCATTGGTACGTTTTCCGTGAAGACTGTCTATGTAACAACAGTGATCCGGCGCCAGCTTTTTTCTTATCATAAAGTGTTCCGCGCTGTCCTGACAGATATCGTATGCACTCCAATAGGGAGTATCCTTGAGCACCTGACCCGCAAGGGAAAGATCTTCCCCCTCCAAGGCTATCTTCTCCCCTCTCAGCTGCGCCTTGTACCATTCCTCAGGCACATGGGGACGCCACGCCATGAGGGGCACCATAACCTCATGAAATACACCGTGATCACCCTGAACCTTAATATGCCGGTTATAAATCTCTCCGGATAAAGGAGCTTCAAATGCAATTCCCAGACCTTTTAAGAAATCCTTGTCCTCATCCCCGTCGTAAAGAAAAGTATGGGTGAAATGTAAAGTAGGACAATCCTTATGAATCCGCATACGGATAATAAACGGTATTTTTTCTTCACCGTCTCTGTTTTTATGACAGCCCGTATATTTTAAAATGCACTGTAATGCCCCTTGCTCTTCGATTTCTACCTCTTTCACCACACCCACATAAGGTTTTGTCACCTTTGCATCATATCCGTTAAGCAGTGTCGGCTCCTCCAGCTGTAACACCGCTCTGGCTTTTGCCGCCGTCTCTCCCTTGTGGGTAGAAATCCTGTCGAATAAGAAATCGGACTCTCTGTTCACATAAATACAAAATCTACCGTTATTTATCTTGATTTCCGCTCCTTTATCTTCTACAGATATACCGGTATCCGAAATCCCGGCAGAACAGGATTCCTCCACAGGATGTTCCGATTCCGTTTTAAGCGGTTCTCCTCCAAATACTTCCGGTTCCGTTTTTCTTTTCCGTCTGTCTTCCGTGCCAAAAGCGCTGTCCTCTTTGGGAAGTACCTCTATCTCCTCTCCCAGCAGAGCGCTGTCCGCAGTGTGGGCGGTCCATTTTACTGAGCCGTCGGGCCAATAGGCCGTAATTCTCGACTGCATCGGCACCGTCCTTCCCTCTGAATCCGTACAGCTATACGCCGTCCGCTCTGAACAGCTTCCCTTTTTCCACATACAGCCGAATGTGGTATATCCTGATAATGTATCTTTTCTCAGCCTTCTCAGCTTCATTCCGTCCATACCTCCTTGTGGATTATTACAATTGTGTTTTAATTATCAATTTCCTTTGTGGAAGACTTCTGTCCTTCCTTCCAGAAAAGAATATCGGATTCCTCCCCAGACTCATCACAGATCACATACAGCCCTGCCACCTGAACAACGGCTTTCGCCTTCTGGCGGACATGAATCCATCCCTCTGCGCTGCTGGTCCACACTGTCTTATCCACACAGCCATAGCAGGATAATACGGTCAGCTTCAGCTTATCCGCAGTCACCGATTCGTCAAATAACAATCGTTGTGACAAGCTGGTATTTAATAAGGTTCCGGCTTTTAACAGTTTCCAGCTTTCTGTCAGTCCGTCAAAATATTCCAGCCGGTAATCTCTGATAAATCCCTCATGCGCCCTGTCCTTCTGCTCGGGGAGATATAAAAGCCCGTTTAATGCCATTTGCTTTTTCAAAGTCAATGTGATGGTAACGGGAAATGTTTCCTTCTCGATTCTGGTGGAAGTATTCGGATTCGCGTCCGTCTCTGCCGACGAAACTACCCTTGCATCTCCGTCATACTGACTTTTTTCCGCTAACCGTTCCATTCGCAGCGCAGGAAACAGTTTCTCTTCGATTGCTTCACCGGAAACAACCGTCTGAGGAACAAATTCATCTGAAGCCGCATACCGCAAAACAGCTTGTTTCAAACAGTATGCTGCGGGACGTTCTTCAAAGCTTCCCTCTAAATCGGCTGAGACTACAAGCAAACTTCCCCGTTCCACTTTCGCTTCAAACATCAGCCCCAGAGACAGGCTGCGGTTCCAGTCATCAATGGGACGCACAATGGGTTCTACATCCTCCATGTCCTTTAACCAGAACCCTCTGGAATGCTCCAGTATGTCTTCCCACTGCCAGCCTCCGTCCTCCAAGGTAGGAAATTCCCTGAAAACAGGATGGCTTTCCTCCACGACAATCCCCAGATTCCGAATCCACGACGGCCCCATCTGCCCGTTCCAAAAAACGTTCTTTATGGATAAAGCCGGACACTCATAGGACAATTCGGACAAATGAGGAGCATACACCACCTTACAGCCTTTCTGAAGCGCAGCCTTTGCCGTCTCCCATTTTCTGGTGTATATAAGATTTTCAGCTATATAGGCTGTATCCGTTGCATTGACTGCATTTGCCGCAGCCAATGCAGTCCCCCCCTCAGGCTTGGCGAATACGGCCAACGGCCAAGAATTTCTCACCTCTCCCATACAAAGCTCTAATTCCAACATGCAGCTTTTTTCGACCACGGAAAAGTCAAGGGAAATGCTGCCCACCTGAACGCAGCTTCCGCTTGGTACCCGGATATCTCCTATCTGTCCCGAGGCAATAACCTTTTCCCCCTCGGTCAATCGATAAGATATCCTTTCTCCGGAAAGGGCGCCTTCTCCGAAATGGCTGACTTCCACCGGAATTTCAACACTGTCGCTGTTTTTCCATACATAAGAGCTTAACCGCGTCAGCAAAACCGTATCCCCGCAAAAGCACCTAAACTCCTCCGGCGCCGCATATCCTTTGTTTTCCCATAAAATATCCAGAAATCCCACCAGCGCCGAACCTTGTCCCGCATAGTCGTGCAGATCCAGCAGTTCGAAGCCTTTAATCTCCGAAGTCCTGAAATTAGCCTCCAATTCTTCTTTATAAAGCCTTAACTGGTTTCTGCCGGAGCATCGGAGGAAAGTTTTCTCGTAAGGCAGTAAACCGTTTTCCTCCGCAATCTCCCGAAACAATTCAAAATTGCGCGGCCGCAGGTATCCGTTCATTTTCGATATAATACTGAAATCCGGATAGGCACACCACTGCCCCAATTCATGGCAGACAACAGGCAGTTCCGCTCCCTCCAGCGACGGACTGTAATCCTTTCCCTTCCAGCCCTTATAATTGCGGATGCTGCCTCCCGGAATAGGTCCGTAATTAGAACGGTGCAGATAAATAAAATCCGTCCCCCTGATATCCTTCGGCGGAACGTCATAAAACCATCCCGACTGGGCAGTGTAAAGACGCCTGCCGCCATAGCCCAATTTCTCATCATACGCTCTGGTTTCCTTCACCCACTCCCGCAAAGGCTGATACCATTTTCCTCCGGGCTCATTGGAGGGGGAAAAGAAAGCAAATGACGGATGATGCCCAAATTGTCTTAAAATTCTCTCTGTTTCCTGCCTTAGAATGTCAAGCATGGGAATTTTCTCCCGGAAAATATTCCACATGCCGCATTCCACCAGCAGAAACACGCCCTCTTCATCCGCCGCTTGAAAAGCCGCTTCGGGAGGACAGTAAGAATGACATCTGATACCGTTTAATCCCCACTCCTTTATCGTCCCCATCCTTTTCTTCCACCACCGGACATCCGTCTCCGGATATCCCGTCATGGGATAGTCTCCGCCGAAATGTGTGGCGCGGAAATACAGCGGGATTCCCTCCGCGTAAAAATTTCCTTCCCGCACTTCCATGCTTCGGGGATGTGCCTGAGCATAAGCGTACCTTTCCTCCTGCCTTCTCTGCAGTTCACTTTCCGTCACCAGCGCAATTTCTCCGGCCATGCCGTTCCAAGTAGCTCCCAGCGCATCAGAGACTCCGTGTCCGTCAGGCCGGTAAGGATACTGCATGGAATTGTCCACCGCCACACGAATCCTATGTACTCCTGCGGACAATCTGCCGCAATTGATCTCATGGGCAGTGCAAAGGGATACATCCTCTCCCTTAAATTCTCCGTCCACCCACACCTTTGTCCGCCATCTTGTCAATTCCACCCGCAGAATCCAGTCTTCTCCCGTCTCGGACTCTATTTCCATTTCCCTTTCATAGATTGCCTCTCCGATAAAGTGTCTCACCGGCTGGCACAAAAAGGGGACGCGGCACTCCTCCCCGTCTCCTTTTTTAAAAGGCTCCTGTTCATACCAGAAGGCATCATGCAGCCCGCTGACCCATGGCGTATCCAAAGTAACAGGATTACCATAGCCCGCTCCCTGCAGGCTGCCCGGCAGTGTAATCTCCCCGGCCTGTACTCCGCTGTCCGCAGTCAATTCAATTTTCCATTTTCCTGCCAAATCTAAATACATGATATAAATCCTCCTCTTTCGGTATAACTGTCAAGCGCCCGGCTGTAACTTTTCTATCACACGTTTATGAAAATCCTTCCACTCCTGCAAGGTAAAGCCTCTTGCCGAAGCCCTCCCATGGATGAAATGGATGTGAACATTCCTCTCATAATAATATGCCTAACGCTGCATCATACACCATATCATAACAGCTTGCGAAACTACTAATAAGTTCTTTTTAAATTCATATCCCACAAAATATTCCGACTGCATTACATCATCAGAAACTTCTTCACCACGATAAAATGGCGGACAAGGGTTTAATACAGCATTTTTATTAGCATATCCATCACTTCTTTGGTTATCTGATATTCTTTAAAATCATTTAATGCACTGGCAGGCCTAGAATCCGTACATATAGTATCTTTTCCTTTGATTGCTGCTTTTATATCATGATATACCTGTACGTCATCCATCTCATAACCTGAACCACAACACTGTGACAAATCAAATCCTATAACATTAGATGCTTCTTTCCAAGCCAGACCGATATTTCCGGATTTGCCACAGAACAGATACTTATCATTTATTAAGTTATCTCTGATTTTTGACAGCGCATACATATCTGATAAAATCTCACAAGGATGATTTACCAATTCCATTCTCTTAAAAACCAAGCACTGTTCTCTCACCGCAAAATTCTCACCCGAACTATTTTTTGATAAAGAACATTTATGGTATTGGTCAAATCACTTACATGTTCATTGCACCATTCTAATTCTTATTCCGTCCAAAGTAAGATGGCGCTGCTTTTACGCCGCCGGATTTTTATATTTCATAAACCTTCAGATTGCCGTACTCCGCAACCAGCGGAGCCAGCTGACGGAAACCGATTTTGCCCCCTTGAAGCAGCGGTCCGTAGGTTTCCCCGTCATCCTCAAACCGAAATACCTCCAGATCATTTACGGAAAAAGTGATAACATTCTTCTCCTTTCTCACAGCCACCCTGTAAGGCTCTTTCACTTCATCCGCATCGGGGATGGGATCCCCGCCCTGAGCCACCAGATGAAATCCATAACTTTTTCTCAAGTTACAGGTATGGAAGGCTCTCTCATCCGGCTCCTTCCTGCGGAAATAGGACACATGAAAAGCGTTAATATCTCCGTGATGATACTGGGGATACTCACCCGTTCTTTTCGCCAGCTTTTCATCAAAGATATCCTCTCCGTCCTTCCCAAGGGCTCCGAAAAACAATATACAGAGTCCGGGCTCCCTTATAGGCAGAAACTCCCATGTAATGAGCACATCGGAGGGAAAATTTTCCGGACACCACAATACATAATTTGCTTTCTGCCCGTTTTCCGCATCCATGGCATTTTCCAACTGCATCCTGCCCTTCGGGAAGGAAATTATCGCCTGTCCTTCCAAAATAAAATTTTTTACGTCCGCCTCACAAGCAAGGGGATTCTCATAAATAAGCTTCATACATTAACCTCCTAGAAATATTTGAGGAGCTCTTTATCCAAGCGCTCACGCAGCCGGCTCTGCCGCCATATAGACAAGCCTTATCCCAGCAAGCTCCCCAGCTGGAATACCGCCGCCGATACCGCCCATGCCAATACCAGCTGAAAGACAATCATCTTTAAAGTAAAACCCCATGATCCGCTTTCTTTTTTCACCGTAGCTACCGTGGCCGCACAAGGTACATATAACAGGCAGAAAAGCATCAGGCAATACGCATTTAAAGAACCGAAATCCGGATTTATACGCTGGATATTTGCGGCAACGGATGCCATTCCAGCCTCGGAATTTACATTGGAAACACCGAATAATACCGTAAAGCTGGACACCACCACTTCCTTTGCGGAGATACCGGAAAGCAGCGCCACGCCGATCTGCCACATTCCCAGTCCTGCCGGAGCCAGCACGGGAACCAGAAAACGCCCGATGGACGCCCCAAAGCTGTCTGCCGGATTTTCCACCATACCGGAAATACCGAAATTAAGCACAAACCAGATCACAATGGAAGCCACAAAGATAGTAGTTCCCGCCTTAGACAGATAATCCTTCAGCTTTGTCCACACATATATGCGGATGGTTCTTCCGTTAGGCCGCTTATACTCCGGCAGTTCTATCAACAGAGAATCGTTGACCTTACCTTTTTCCAGCATATTGATGACCTTTGCCGCCAAAATGGCAGTCACCATACCGATGACATACATGGAAAAGGCAACCGGCGCCGCCGCCTTCGGAAAGAACATCTCTGAGAGCAGCACATAGATGGGCAGTCTTGCCGAACAGGACATAAATGGAGTCACCAGCATGGTCTTACGCCGGTCATGCTCCGTCTCCAAGGCTCTGGCAGCCATAATGGCCGGTACGGTGCAGCCAAAGCCGAGAATCATAGGAAGAAACGCTTTACCGGAAAGCCCCACCCTTCCCATAACGGAGTCCATGACATAAGCCACTCTGGACATATAACCGCTGTCCTCCAGAATCGCCAAAGCCAAAAACAGGATAAAGATATTGGGGATAAACGTGAGAATCCCCCCCACTCCGGCTATAATGCCGTCTATCATCAGCGACTGCAGCCATGCTGCCACCCCGAGGCTCTCCAGCCCTGATGCCGCTCCCTCGGAAATATAGCCCAGCCCGGTCTCAAAGACACCCTTCAAGGCGTCTCCCACCGTAAAAGTCAGGAAAAACACCATACACATAATGAGGAGAAACACGGGAATTCCAAAGACAGGATGAGTCAGTATCCTGTCGATTTTATCCGTCCTTGCCGCCTTTTTGTCCCTGTGGAACAGCGTCTCCGATACTATTTTTTCTATATGTGCATACTTACATTGGATAATTTCCTTTTCATAGCTCTTGTCCACAATATTTATCACAGAGATAGGATGCTCCTGCTTTACCTCTTCGTCATCCTCCAAAAGCTTAATCGCATGCCAGCGCACGGAAGAATGGGTAGGATAATGTGCCTGCATCATAACCTCCAGCTTGGCAATTTTATTTTCGATAAATTCAGGATAGTCAAGGATATATTCCTCCCCGCCCTCCTCATAGTGGTGAATCACCGCATGGAGCAGAATATCCAGCCCGGTTCTCTTCGCCGCAGACACAGGCACCACCGGAATATTTCCCAGCATTTCGGGCAGACGGTGCATATCGATCTCCATACCCCGCTCTTTCACGATGTCCATCATATTCAATGCCAGAACGATGGGTTTTCCCAATTCCAAAAGCTGTAAGGTCAAATACAGATTTCTTTCCAAGGAAGAAGCATCCACCACATTGATGATTACATCAATATCGTCATCCATGGCACACTGTCTGGTCACTTTTTCTTCAATGGTATAACAGGTGAGGGAATATATCCCCGGAGTATCTATCAAGGTAATATCCGTGTTTTCGTAGGAAGTTTCCCCCTCAAACCGCTCCACCGTCACACCGGGCCAGTTTGCCACTTTCAGCTTCGATCCGGTGAGGGCATTGAATAGTGTGGTCTTTCCGCAGTTTGGATTGCCCACACAAGCCACATTGATATGCTTGCGTTCCGTATCTTTATTCATGATTCATTTCCTCCGCTTCTCTAATTTCTATATTGGAAGAAATATGTTTTCCCAGAGCAAGCCTTGTTCCCCTGACCTGAATGATCAAGGCTCCTTTCCTTTTTCGGTTTAACACACTGAGCACGGTTCCGTCGTTCAATCCCAGCGCCTGCAGCCTTCTGGTAATCTGAGGTTCCACATATAGTCCTGCCACGCAGTACCGTTCTCCTTTTTTCGCTTCGTATAATGTCATAATTTCCGGCCTTTCAATAATACTATTTCCAGCTCTTTTCTCAAAAAACGGTTCAATCCGCCTTATTCTATTTTATCCTGTTGTTGAAAATACGTCAATGTAAAAGAGCCGGTATTTGTACCGACTCTCGAAAACCGACGCTCAAGGCACCTATATAATAACATTAACTCTAATTATATACATTTTATTTATACTTTTTATGTATTTTTATATATAATTTTAAGACTAATTATGTAAGCTCCTTTAATCGGCCGACATTTATATATATGTGCGCAGGATACGCTTGCGGAAAAAATATATGCTTATTCTTTATCCATATTTGCTACGGTATGATTTGCATATGTGTCCCATGTCGGTTCATAAGAAGCCGTTGCTTGATTTCCCCACATATCCCATCCTTCCCGTATGCCTCTTGCAAAAAGTTCTATTCGGGGTGCTTGACTACATGCTTCAATAATGGGAATAATCTCATCTGGTTTGCGGCTATGCTCCCGTTTCATAGCCCTGACTAAATTTACTTGTGAACGGGCAGGTTGTAAGGTTCTGTTAGGTGCACTTTTTTTCTTAATGCCAAAAAGCAGTAATTCAGTTACATTTCTGAAATAGAAACCTACACCTCTTCCATCCGGGCCTCCGTCCTTTCTGACTTTTTCCCAAACAATATTTGCTTTATATTCAAATCCCCATGCATCCATCACTGCTAACCCATCCGGAAGCAGCGCATTAGGAACCCACAAGTACAACTGTGCTTTATCTCCGGCTATCTCTGCAATAGGTAATTTCTTTATCTCGTCAAGCGTCATGGTTTCATAGCGAGCAAGCCGTTTATGCTCCGGAGCAACCTTACCTGTTCTGTTTTGAAATTGCCATGGGGGATCTGCATATATTGTATTATATGTCTTGTCCTTGGTCAACATCTGTAAGTTTTCTATGGTACTCGTTAAATCTGCCATATTCTCTAACACATTCCTTTCCAATTCCGATTGCCAAAATGGGACAGCCTCCATTACGGCGAGAATCAAGCCTGTAGATCAATTTTCCCATCCATGTGGTACTTGCTCCGTACTTTTTCATCAGCAGGTGACCGCTTTCATCTTTTACTTGCTTAAATATGTCATTTAAATCTTCTGCTCTTGTTACTATGACTCCAACATCAATCAATCCACAGTCAAAATAGGTTCTCATTGCCAGCAAATCCCTGTCAAAAGTCTGGTCTTTACTATTCCATTCCAAATCAAAAGCAACCCTGTTTTTAAGAAAATCTATATTGTGCCCATCAATATACCCTTCAATTGTTTCAATTTCAAAGGGTTCTTCTGCAAAACGGCCTCTTCTCTGAGCCGTTTGTCTCGGATATTTTTTTACTATCAAGTCACCGCTAATCCTTATTTCCCGCCATCCAAGCGGATATAAAACATCATCAAATTTCTTAGGTATTGGGGACTCATTACCTCCTGCTTTTCTTATATCTGATACGGTAAGCTCTAAACGGCGCAAGCACTCCTGTAGTTCATTCCACTCCAATGGGAATGCATCATGTAGTATTTCTAATGCATGACCATAATTGTGAAATTCAAATTTATTAAGTATATCTTTGTCGATATATTTTCCTAAATTCAATTTTTTCTCCTTAGGATTCCTTGTCTTTTTTGTACTTTATTACATTAATCGGACATTGTTTAACAACTTTTATATGTACGCAATTTACGTTCAATATTATGACCGCTTTCTCAGCTTCTGACCTGCCCGTTGCCTTGTATCGTATACTTATAAGAGGTCAGCTCCTTCAGTCCCATGGGGCCTCTGGCATGAAGCTTCTGGGTGCTGATACCGATCTCCGCGCCAAAGCCGAACTCAAATCCGTCCGTAAACCGGGTGGATACATTCCAATAAACGCACGCGGCATCAACTTCGTTTAAAAACTTCTCCGCCGCCTCCCCGTCCTCCGTGACAATGCACTCGGAATGTCTGGTACTGTAACGGTTTACATGCTCAATGGCTTCTTCCAAGCTGTCCACCGTTTTCAAAGACAATACATAATCCAAGTATTCCGTACCGTAATCCTCCTCTGTAGCGGCTGTGCAATCAGGCAAAATCTCCCGGATACGCTCATCTCCCCGCAGCTCCACATTTTTAGGCTCAAGGATTTCCGCCAGCATAGGCAGAAAAGCCTCCCTGATATCCTGATGCACTACCAGAGACTCACAGGCATTGCATACGCCGATTCTCTGTGTCTTGGCATTATATATAATTTGTGCCGCCATAGCAAGGTCGGCTGCCTTGTCCACATACACATGGCAGTTTCCGGTGCCTGTCTCGATCACCGGTATGGTGCTGTTTTCCACCACACTGCGGATCAATCCGGCGCTGCCTCTGGGAATCAGCAGATCCACATACTGTTTCAGTTTCATGAATTCCACTGTCACACTGCGGTCCGTATCCGCAATAATCTGCAGCACATCTGCAGGAATCCCGCTATGTTCCAAAGCCTCTCTGAGTACTTTTACAATGGCAAGATTGGAACGGATGGCATCACTGCCCCCTTTTAAAATCACGGCATTGCCCGTCTTAAAGCACAAGCCGAAGGCATCCGCAGTTACGTTGGGCCTTGCTTCATAAATAATACCGATTACTCCCATAGGAACCCGGATTTTTTTCAAATGCATCCCGTTAGGGCGGTCAAATTCCTCCAACACCTCACCGATACAGTCGGGAAGCTCTGCCACCTGCCGCAGCCCCTCCGCCATAGCCCTGATTCTGTCCTCCGTCAGCTTTAAACGATCCTGCAGCCCTTCCTTCATGCCGTTTTTCCGCGCTGCATCCATATCCTCTGCATTTGCCGCCAATATATCCCCGCTGTGGCTGCATAACGCGTCGGCTGCCGCCGACAAAGCTTTGTTCTTCTCCTCCGCAGTCAGCCGGTTCAGCACAGTCGTAACGGCTGCCGCGCGCTGCCCCATATCTTGTAAATTTATCATCCCCATATCCATCCCTTTCTGTCGTCTAAAGTCATATCCTCCAAACGAATTTTCATACACAAATAACCTGACAAGGCCTGATATCCGTCTCCTCTGACGGAAGCTCTTCCAACAGCTGGCACTGATAGCCCACTGCAATGGACCGCAGACACAGTTCAGGAAACTCTGCCAGAAACCTGTCATAAAATCCCTTCCCGTAACCGATTCTGTTCCGATATCGGTCAAATGCCACTCCCGGCATTAACAGCAGCGTCTTGTCCGCCCTGATCTCCCCGCCGGGAAAACATTCCGTATCTCCTTCCGGTTCCGGAATTCCCTTATATCCTTTCACAAGTTCGGACAAAGCTCCGATACGGTAAAAGGTCATGCTCTCTCCCTCCACCTTCGGCAGATATACCTTTTTCCCGGCAGACAAAGCTCCACAAAGTATCTCTTTTGTGGAAATCTCACTGCCATAGTCCGCATAACAAAGAATTGTATCCGAAAGGTAATACCACTGGTGCCCTAATATCCGCTCTGTCAGTAAAAAAGCGGCACGCTTTCTTTCCTCTTCCGTGAGAGCATTCCGCATTTTTAATATTTTACTACGGATTTCGGATTTTGTCCCTGTTTTTTTATCAATATTTTTTTCCGCATTCTTTTCCGGTGCTTTTTCCAAGTTTTTCTCCCGTTTTCCTTTTGCTATATCCGATGCTTTCTTCCAGCTTTTGTGTCCCTATTAGATATGCCGCCTATCGCTCAGCTTTTCCTGACTTCCGTCGGGGTGTTCAATGACAATGTTGTCAAGCTGTCCTTTTAAATTGGCACGGACACTCGCCACATACTCTTTGCGGAGCTGCGCCTGCTCTGCTTTCTCTTCCTCGGTCAGCCCTTCCTTCTGGGACTTATGATAAAGCTCATTGATGCGGGCAATTTTCATGTCCATATTCATCTGAAAATCCATCCTTTCTGCAGTCTGTAAATTATTGAAAATCTAAAAAATAAGCTTCTCAGTCATTGTGGAGACTATGTACAAAATCAGGAAGGTCAAAGTTCTCATCTCTGTGCGCCACAAATAACGTACCCTCATTTTCTCCGGCAAGTATTCTGTGCAGCACTCCGATATCTTTACTGTTAGCAATAATCATATCCGTGCCGGATTTGGTAGCAATCTTCGCGGCAATCAGCTTTGTATTCATACCGCCGGTTCCCACACTGCTTCCCGTGCTTTCCTTTCCCATATCCAAATATTCATCCGTCAGCGCGTCTACCTGTTCGATAAATTTTGCATCCGGGTTTTTCCGTGGATCATCCGTATACAAACCGTCAATATCCGAGAGCAGTATCAACAGGTCGGCTCCTACCAAGGCCGCCACAATAGCCGACAAAGTATCATTGTCCCCTATCTCAATCTCATAGGTTGCAATGGTGTCATTTTCATTTACTATAGGAATGGCTCCCAGCTGCAGCAGCTCGGAAAAAGTATTGTGGGCGTTATAGCGGTTCAGATTATCCACAATCGTATTTTTCGTCATCAATATCTGTCCGGCAATCTGGTTATACTCCGAAAAAAGCCTCTGATACGTCATCATCAGTCTTGCCTGTCCCACAGCAGAGCAAGCCTGCTTCACCGCGATAGTTTTGGACTGGCTCTCTGCGCGGATCTCCTTCAGATGCATGGCATTTTTACCTGCTGCTATGGCTCCGGATGTGACCAGTATTACGTCCTTCCCTTGATTCCTGATATCGCTGAGTTCCCGCACCAGCTTTTCCATGCGGATATAATCAATATCCCCCGTCTCCTTATGAGTCAGGGAGGAGGAGCCGATTTTTACTACGATTCTTTTCTTATTTTTGATCGTTTCTCTTAAGTGATTCATTTTTATACCCATCTGCGCGCTGCGGCGCGCACTCAAATCAATAGTTGAATACGCATTTTTATTCAACCTTCCCGTCATGCCGACGCAGTCGGCACAAACAATTTATGAATTGGTGCAAGGCAAGAAGAATGTGATATTCAAGCCATTGATCCGATTATTCATTCGTCGCTCCTTTTCCTAAAAAAGAAACGATGCTGCTGACAGTCCTATTATACCGCCAACAGCCCCGTAAATCAATGCATCAATAAACTATCCCAAGTCTACACTTTTTGACCGTCTGTGCCATATATCCATAAGGTAAAAATCAGCCCGGAAAACTCACTATTTCCACGCTCTCGGATTTGTCGTATAATAAATAAAAAACAGATGAGGGAGAACTATAATGGGAATGTTCGATTTAATAAAGGACGGCTGGGCGAGTTCTATACATATAAATATCTAAAGTCACTTGCCGGATACAAAAGGTATTTATTCAATTTGTATGTTCCGAAAAGCAATGGCTGACCCCGGATTGTCCAAAAATCCGAATTGGCGAAAATCTATGTGCCGCAACGAGAAAAGAGAAAATAGCAAGTACGTCTTTGGTGGAGAAAAAACAATAAAATAAAATTATCAAGGAGGCAAAAATATGGGAATGGCAGGAACTTATATAGCAGTTGAAGAGCTGCTTTTAAGGCAGATTATCAATGGTGATAAAGATATTCTTGAGATTGACCCTACACAATATCAAACTCTATATGTGGATAAATCATGGCAAGCTATACAGTATCTTTTATGTAAAGATGTTGATGGCGGGGATCCGCCTATGTATGTTGTCCCGGCAAGAGATGAAAATGAGCTGAATTGCAAATTTGATCTTAGTGATTTCAACGCATTTTATATCACAGCGAAACAGGTTAAAGAAGCCGCCGGTTATCTTAACTCTTTGGACGTAAATACCTTGATGAATATGTATTATTTTAAGTTGATGGAAGAAAACAAAATATCCCCACTCCATGGAAAAGAAAATGAAGACGAAGCGGACGTATTTTACGAATACATTTATTTTTATATATCAAAAATAAAAAATTTTTTTGATCTAACGGCAGAAAAGGGATACGCTATCATATTCTATATCAGTTGATTATTAAGTATGTGGTAAAAAATTTTTATAATATTGG
>Ga0137308_100643_pt1 | contig 50994 bp, 48 predicted proteins | sample Inofrocosms_June_FD_97181 | JGI IMG/M metagenome (GOLD analysis project Ga0137308, IMG submission 97181) | Mouse cecal microbial communities from Vienna, Austria - N-Acetylneuraminic and N-Acetylglucosamine D2O microcosms_June | ecosystem: Host-associated > Mammals > Digestive system > Large...
TTATTATATGCAATTCCAGAAAAACTCATCTTCCATTCAAAACAAATAAACGGAATGATGCAGTAATATAAATATCCAAAGGAAAAGCAAAAAATATGATTTATATCTACTTTATGATGACTGATACATAATTTTCTTATACAAGCTAAAACAATTATAGTATTTATTATTAATAATACTTTTATCATTTTTATAATTCCAATCTCGTGTTATATCAATCAGTTTTTTAAAATTCTTCATAACCATTATCTAAATATAAATTTACATAATCTAAAACACCTAATTTTATATCCTTAAACTCTTCGATATATCCAACACTTCTAAGCTTCTCCATTTCAGCTTTAGTATAATACTGATATTTGTCTTTCAAATATTCTGGCATATCAATATATCTGATATTTGTCTCCAATCTAAGTGCTTCAAATATCGCTTCCGCCAATTCTTTAAAGCTCTGAGCTCTTCCAGTACCCACATTGAACAATCCACTAACATCGGGGTTTTCAAGCATCCACTTAATCATATTACAAACATCTTTGACATATACAAAGTCTCTTAACTGTTCTCCATCATTATATTCTGGATTACAAGATTTAAAGAGCCTGATTTCTCCATCCGTTTTTATCTGTTTAAATCCATGGAAAACCATACTAGCCATAGAACCTTTAAAATATTCATTCGGTCCGTACACATTAAAGAATTTGAGTCCTACATGTTGCTTGGGAAATTCTACTGCCTGATGCTTAACCCATAAATCAAATAGTTGTTTTGAATAACCATACCCGTTAAGAGGCCTAAGTAAATCTATATTTATCTTATCGTCAAAGCCTTGGCTACCGTCACCATAGGTAGCGGCTGATGAAGCATATATAAAGCTAATTTGCTTTTGTGCACAGTAGTTCCACAACGTCTTAGTGAATTCAAAGTTATTATTCCAAAGATAATCGAAATCTCGTTCGGTCGTAGACGAACACGCTCCCATATGAATAATCGCATCCACACTTTCATATGTAGGAAGTTCCTTCAGGAACTCACCCTTATTTATATATTTTAGATATGTCTTGTTTCTCATATTCATCCATTTATCTGTGGATGCAATATTATCAACAATAACTATATCTTCGATGCCAGCATCATTAAGTGTTCTTACAATACAACTACCAATAAAGCCAGCTCCTCCTGTTACTACAATCATTTTCCTTCCTCCACAATTTTCTTTGCCGCCTCCAACAGATCTACCACATATGTTACGTTTTTATATACTCCCTGTTGTACCTGTTCAATAATCTCTACGCTTTCATTGGCACCGATTAGAAATCCTTGGCAGTCCATACTTTCACATACAGAACAATCCCTAATCTTATCACCAATCGCATAACTTTTACTCACATCTATATCAAAATCTTTGATCGCCTTTTCAAATAGGCCTAGAGAAGGCTTACGACAATCACATTCAACCCGGTACTTATCAACCACTGCATCCGACAAATGAGGACAATAATAGACAGCAGCTATTTGAATTTCAAAGCTCTTTAGCTCATCTATCATCCACTCGTTAAGTTTTCTAAAATCCTCTTCTGTATAAAATCCTCTTCCTATCCCTGATTGATTCGTAATGATGATGAGTAGAAATCCCTCATCCTGTAAAAGTCTTAGTCCATCTACAGCCCTTTCTATAAACTCAAAATCCTCAATTCTATAAAGATAATGTTTTTCAACATTTATCGTTCCATCTCGATCAAGAAATATTGCCTTATTCATCCTAATTTCTCTTCTGCAATTTCGCACATGATATGAATAAGCAAAATATGACACTCCTGAACCTTTGCAGTTGTCATGCACGGAATAATTATGGGATAGTCAACCTGCTTTGCTATTTTCCCACCATCTTTACCCAATAACCCTACTGTCCTTGCTCCTTTTTTTTGCGCCATTATGGCTGCTCTGTAAACATTCTCAGAATTTCCACTAGTACTTATACCTATAAAAACATCTCCGGGATTACAATGCCCTTGTGCTTGTCTTGCAAATACATTATCATACCCATAATCGTTAGCTATAGCTGTTAGAGCTGCAACATCAGCGTTCAAAACCACTGCAGGCCAAGCATCTCGTTCCTTTTGAAAACGCCCAACTATCTCACCCGCAAAGTGCAACGCATCGGAAGCAGACCCTCCATTACCACAAATAACAAGTTTATGTCCCGACTTTAGACATTCTGCAATCACTTCAGCTAATTTTTCAACTGTATTCAATAGCTGCTCGTTATTCAGTAGCTCTTTCTTCACATCTATGCTATCCTGAATACGGTTAACAATCAACTTTCTCATGCTCTTCTCCTTCCAAAGCAAATCTATTTTTTTATCCTCTCAATAATCTTAGTAGTCGATTTCCCTTCCACAAAGGGAATCAATGTAAGCTTTCCTCCTCTGGCTTCGACTTCTTTCTTTCCTACCACTTCATTCGGATCATAATCTCCACCCTTTACAAGAATATCTGGCTCTATAGTTTTAATCAATTTCAGCGGCGTATTCTCTTCAAAGATCACTACATAATCAACAAAGTCAAGAGCACAGAGCATTTCTGCTCTTTCATGCTCACTATTAATTGGTCTCTCTATTCCTTTCAGTCGTTTTACTGAATCATCAGAATTCAGACCTACAATTAGTATATCTCCAAGCTTTGCCGCTTCTTGTAAATAACGAATATGTCCAATATGCAAGATATCAAAACATCCATTAGTAAACACAATCTTTTTATTCTTGTGATCCTTTCTAAAAGTATCAACCATAAATCCACTCAAAACTTTGTGTATTGTTCCATCAATCTGACTTGTCATTCTTTCTCTAATTTCCGACCAGTAAACGGATGATGTCCCTACTTTAGAAACTTGGATACCCGCAGCAAGATTTGCAATATCAACTGACTCTCTCATAGAATACCCATTCACCATACATGTTCCAAGGTAAGCAATAGCTGTATCTCCAGCACCAGTTACATCAAAAACTTCCTGCCCAAAAGCATCTACGAAATAAGGATTGTTATCTCCTATTAGAATCATACCCCTTCCGCCACAAGTTGTAAGTACATAGTCACAATTACATTGCTTCTTTAGTTTTTCAGAAGCTTTGATAATTTCTTCATCAGATTCTACTTTCATTCCAGTCAAATCACGAAGCTCCTTTAAGTTCGGCTTTAATAATGTAGCATGATTATATTTATCGATTTTCGAATCTTTAACATCAATTATTACAGGAATATTGTGATTTTTTGCAATGCTGATAATACCTTTCATGAAGTCGAATGTTAGCAATCCCTTTAAGTAATCTGAAATTAGTATCAGATCATAACTCTTAACCTTCTTCAAAAGCAATTCAAGCAACGTTTGGCAATCAAAATCCGACAAAGAATCTGTATCTTCCACATCCAATCTTAATACCTGCTGATTATTCATTGCTAAAAATCTTGTCTTCTCAGTTGTATGGCGGTCAAGTGGTATGATTAACTCAGTATCAATTCTCTGAGAATCTAAAATACTCTTAAGCGTTTCCCCGGTCTTATCTTTTCCAATGATAGACATCATTGCCACATTTTGACCAGCAGCCACCAGATTCGCTGCTACATTCGCAGCACCACCCGGCACACTTCGCTCATTCTTTTTATGGAACACAGGAACTGGTGCCTCTGGAGATATACGTTTCACATCACCCGTATAATATGTATCTAACATTACATCGCCTATAACGAGGATATTTTTTGATTCTATTCTATTATTCCTCATCACTGTTCACTCTTCTTTGAGACATATCCATCATGGTTTCTCATTTCTTCCATTACAATTCCTAATACTTCGTCTACACTGATACTGTTTATACATTCATTTTTTTTAGTTTTACAATCTTTAGACATACACGGCTTACAATCCAAATCATGAGATATCACATGAACACTGCCTCTTCCAACTGGTTTACAATAGGAAGGATTGAACGGACCAAATATAACAATTGTTGATATCCCATATGCCGCTGCTATATGTGCTGATCCACTATCATTGCAAATCATTATACTGCAATTTGCTATTATTCTGATATAGTCTTCTAATGCTTCTTTTATAATTCTTCCTTCGAGTCCATGACTGATAATACTGCTAAGTACCTCATCTGCTATTTTCTCTTCACCAACTGATGAAAACACAAAAAAATAGATATTCTTGTAATTATCCCCAATTCGTTGTGCCAACTTATCATAGTCTTTCCATCTTTTAGTTTCCCAACTGGCTCCAGGATGAATCCCTACAATACACTTGTTCCGAATATCGTAACTATCTAACAATAGATTATTTTTTTCTTCATCCTCATGATTCAGTTCTAAGACAGGTAAAGTTTCCTTTTCTGTAAACTCAATTCCTATGCTTTTTAATATATATAGTTGGTCATCTAACAAATGTGTTATTCCTTTCGAAGGGTTAATCACATCTGTTAAAAGTGTTTCTCCACCAGTATAGTTATAGCTAATTTTCCTTATTGCATTGCACTTATGCATTAAATAGATGCATCGTAAATCGCCTCTTGGTTCAATTGCGACATCATATTGAACATTATTAATTTTTCTAATAGTTTCTCTTATTTCTGTAACTTTTTTTAATTCTTTATTAATATTCCTCGTAAAAGCCAAATCAATAACTACTATTTTATCCACTAAATCTAAGTTCTTCACAACTTCATATTCTGACTTTGAACTTACCAAGGTTATTTTTGCACTTGGAGTGCTTTTTCTTAATATCCTTAAAAAGGATATATTCATAATTGCATCACCAATGCCTGCATAATAAATGACAAGTATCTCTTTTGCCTTGTCTATATCTATAGCATCTTTTGCTTTGGGAGTGCAAAAAAACAATTTTAGCGGAAGATTGATAATAGGTATCAATCTCCTTTTTTTTTCACTTATTTTTTCAACCATATCGTAAAGGTTACCTTTCCATCTTACGACATATAATCGTAAACAACTACTTGCAATTCTCTTTTAGAATTCTTTCTAACTTATCCATAACTATCTCTATTGAAAAATTATTTCTATAATAATCGCGAGCTTTTTTCCCTAACTCCATCTTATCCTCAGTTCCAATAAATGCTTCAATTACCTCAACAAAATCTCTCTCATCATCACCTTTGGCACAAAATCCACAACCACTCTCGTTAATCACATTCCTTATTTCACCATCAGCACTTGCGATAATCGGCTTACCAGCCGCCATATAACTCTGCACCTTAGCCGGTAATGTCAGAGACACAAATGGATCAGGCAACATCGTAACCATCATCGCATCAGCCATCGCATAGTATTTAGGTATCTCCTCCATAGGCTTTCTCCCATGGAAAATCACATTATTAATTTTTTGCTCTTTTGTATAATTCTGAAGGGACTCTAATGCCTGTCCATTACCAATAATGTGAAACATAATTCGCTTCGTATGATCATCTATTTTCTCATTTTCAATAATCTTCGCTGCACGCAGCACTACTTCCAAATTCTGTGCCGATCCAACGTTACCAGCAAAGACAAAATCTGTTGTATCCTTATTAACCGATTCTGTTAAATTATCAAATTCTGATAATGCATACTGTGGTAAATAGTCTATTTTCTCTGCCGGTATCTGGAATTCGGAAATAAAATAATCCTTAAACATTCGAGATGTCACAAGGATTACGTCTACTTCTTCATACACCTTCTTCGACCGTTTCCAATAAAACTTATATAATACTGAATTTCGCTTTACTCCACCTACACACAAACTCGCTGGCCAGAGATCCATGCAGTACATGACAACTCTTCTATTTCTTTTCTTGCCATACGCTATTGCCGGCTCTACCATCATTACAGGAGATGATTGATTTGCAAAGATAACATCATAATCATTTTTAAGACTCAACAATTTCTTTTTTGCCGTTACTGGATAACTATGATAGTTAAGAAGACGATGTATCGAATCATGCTTTCTGGGGATTACAGGCACATGTGTTATATGAATACCGTTATGATCTTCTTCTTTTATTCTGTTATACTCATATCCCTTAAACACTTCTCCCATTGGATAATTAGGAGTTCCTGTGATAGCATGTACGTAGTGACCACGCTTTGCCATCTCTTCCATTGGATACAAAGAAGGATATGGCTCTGGCCAACCGTATTGACATGTAGCAAGAATCCGCATCTTGTCCATAATTCTATTTCTCCGTTAGTTTAATTGAGTCCGTAAGATTGTATGTATCCACCATATCCACAGCCTCATAAATCAGACTTCCAAACACTTTCTTAACCACATTCACTGGTGCTATTTTAATTCCCCAGTTAAATGTCTTCGTCAATCTTATTGTCTTATCATGCGCCTCTGCAATCAGTTTAACCATTCTGCTCGTATTCGTATACTCAGCATTCTGTGGAAAAAATAAACCTGACTTTCCAGTATCTATCGTCTCTTTTACAAAACTACAAAGATTTCCAATATAAATCATCGAACGCTCATTATTATAATCTGGAAATATTGGACTCTTTAATGCAAACTTTCGCAACGCTTGATAATTTCCTGTACAATTCTTACCATAAACCATCGGTGGACGGAGACAAGCAAAATGGAAACTCTCATCTTCTAGCTTCATAATCTCCTTGTCGGCCTGAAGCTTCGACTCACCATAAGCTGTGACTGGTTTTGGATCTGTGTTCTTCGAAATATGTCCCACTTCTAAACCATACACAGACATAGAAGAGAGAAGTATAAACTGCTTGACACCAACCACTTTAGCAGTTTTCGCAATGCTCACCACAAGATCACGATTAACATCGAAAAATAGATGGCGATTCCCAGTTGTCTCTTTCATATGAGCGATTCCAACTACGCAGAAGATAAAATCAATACCTGTAAACATACTACTACTTGGCTTCAAACCTTTAGTAGCTAATGTGTCTACCTTATATTGATCTGGCCACTTGCAAAGATACTCTCTAAACGAATCTCCTATATAACTGTGTGCACCTACTATTAGAACATTTTTCACTTGCACTGCTCCTTTTTGTGCATCTTTCCCGTACCACCTTCAATGACTCCGTCGCCACGTGCAACAGAAAAAATAGTTTCGATGAAACAACGACAATCAAAGCGAAGTGATTCTCGATTTCTATACTCGCCATCAAGTTTGGCTTTCACCGAAATTTCAAGATCATCTCGTCCATTGATTTGTGCCCATCCGGTCAATCCAGGCTTAATATCATTTGCACCATATTTATCGCGCTCTGCCGTAAGAAAATCCTGATTCCAGAGAGCTGGACGCGGACCAATGATACTCATATTACCAATAAATATATCCCAAATCTGAGGTAATTCATCTAAGGAGTGTACTCTGATAAACTTACCTACTTTAGTAATGTAGTGTTCAGGGTTATCTAGCATATGTGTAGGCCTATCATGAGGTGTTGACATCTTCATAGATCTGAATTTATGTAGTTTGAAATATTGTTTATTTTTCCCTACCCGCTTCTGAGTAAACAACACTGGTCCTGGATCATCAGCCACAATCCAGAGGGATAAAATCAAAAATACAGGACTGAGAACCACCAATCCACAGAAAGACAAGACAATATCAATAATCCGCTTAATGTATCCTCCATATATACTTCTATCTGGTGTAGAATCCCCTACCGCTTCCAAATGCCCACGCATACCATCCGCATTTTCAGGCTCTGATTCGTTTTCTACAAACATAACTTTCTTCCCTTCCATAGAATTCTGTTCTTCTGGTTTATCCTGGTAGACAGAGGATGGCTTTTTAACCACAGCAAGTATGGTCATCACAATAATCATAACAAAAAGAAAAAAAATATATATCATCATACTTCTTCCTCGCTCATCATAAATTCTAATCTATCGACGCAACACAGCATTGTAACTATCGAAAATTTAAAAACTTTTATGTTTACATCCTCTCCTAATAATCTTGTGTGCTTCTACATCACCCATGCCATCGGGATCGGTTATATTAACAAACAATACCTCCCAACACCTTCACATCTCTGCTTACAGCCAACTCCCTCTCCTGCCTGATCAGCCTCTCATAAGACTCGCCCTTCTTCTCAATAAACAGCACCCCTTCATAATACTCCAGCTTCTTAAGCGCCGCCGCATGGAACACTACCTGTCTATACGGCGAAAACGTAACATCCTCAATCTCTTCTGCCAACTGTTCACAGACTTCTATCACATCATCCCCGCTTACGCTCCCCGCCAGCATGACTCTCTTTATCTTTTCCTCTGAACTCCTATGAATCGCCGCCTGAACATTCACCGCTGCAATCTTTATCTGCTCTTTCCTCGGAATCTTCGCATATGGTCCTTCTTCCAACTTGCGAATCCACCGGTCCACAAATCGAAATACCTTCTTCTTCGATTCACTTTTACGAATAACCCCTAACAAAGGCATTCCGAATTTCTCTTGAAAATTATTCTCACTCTGCAACTTTCCGCTCATTATAAAACTCATACAACATATCAGACAGACCAATCCAGCCCCGCCGATCATTCCCACCGCTGCAAAAGAAACAGCCGAAGAAACCGGATCTTCAAATACAATCGGTTCTGGTGCCGCTTCTCCCTCAACCGGTTCTGTCACAGTCTGCCGTGATTGTTCCTCTTTCTTCAACTGGTTCTCCGTAATCGTCGACTGGTATTTATAGATTCCCGCAATCACTGAGAAAAATATCATACACACAACAATCCAACGCCACCTCTTAAGGCAATAAAACATCAAATCTATCAGATTAATTTCATTGACTTCTTGACTTCCTTCCATCAATAAAATCCCCTTTCCCAATCAATGATACTTATTCTGCCGTAACAGTTCAGATAAGCTGAGCCGTTACTTTCTACCATAAAATATCTTAAATACATACGGAACTTCATCCAAAAATCTATCATGTATTGTACTTATTCTTTTTTTCTACCATCTCAATTCCAAGATGTATCACCGTCTTCCGGTTCATAAAATCAACCTCGACCTTCGCGATCCGTCTGTGCAGATCGATCTTCTTGATACACCCTTCCATATTCTTCAGCGGCCCGGACAGTATCGTTATCTCATCATTTTCCGATACAGACACCTGAGATAACTGCACCTCCATCTTTTGATCGGAAGATTCCATAAGCCGTTCAAGCCAATTTACTTCATAACCAGAAAGAGGGATAAACCGATCCCCTTCTTTCCCCAACAGCTTTGTATAAGCCGGCACATGCTTGAACTCCTGATACACTTCCCGAATATAATTACTCGTTATAAATACATATCCCGGAAGCAATTTTTCACGGATCTCTTTCCATTCCCCGCGGAATTTCTTCTTCACTCGACGCATTGGATGGAAACAAGAATCATATAACTCATTTCCCACCGTCACCCTGATCTGCTCTTCTACTCTGTCTTCTGTTCCAGTAGCAACCTGTATCACATAATACAAAATAATCCTCCATTCATCCGTCCCACATTATAATGGCGAAGCACTTCGTCCGATAAGGTATGCTTCGCCATCCATGCCCCCAGATCCTTTCTGTTGCCACAGTAATCCGTCTGCCGTCTTGCAGATCATATCGAATAATCTGCCAAGCCTCCAAACGCCGAATATATCATACCTCAGATATCCAAGTGCCCCTGCTGCAAGGATATCTAAAAAGTAATCATTCACTATCATCAAGCAATACTCTGTTGAATCTTTTCCTGAGACTGTCCATTCTTCAACGTCTCATTATAATCCTGGCTTTCCTGGTTCCGGCCATCCTTTTTACGCCGTTCCCATTCCATCCCGATCATCTCTAATCTCCGCACCTGGTCTTCCCGCAGTGCCTTGCCTTTACGCTTCCCGGCAAATATCTGCTTCTGCTCGTTGACCCATTTCGCAAGCCAAATGCCCTCCGCACGGTATTTCGATGGAATATTCAAGTTCCCATGTTCTTCGTAATACTCTTTCGCAAGCCCATAGCGAACCTCCCAGGAATCCGGCTTCACCCAGACCATTCCAAGCTCATCCAGCCGCTTCTGCCATTCCGGGGAATGCTTCCCTTTCCCTTTCTCCCGCCTGTCCGCAATCCAGCTTCCAAGCTTATATCCCGTCGGGCTTACATAACCTGCCGGTACATTTAAGTTTCCATGTTCCTTATAATATGCCAATGCCTCGGCATAGCCTTTCTCCCACTGTTGCTCCGGCTTCGTCATCCAGACCATCCCAATGGAATCAAGCCTTGCGATCTGTTCCTTCGTAAGTCCTGCGCCTGTGCCGTCCTTTTCACCGCTGCTTCCGTCTCTGCCATCGCTTCGGCTGCCTCTGCGAAGCAAACGCTGCCTTCTGATCCATCCGCCGATCTTCAGTCCCTTCGGTGAGCAGTAAGCATTGGGAATATTAAGATTCCCGTTCTCCCGGTAATACCGCAGGCATTCCGCATAATTCTCTTCCCACAGATAATCCGGCACATCCCAAATCATTCCGATCTCATCTAACGCTTTCACTCTTTCTTCCGTCAGATAGCCCCGCTGTATCCCGCTCTTCCTGTAGGTTCGAAGCTGGCAGATCCACGAGCCCAGCCGGATTCCTGAATCTGTCTCCGTATTAACATTAGTATTCAGATCTCCGTGCTTTTCATAATAGTTCTTTGCTTCTTTGTAATACCGCTCCCACGACAGATCTCGATAACTTCCCCAGACCATCCCGATACGGTTTAATTTCCTGATGCGGTCTTCACCCAGCACTCCGTATTTCTCACCGGCACGGACTCTCCGCTGGGTAAGTATCCACTGTCCAAGTCCGTAACCGTCTTCTGTCTGATACCTTACCGGCACTTTCAAATCCCCGTGCTCCCGATAATACCGCTTCGCACATCCATACATCAAATCCCACGAAGCCGTCAATGTATCATTCAATCTCTCGAACAGCGCCACACAATCCCGCACCTCATCTACCACTTTGAAGTGTTCGTTTACAATCTCTTCCTCACGGTTCATGTAGTGATAGTATGACGCTGCAATCTGTATCTCTTCTTCGATCGTACCGATGCTGTGCAGATTCTCTATATTCAATACGATATCGAAGATCACCGCATCTTTCTTCTTACTTGCCGACAATGCCCGTCCGATCTGCTGTTTGTAAATGATCGGCGACACCGTGGGACGAAGCAGGACCACTCCTTCAATATCTTCCACATGGATTCCCTCATTGAGCATATCGATGCAGTACAAAAGCTTCAGATGCCCGCTCGTATCCGCTTTAAAATCCGCAAAGGCCTGGCTTGCGGCCGGATCATCGGAGTATACAGTATAAATATGCGGCTGCTTATCCACCTTCGCAAACCACTCCGGCGCTTTCTCAATCATTTCCGTCATATGTTCGTAGTTCGCACAGAAGACAATATATTTCCCTGCCGGATCCTTCATATGCTTTCGGAAGATCTCGTCCAATCCATCTGCTTTCTGAAGGGCATGCCGCAGAGCATCCAACTGCCGCTCTCCTTCATCATGAACCGCCTTATTCTTCGCCATCTTCACCCGCTTCTGGTATTTTTCCAGATCCTTCTGATAAGAGAATACAGACAGGACATACTTGGGAGGATTCAGGATTCCCCGCACGATCGCCTCGCCAAGAGTCATCTCAGAAGCCACATTTCCATCGAACAACTCATCGGACATATCCCTCTGATTGTCCAGGTAGCGGATCGCCGTTGCCGAAAGTCCCAGCACTCTGGCTTTCGAGTACATGGATAACAATTTCTGCACTCCCTGCCCCCACATGGCCGCACCGCAGCGGTGGAATTCATCTAATATGATATAGTCAGGACATATTTCCCCTAATTCTTCCTTAGTCATAGTCATCAGCTTCGCATAGGTATAGAACTTGACATTCTTAAGAACAAGCCTTTCCTGATCGCTGCTGACAGTCCAATCATCCCTGTGAAATGCCCCGCTTGCCGCAAGATTCTCCACCTGCGTCTTGAAAATATATTCCGACGGCGATAGCCAGCAGATTACTTTATCCGGGAAGTCTTCACACAATTTGAATCCGATAAAAGATTTCCCTGTGCCCGTAGGATGTACGACCGCAGCTTTGCCCGCAGTCTGCAGCATTTCCAAAGCCGCCTGATACGCTGTCTGATTATGTTCAAATAATTCAATTCTCATATCCGCGGCTCCTTTCCGATTGCAAGTAATGTCTGACGGCTGCGATGTACATTTGACAAACTGCAATCTCGTCATAATCCACAATATCCCCGTCAAAAATGTAATGAAGTATCATACTTCATTACATTTTTTTATACGAAAAAAACGTCATAACTTCATTTATTTACGTTATATTACCATGCAAAAATAGATTTGTCAACATTTTGGGAGGCTGTGCATGGGGTTTCTAATGCCATTTCTGTAAAAATCATCTAAAAAATCATTTTAAATCTGGAAAATATATGTCTTCATATATCCTATTTGTAGAAAAATCGAATAAATCCGAGAGAAAATCATTTAATCGCCGTCAAAATTCTAGTCAAAATCTGGAAGATAACTTTTTATGCAAAAATCGAATAAAATCCGGGGGCAGGCCGGGAGATGTTGATTTTACAGCCGTCAAAATTCTAGTCAAAGCATCTGGAGGGTGCAAAAAATAGGGATATAGCGGTTCTTTGTAATGAAGTATGATAATTCATTACATTTTTGAACAAATATTACCAAGTATAGAAATTGCCAGATCCCTTGATTCTGCAAGGTATTCTGGCTATTTTTATGACTATAGGATGCTATACTTCTTAAATAAAGACTTCTGGTATTCCTTATCTCTGGTCGACCGTTCCAAATCTTCATATTTCTTCTCATCAATCAATCTCCGGTACAAACGATTTGCCTGGTCGATTCCCACATTTATTCCTTCGTTTCTTCCCTCACTTCTTCCTTCACTTCTTCCTTCTTCCCTACCCATATCAAACAACACCTGGCTCAGCTTCATCATCCCGATTTCCTCCTTGATCTTCTCCATCTCTTCCTGCTTCAGAAACTTATCTGCCATCACATACAATACCGCTTCCAGCCTTGCTACATCCTCAGCGCTGATTCCATTTACCTTCTGGATAATCTCAAATGCGGCTTTCACCCGATCCACAAGCGCCGTCTTCCCACCCATCAGCAGACACAAAGACAACGGCACTAAATCACTCCTACTTAAGACTTCGCCTTCCTTCACCTTCTGCTCAAGGTCTTCGATGAGCCGATCCGCATTCTTATCCCTCATGATGATCGGAACAATCCGATAGGTATTCTCTCCCTCCTGCAATTCTATCATAGGCCTTTGGATGTTCCCCGAATATAATACATAAGTGGTGATCGGCACCTTATAATGCTGGCTCATCACTGCCTCATAGCTCCGGAACCGGCGCAGGTCTTCCGTCCCGTCATTCGTACTCTGGAACTCAAAATGCTTCCAGGAATCATCATCCATAATCAGATTAAAATCCTGCAGGAAACGCTTTAATTCCAGATGTATGATCTCCGTCGGCGCGTACCCTTTTACCTTTCCCTTGATCCCCAGATACGGAAGCAGCTCTTCTGCAAAATACCTCATCACAGTCTTAAGCGCGGCATCCTCATGCTTCTGAATAGCGGACGCTTCCTTTTTATTCTTATCCTTCGTATTTTTCCTGTTCTTTATTCCCGTCTTATCCTTCGTCCTGGTTCTCTTCTTTCTTCTTTTCCTCAAGCGCAGTTCCTCCTTATCTAAGACTCGATACAGAGAAACTATCTTAAGAAAATCTACGAACAATTATTTGAACCGATATCTTGTTCTAAGTCTACTATAGCAAAAAGCTGCCCTATAAACAACGATATTGAACAAATTCACGGATAAATTTCTTACTTTTCATACTATGTCATGGATATCTCCCTGAAACTGGGATTGGCTTCTTAGAATATAGAATCCGCCTAAAAACGACGGTTCAAAGACTATGACAGTCTCTCTGATAATCTCATCTTCTTCTATAAAATCAAGTCTAATGGATGGCAGATCCTATGTCAACCAAAACATTTCGACAATCCCATAATACCCATAATACCCATCATTTAACAACTACACTTAAGAATCGGCTTTTTCCCCGCCTTCCGGATACTTCTTATCCTTCCAATACCACCATTTCAACTTCTCCGCCTCATGCCGTTCATGTTCCGCGAAATACACCGCACAACGATACACATACAACACACAAGGGTCGTCCCGGTATCCCTTCTTGATACTGTCCAGACGATACAATTCCTCCGGGTCCTTCCCCTTCAGATCCTCAACACAATTGATCCCGATATTATTAAGGTGACGCTCCATATTCGCCCCCACACCCGGAATCCTTTTCAGATCACTTCTCTGAACTTCCTCTGACTTCTCCATCTTCCCTCTTACTCCCTTCTATTTTCTCCCGATAGACCTCGATTTTTTCATCTAAGTTACGCAGATACCCCTGCCACCTGTTACATTCTTCCACTACGGCTCTTCTATGCCTGCTTAACAGTTCCATGCGTTCCTCCATAGTCACATCTCCCTCATATCTCAGCTCGGAATAATGCCTGATATCCCGAAGAAGCATACCTGTATCTTTCAGCCGCTTGATAAATCTTACCCACTCTATATCATTCTCGCTGTAATCACGCCTTCCCGCCTGATCCCTGTTCACCCGGATCAAGCCCTTCTTCTCATAATACCGGAGCGTATATGCACTGATTCCTGTCACCTTGGAGAATTCACCGATCCCCATCATAATGCTTCCTCCACTTACCTTTCTAAAAAACTATTGACTTCGACTATAGTCTAAGAACTATACTCTCAATTGAACTTATTTCACTATTGCATGCCCCTGCCGGGGCGGGCGGACTCCGTCCGGTAAGGTATACCCATTCGGGTATACCGTGATGCATGCCCCTGCCGGGGCGGGCGGACTTCGTCCGGTAAGGTAATTCTATCAAATATGGAGGGAAAATGAAATGGAAAAAACAAGATTAGAAACAGGAATGGAGAATTTGAAGCAAATTGACGGCGACGGCGGAGAAGCCGTTTTGAAATCTCTGGAAGCGATCGCCCCGGACCTTGGGCGGTATATCGCTGAATTCGCATTTGGGGAAATCTATGCCAGGGATGGGCTGTCTCTTCAGGAACGAGAACTGATCACTCTCTCGAGTCTCCTGACCGCAGGAGGCTGTGAAGACCAATTGAAAGTCCATATCAAGGGTGCACTGAACGTGGGGATCACACCTGAGAAGATTATCGAAACCTTCCTGCAATGCATCCCCTATACCGGATTCCCCAGAGTCCTTAACGCCGTCTTTACAGCCAAAAGTATATTTTAGAAGCTTGTCTGAACTGCTACGATTGTACCGGATTAAATACAATAAAATTTGTGTAATATATTGCGTTAATTTCTTAACAGGAGTATTATTTTGATAAAGAATTAACAAAACAAGCAAAGGAGAGTGGAAGCAATGAGCAGATTTACATTACCAAGAGATGTATATCATGGGAAAGGATGTTTGGAAGAGCTTAAGAACCTGAATGGACATAAGGCCATCCTCGTTGTGGGCGGCGGTTCTATGAAACGCCAGGGATTCCTTGACAGGGCTGTAAATTACCTGAAGGAAGGCGGAATGGAAGTGGAACTGTTTGAAGGTGTTGAGCCTGACCCGTCAGTAGAGACCGTTATGAAAGGTGCAGAAGCAATGCGGGCATTTGAACCCGACTGGATCGTGTCTATGGGCGGCGGTTCTCCGATCGATGCAGCCAAAGCTATGTGGGCATTCTACGAGTATCCTGAGACTACTTTTGAAGACTTGTGTATTCCGTTTAATTTTCCGGAACTCAGACAGAAGGCAAAATTCTGTGCGATCCCGTCTACCTCAGGAACAGCTACAGAAGTAACTGCATTCTCTGTAATCACGAACTATCAGACAGGTGTGAAATATCCTCTCGCTGACTTCAATATTACACCGGATGTTGCGATTGTAGATCCTGATTTGGTTATGGGACTTCCGGTAAAACAGGTCGCATACACAGGTATGGATGCACTGACTCATGCGATTGAAGCATATGTATCCACATTAAACGGACCTTTTACGGATCCTCTTGCATTACAGGCAATTGAAATGGTATTCGATTATCTTCCGGCTTCTTATGTATGTGATATGACCGCAAGAGAGCAGATGCACTATGCACAGTGTCTGGCCGGTATGGCATTCTCTAATGCTTTACTCGGCATTGTTCACTCTATGGCTCACAAGACAGGCGCCGCATTTTCAACCGGTCATATTCCGCACGGCTGCGCCAATGCGATCTATCTGCCTTATGTAATTAAATACAACGCCAAGGACCCGGTAGCGTCAAAACGTTATGCGGAGATCGCGCGCAGGATGGGACTTGCAGGAACTTCCGAAAAAGCTCTAATCAACAGCTTGTGTGAGAAAATTGATGACTTCAATATAAGACTTAACATTCCTAAGACTCTGAAAGAGTTCGGAATCAATGAGGATGAATTTAAGGAAAAGATTGCGAAGATTTCAGAACTTGCAGTAGGCGATGCTTGTACCGGATCTAATCCAAGAGCGATCGATCCGGCCGCAATGGAGAAATTATTTACCTGTACATACTATGGAACAGAAGTTGACTTCTAAGAACGCCACAATCTGAAAAAAGAATCCCCGCAGGAACCGAACATCACAATATCCGATTCCCGCAGGGATTCTCCTCTATACTATTCCGCCGGAAACCTCACATCATTCACAAGGATCTCCTCGATCTCGTCCGTATCCACCAGCCGGTTGAATGCCGCTTTATACCACACGCCGGCTCCCATCACGTACCCATTGTTCTCGATACACCCTTCCTGATCCGATACGACATAACTGCTCCCATCCTTATACCTGATCTCCAGATGCTTCATATAATACGGATCCTGTGCTTCCTCGTCTGAAAGCCCCATCCCCTTCGACATATCCACACTGACAGATACCGGAGAGTACTCTAGGAACCCATTCTCTCCAAGGTCGATGCTCTGAACCGGAATCTGCCCTTTATCCGACAGCTCGATGGTTTCCGTCTGAATATCCGCCGCAGCGCGCTCCTCGTCAGACATGGCATACAGTTCGCCGCGTGTACAAGGATACCTCTCGATGGAAAGCTTCGGCGTATCGCCTTCCTCCACCCCTTCCGACCAGAGGATATAATCGGAACAGTACAGCAGCTCATCCGTACTCTTCTCCATATCTATATAGATGTTATCGCATCCAAATATCTCTTCGCCGCAGTTCAGATTAAAATAGAATTCCGCATCATCCGTAAAATATGCTCCTTTGGTAAGATTGGTATCCATATCACCTTGCAGAGCCGTCACACCGCCCTCTCGTCCCAGGGTGAAATACATCCATGCCCCGTTCTTGTCATAAGCGAAGCTCTCTATCGTCAGAGTATGCTCTCCGATCTCCCTCACGATCGGTTCGTCTGTCACCCACTGCCCGATCATAGCTTCTGCCTTTGCCTCATCTACCGGTACGAATTCTTTGGACGGAATATCAACGGTAACCTTTCCGTCCTTGCCGTCGTCGATCTCCCTGCGGATCACCTCTGTGGATTTCTTGGTGGAATTGCCGAACATTCCCTCGAAGAACCCTGTCTTTACAGATGCGTAGACAATACTCGGCACTCCGCAGCAAATGATCGCCGCCGCTGCTGCCGCTGCCCGCAGATTCCTTCCGTAATACTTCTTCTTTCCTGAATCTTCCTGTCTCTTCTCCAATATCTCATAGGTATCGCGAAGCCTCTCATTTACCAGATCGGATACCTGAACTTCCCTGTTTAATGTCTCCCTTAACTGATTCTCAGATATTCTCATTTACATAACCTCCTATTCCAGTATGTTGACTACCCACTGCATCTCAGTAACATAGCACATGTTTTAATTTCTCCCTGCCCCTTCTCAGCCTGCTTTTCACCGTATTCTCATTTAATTCCAATATCTGTGCGATCTCTCCGGTACGAAAACCTTCCCCGTAATACAGCAGGAAGATCATACGGTAATCCTCCGGAAGCTCGCCCACCAGCGCATAGAATTCTCTGTCATCCGGCGGCACCGTATCGGAAGTTTCCGGCACCTCCTCTGAGACAATACAGCGCTTCTGCTGCCTTATCATATTCTTACAGTGATTGATCAGTATCCGGGTAAGCCAGGTCTTAAAATACGACACATTCTTCAACTCCCGGATATGCTCATATGCTGATAATACCGTATCCTGCATCACGTCGGCCACATCCTCCTCACTTCTCAGATAGCTCTTTGCCACTTTATAAAGTCCCGTCTTATGCTTCTCTATCAGAGCCACGAACGCGTCCATGTCATTCTTCTGTGCGCGCTTCACAAACAAAGCATCCATCTTATTCTCCTCCTTCCTATTGCTCTTACATCTATTAGACAAATGAAACCGACATTTGGGTGCATGCAATCGAAAAATATCTGAAAAAAATAAAGAATGTGCCTTGGCACATTCACGCGCCAAGCACGGTCGCTTGCGACATAATTCATCTTCGTGCGAGTGCGCATCCCCCGGAGGGTTTTATGATATAGGGAACGAAGTTTTCCTATATCATAAGAAAAGGCCGCTGCCCGATCTCACAGACAACAGCCCTTAGAACCCTATACTTCTGAAAATTCGTCCTTACCTACCTGGCACAGCGGACACAGGAAATCCTCCGGAACATCTTCCCATTTTGTTCCCGGTTCGATTCCTCCCTCCGGATATCCCTGCTCCTCATCATATTCCCATCCGCATACATCACATACATACTTCATAATCCTAATCTCCTTTTTTATAATATTTACATTCACGGCTGATAAATCTGCCGCTCAGTATAACCAGAGAATTATTCCGCCGCCTCTGTTTCCAGCACATAATTCCTGGTCGTAACCCCGCTCATCCGGCCTTTGCCGTTCACAAGGACTGCCTTGAACAGCGTCTCTCCTTCCGGCATCTCGACCGGCCCCGTATACAGGGCAGACGAAAGCGTCGGGTCTTCCCCGTCGGTCGTATAATACGCCGCATACCCTTCCGGTATCTTGATCTCGATCGGCACTGCCGAATTATACTGTCCTGTAGACGGAGATACCGCCGGCGCATCCACAATGGGAAGCTCTACCGTATAAGTCTTCTTCACTGGAAGGCTTGGCACTCCCTTGGTATCCACGGCGATAGCGGTAATCACCGTCTCGCCTTCCCCGATCAGGAGCGGCTCCGTATACTTCGTGCTCGCAACCGTCGCCTCTTCCCCGTTATCCGTATAATAGATGGTATAGCCATCCTCCGTATTCAGTGACAGCTCCTGCACATCCTCGAATGGTTCCTTGTCATCCAGGCTAAACTCCGGCGCCTTGGTAATATAGCCCGCCAGCCGTTCTGCCACCTTCTCGTCTACATCCTCCAGAAGCAGCGGAATCTCATCCTTCTGATCCGTATCCATATAGAACTTCACATAGCCTTCATAGATATCCGCATTGTCCGGATGCTTCTTAACTGCCTCCCGGAAAATAGATTCCGCCCAGTCCAGATCATTCTTACCGATATAGACCTTGGAAAGCCCTACATATGCCTCCGCTTTGCTTTCATCCTTCTTGACGGCCTTCTCATAGAAATCGATCGCCTTGTTGTATTCTCCCGCCTTACGCGCCTCGTCTCCTCTGGCAACGAACCCGGTATAGGAATTCAGATACAGCGTAATCCCGCTTCCGGCCAACGCCGCAAGCAGAAGAAATATCAGGAAGAAGCAGCCCATCCTCTGGCGGCGTTTCGCCTTCTTGCGCTCCGCCTGGCGGCGCTTCCTCTCACGTTCCGGCAGATTGCCTGTGGTATTCCCGCGCTGAAATCCCGTATCCCGCCTGTTGCTCCCAGTATTCCGGCTCACTCCCATATCACGGCTCGTACTCCGATTCACTCCCCGGCCTGTATTGCCCATATTGCGGCCTGTGCTTCGGCTCACCCCCATATCACGGCTCGTACTCCGGCTGATTCCCCGGTCCGTACTTCCCATGTTACGGCTTGTGCTTCGGCTCACTCCTCCCATATTACGGCTTGTGCTCCGGCTCACTCCTCCCCCGGTATTCCTCCCGGTATTGCGTCCCGGAACACTTCCGCCTCTTCTGGGATCCGTATTTCTTATAGAATCATAATCTATATAATCTCCATAACCTTCTTCACCGCTGATGGCGTCCTTGATCTGCGCTGTGAGCATATCCTCCAGAGGATTGTAATCCGGGACAATGCAGACTTCCTTACCACATTTTCCACAATATACCATTCCTTCTGGTATCTCATGTCCGCAATAGCTGCATTTCATCTTAAGAGAACCCCCTACCTACTGCTGATACACCACTCCCCAGATTCCTAAAACAATCCGGTGATCTTTCCGTCGTCAGACACATCAATCCCATTCGCTGCCGGAACCTTGGGCAATCCCGGCATCGTCATGATCGCTCCTGTGAGAGCCACTACGAATCCGGCTCCGGCGCTGACATATACTTCCCTGATATGGATATCGAAATCCACTGGGCGTCCCAACTTCTTCGCGTCATCAGACAGAGAATACTGATTCTTCGCCATGCAGACCGGAAGACTGCCGAATCCCATGGATGCAATCTTCGCAAGCTGCTTCTTGGCCGCCGGCTCATAGACAACACCCCTTGCGCCGTATATCTCCCTGGCAATCGTCTCGATCTTCTCCTCCAGAGACAGTTCGTCCGGATAAAGAGTATGGAAATGACTCTCCTTGTTCTCAAGGGTATGAAGTACCTTCCCGGCCAGAGCAATACCGCCCTCGCCGCCCTTCTCCCATACCTCGGACAGCGCAAATTCACAGCCCTTCTTCTCGCAGAAGCTGCGGATATATTCATTCTCCGCCTCCGTATCCGTCACGAAGGAATTCAGCGTCACCACAACCGGAACATCGTATTTCTGGATATTTTCGATATGCTTCTCCAGATTCACGATACCCTTGGCAAGTGCATCCAGATTCTCCTTGGAGAGATCTTCTCTGGCAACTCCACCATTATACTTCAAAGCGCGCACAGTTGCAACCAAAACTACTGCATCCGGCTTAAAACCAGCCTTCCTGCACTTGATATCCAGGAACTTCTCAGCGCCTAAGTCCGCGCCGAACCCGGCCTCCGTCACTGTGATATCACTCAACTTCAGCGCCATCCTTGTTGCCCTCACACTGTTGCAGCCATGGGCGATATTGGCAAAAGGCCCGCCGTGGACGAGCGCCGGCGTGTGCTCTAAAGTCTGGATCAGGTTCGGCTTGATCGCATCCTTAAGAAGCGCCGTCATGGCTCCTGTCGCCTGGAGATCTTCGGCCGTCACCGGATCCCCGCTGAAATTATAAGCCACGATGATCTTGCCGAGGCGTTCTTTTAAGTCCCTGATATCCTCGGCAAGACAGAGGATAGCCATGATCTCGGACGCAACTGTGATCACGAAATGATCCTCTCTTACCATCCCGTCCATCTTGCTGCCAAGGCCAACCACAATATTGCGCAGGTTCCTGTCATTCATATCCAGACAGCGCTTCCAGATCACCTGCCTTGGATCGATCTTAAGGGCATTCCCCTGCTGGATGTGATTATCCAGCATAGCCGCAAGCAGGTTATTAGCCGACGTGATCGCATGGAAATCTCCTGTAAAATGAAGATTCAGATCCTCCATGGGAACAACCTGCGCGTATCCGCCTCCGGCAGCTCCTCCTTTGATCCCGAAGCAAGGGCCAAGGGACGGCTCACGAAGGGCGATGATCGCTTTCTTATCGAGCTTCGCCAACGCCTGCCCCAGGCCAACCGTCGTCGTCGTCTTACCCTCTCCTGCAGGAGTCGGATTGATCGCAGTCACAAGTACCAGCTTCCCGTCCGGCCTGTCTTTGATCCGTTCCCACACCTCATCGGAAAGCTTCGCCTTATACTTTCCATAGAATTCCAATTCTTCCTCCATGATCCCTACGTTCGCCGCCACATCCCTGATGTGTGCCATCTGTGCTTCCTGTGCAATCTGAATATCTGTTTTCATTGGTTTCCCCTTCCCTTTCTTTTATCATTTCATGGTTACCCTTGCAAACATATCTAATTCTCCGCCACATACTGATCGAATTCCTCCGGGCTCATCAACACCTTCCTTGGCTTCGTCCCTTCCTCAGGACCCACGACTCCGGCCTCCGACAGTTGATCCATGATCCTTGCCGCACGGTTGAAGCCGATCTTGAAGGCACGCTGCAGCATTCCGATCGACGCCTTGTCCTTATCAATGATCAGCCGGCCCGCATCTATAAAATACGCGTCGTGGCTGTCTTCCTCCGCCGCTCCCGCCGGCACGGCCATGCCGCCCTCCGGGCTCGTATTGACATGGTTCACAACCTCCTCGTCGTATGTAACTTCCTCGTTATTCTCCTTGAGATACTCAACCACATCCTGTACTTCCTTGTCCGTGACAAAGGATCCCTGAACCCTGGCGGGTTTCTGATAGCCGGACGGATAGAACAGCATATCTCCTTTGCCAAGAAGCTTCTCTGCCCCGTTCATATCTATGATCGTCCTGGAATCCACTCCCGATGACACGGAGAATGCGATCCTCGACGGCATGTTCGCCTTGATTAGACCCGTGATGACATTCACAGACGGCCGCTGAGTTGCCAGCACCAGATGGATCCCTGCTGCCCTGGCAAGCTGTGCCAGGCGGCAGATCGCCCCTTCTACCTCTCCCGGCGCAACCATCATCAGGTCCGCCAACTCGTCCACGATCACGATGATCTGAGGCAGCGGATCTTCCCTCACCCCGTCCTTTGGCGGCATGGACGCAATCTTTTCGTTATATCCCTTCATATCTCTGACACTGTATTCCGCGAACACCCGGTACCGGCGATCCATCTCAGCCACCGCCCAGTTAAGGGCTCCGGCAGCCTTCTTAGGATCCGTGACCACGGGGATCATCAGATGCGGGATTCCGTTATAGACACTCAGCTCCACCACCTTGGGGTCGATCATGATAAGCTTCACCTCATCCGGCTCCGCCTTATACAGGATACTCATGATCAATGTATTGATACACACCGATTTACCGGAACCAGTAGCGCCGGCAATCAGTACGTGAGGCATCTTGCCGATATCTGTCACTACCGTCTTCCCGCCGATATCCTTGCCCACCGCAAATGATATCTTAGAATGACTGTTCTTGAACTCCGAGGATTCCAGCAGGTCTCTTAGCATGACAGCAGAATTCTCCTTATTGGGAACCTCGATTCCCACCGCCGCCTTCCCCGGGATCGGCGCCTCGATACGGATATCCGCTGCCGCCAGGTTAAGCTTGATATCATCAGAGAGTCCTACAATCTTGCTGACCTTCACCCCCATCTCCGGCTGAAGTTCATACCGGGTCACCGAAGGACCGCAGCTTACGTTGGTCACCGTGACCTTCACCCCAAAATTCTGCAGGATCTGCTGCAGCTTCATGGCAGTCTCCCGAAGCTGCGCGTCGGACTCTCCCTTCTGCTTCGTCCCCTTCTTAAGGAGGGAGATCGGCGGGATATGATATGCCTTCTTGGGCTTCTGATTCTCCGTAAGGACCGCGGATGCCACTGCCGCCGTTTCGTCCTTAATCTCTTCCTCCCTGCTTGCCTTCTTACTGCGCTTCCTTGGGGCATCGTCCCCGTCTTCTGCCCTGCCGTCCGGCTGCAACCCAAGATCCGGAACTGTATGACTCCGCGGATCCGCAGAAACATATGGCTCTGCGTGCTCCTCCGTCTCATGGTCAGCCGCCTCATCCACGCCGCGGTTGATCTCAAATTCCATCTCCATCGCCGGTTCCTCTGCCGGCTGCGCCTTCTTTCCTCTGCCCTTAGTCTTCTCCTTAGGCGGATCGATCGTCAGCTCCTTCACGTCCGGAGACTTCTTCGCGATCTCCGTGTCAAAAGAGACGCCCTCCACATGCCTGTCGCTTCTCCTGCGGGCTCTTGGCTTCCCGCCGTCCCCGTCAAGCATCTGTGTCTCCCGGATCTGTCTTCGTTCCTGGGCCTGCTCACGCCTTCGCACCGCATCCCTTCTGGCCCTGTCGTACACCTTGCCGCTCTGGCTCTTAACACCCTTAAGCGCTGATTTGCCGGTGATGATCACCAGACAGATAATCATGAAGATAACGGCCACAACATAGGTTCCTGCGATTCCTATGGCAGGCGTCAGCATCCCGGCAAGACTCTGGCCAAGCCTCCCGCCGCCGTCGTCAATAAGCTCAAGAAATATGCAGAAAAGAACCACCAGGCACAGACTTGCCGCCACCTTAAGATAGGCGTTGGGATTCCCCCGGTTCGAGATCAGAAATGTCACGGCCCAGAATAATACAATCGGTATCACATATGCCGCCCATCCAAAGAACTCTGCCAGGTTCCCCGCAATGGCCTCGCCTATGAATCCTCCGAATCCAAAATTACTGATCATCATCAGGACACTCACCGCAAGTGTCACCCATATGACGATCTCTATTCCGACAAAACCTGTCTCCGTATTCTTCTTTTTTGTCTGCTTCCTGCTCCCCCGTTTATTTGCTTTAGCAGCCATCATATTCTCCCCCTTATTCTGGCAATACTATATATTAGTATAGCATTTTTGAAAAGGACTGTCATTACCTATTTTCACTCTTTTTATCCCGCCACTGATCGATCATTTCGTGCAATTTATTCAATGCATCGCTCATTCCCCCTACTTCATCGATCAATCCTTCTCTCACCGCATCCTTTCCCTCCAGCAGGGTTCCCACATCCTTCACAAGCTCCGTCTGATTCAGCATCAATTCCTCGATCCTCTTCTGCGTCATACGCGAATGGTCGGCCAGAAAACGGGTGATCCGATCCTGCGTCTTGATCATATTGCGCAGGCTCTGGGTAATCCCGATGAACATCCCGTTAGACCGGACCGGATGGATGATCATGGTCCCGCTTGGTACGATGAAGGAATACTTCGCAGACACCGCAAGCGGCCCTCCGATCGAATGGCTGCCGCCAAGCACCAGCGATACCGTAGGTTTACTCAAGGATGCGATCATCTCAGCAATGGAGAGCCCGGCCTCCACATCGCCTCCCAGCGTATTCAGGAGGATCAGAAGCCCCTCAATCTCATCGCTGTCCTCAACCTCCGCAAGCAGCGGAAGCATATGTTCGTATTTGGTCGATTTCGCGTTGCCGGATACAGCCTCATGCCCCTCGATCTCGCCGATCACCGTCAGAAGCTTGATCCTGTGCCTGCTCTTATTCCCCTCTAAGTCCACGCTTCCCAGTTCCTTGATCTGTTCTCTCTTTTGCTCTTCGTGCGCTCCGTCTGACATAAAAAACACCTCCATACATATTCTCTCGTGCTTAGTATGGAAGTGTTTTTGTTTTTTTATACCCATTCGGATATACTCTGATCTATAACGTTACCTGCATAAGCGCCTGCGTCAAATCTGCCACGATGTCTTCGATATTCTCGATTCCCACGCTGAAGCGGATCAGATCCGGCTGCACGCCTGCCTCTAAGAGCTCCTGGTCGTTCATCTGGCGGTGAGTATGGCTTGCCGGATGGAGCACACAACTTCTTGCGTCCGCCACATGCGTCACGATGGCGATCATCTTCAAAGCATCCATCATGCGGACCGCAGCCTCTCTGCCGCCCTTTAAGCCAAAGGTAATCACGCCGCAGGTTCCGCCCGGCATATATTTCTTCGCAAGCTCATAATACTTGTCGCCCGGCAGGGACGGGCAATTCACCCACGCCACCTTCTCATGCCCCTGAAGGAATTTTGCCGCTCCAAGCGCATTCTCGCAATGTCTCGCCATCCGAAGATGAAGCGTCTCAAGTCCGATATTCAGAAGAAACGCATTCTGCGGAGACTGGATCGATCCAAGATCACGCATCAGCTGCGCCGTTGCCTTCGTGATATAAGCGCCCTTCCCAAAACGCTCGGTATATACGATCCCGTGATAGGTCTCATCCGGGCTTGTAAGTTCCGGGAACTTATCTGCATAAGCCTCCCAGCTGAAATTACCGCTGTCCACGATGGCGCCGCCCACGCAAGACGCATGTCCGTCCATGTATTTTGTCGTAGAATGGGTCACGATATCCGCTCCCCACTCAAAAGGCCGGCAATTGATCGGCGTTGCAAACGTATTATCTACGATAAACGGCACCCCATGTGCATGAGCCGCCTTCGCAAATTTCTCAAAATCCAGGACCACCAGGGCCGGATTGGCAATACTTTCCCCGAACACTGCCTTAGTATTCTCCTGAAATGCCGCGTTTAATTCTTCTTCCGTGCAGTCTGGATCCACGAATGTAGCCTCCACTCCCATCTTCCGGATCGTGTGGGCATAGAGATTATAAGTCCCTCCATAGAGAGCAGACGCACATACGATATGATCGCCCGCCTTCGCAATATTCATCACCGCATAGAAATTAGCAGCCTGGCCGGAAGAAGTAAGCATGGCCGCCGCACCGCCCTCCATATCGCAGATCTTCGCCGCTACAGCGTCATTGGTCGGATTCTGAAGACGGGTATAGAAATACCCGGACTCCTCCAGATCAAACAGGCGACCCATCTGCTCGCTGGAGCTGTACTTGAAGGTTGTACTCTGATAGATCGGCAATACCCTCGCTTCACCGTTACCGGGCTCATACCCCGACTGTATACATTTGGTTTCTATCTTATAATCGCTCATCGCTTTCTCCTTCCGTTAAAATATACCAAACAATTTCTTCCTGAAACCGCCGGCGATCTGGCCGAATTCCGACTTGAGAAGCGTATACTCCGTCACCTTCGTCTCGTTCCAGAGTTCCACCATCCGTCCGGCGATCCGCTCATTCACCGGAACCCTCTGATAGCAAAGCATAGGAACCACATAGACGGCCATCGTCAGGTTATAATCCATACCTGCCCTGCTCTTCTGCTTCTTAGACATATCCTGGCCCTTCTGCTTCACATATGCCGGGATCACCGCCGCAATCTCCCCGATCATCTGTTCCTCATCCGCCTCCTGCTCTTCACACAGGGCGGGCAGGGACATGATCAGGCTTCTATGCCTGTCGTACGCCTCTTTAAAAAAATCTTCGTAAGTCTCCTTCTTAAAATACTGGATACTCCCCAGCATCTTGTCGAAAAAGTCTTCCAGTGCCTTTCTGGTCTCTTCCATCCTGTTCCTCCATACTGATACAACCGTAACCGATATGAAAACTACTCGTCCCAGTTATGATACACATCCTGGACATCATCGTCGTCATCCAGCATATCCAGCGTCTTCTGGATATTTGCAATATCCTTCTCGTCGGTAAGCTCCACATAGGTCTGCGGGATCATCGTCACCTGAGCCGCAGCCATGGGAACCCCCGCGTCCTCCATGGCCTGGCGCACAGAACTGAAATCCTCCGGGGATGTCAGGATCTCATAGCTGTCCTCTTCCTCCGCGAAATCCTCCGCGCCTGCGTCGAGCGCCATCATCATCAATTCATCCGGGTCCGTCTCATACTCTTCCTTGTCTACCACGATCTGTCCCTTCTTGTCGAACATGAAGGAGACGCAGCCCGGCGTTCCCACATTGCCGTTCCCTTTGGTAAATGCGTTCTTTACGTTGGAAGCGGTACGGTTCTTGTTGTCCGTCAGCGTCTCAACGATGATCGCCGTACCGTTCGGCCCATAGCCTTCATATGTAATATGCTCATAACTGGCGGCATTGGCATCGCTGTCTGCACGCTTGATATTACGGTCGATCGTATCGTTCGGCATATTGTTGGCCTTCGCCTTCGCGATCACGTCGCGCAGGCGGCTGTTATTGGCCGGATCCGCGCTTCCGCCTTCTTTGACCGCCACCGCAAGCTCCTTCCCGATCTTGGTAAATATCTTGCCCTTCGCCGCATCGTTCTTCTCTTTTTTATGCTTGATATTCGCAAATTTTGAATGTCCTGACATAATCCATCCCTCTCTTATCTTTTACTCTTTATCGGTTTCTTATTCTATCACTCTTCCCAGCGTTTTTCAATCTTAACCCTCTGGATTGTATTGTTATCCACGAAAAGGACCGTGAACCGGTAGCCTCCGTAATCAACAACACACCGTTCGTCCTCGCCCGGGATCCGGTCTAACTGATGAACCAGGAATCCGTTCAGCGTCTCGAATTCTTCCTGATCAAATGAGATCGCAAGCACATCCTCCAGATCGTCTAAGCCTACCATTCCATTGACCAGATAATTGCCGTTCTGCTGCCGCTGGATCCTTACCTCAGCCTCGTCATGTTCGTCCAGAATATTGCCCACAATCTCTTCCAGGATATCCTCCATCGTCACAAGCCCTGACGTCTGTCCGTATTCATCCAGCACAATCCTTATATGGTTCTGGTCTGCCTGCATCTCCTTGAATAGGGTATCGATACTCTTCGTCTCCGGTATGAACGCCGCCGGTCTTATGTAACCCGTAAGCTCCTTTAACGGAACCTTACGGAGCTTTTCATCCAGATAGCATGACATTGCCTCCCGAAGATGCATGATCCCGATGATAGAATCGATCTCTCCCTCGCAGATGGGGAATCTGGAATAATTCTCCCCCAGCATGAACTTAAGCGCATCCTCCAGAAGCTCCCCGCTGTCGATCACGGTAATATGCTTCCGGTGTGTCATAATGTCCTTCGCATCCTTATCCATGTAGCGGATGATATTGTGGATCAGTCCCGCCGCCTCCTTCTGGGCTCCCTCGTCCATCTCATCCTCACCCTGGAACAGATGCTTCATCCTTTGGAATAAACTGCCTTCTTCCATAACTGTTGTTTCATACTCCTTTGCTATGTATGAAGCTCAAAACTGACTTTCAAGGCTTCATCTACTTTGTTCATTATCTCTTTATCCAGATGGCATACCAGATCCTTAAGCCGCTGCTTATCTATGGTCCTTACCTGCTCCAGCAATACGACCGAATTCTTAACGATCTGATATCTCCTTGCATCAATCTCCACATGTGTCGGCAGCTTCGCCTTATTCATCCGCGAAGTAATGGCGGCACAGATCACCGTTGGGCTGTGCCTGTTCCCCACATCATTCTGTATGATCAATACCGGCCGGATGCCTCCTTGTTCCGAACCCACCACCGGGCTTAAATCTGCATAAAATATATCTCCACGTCTTACCTGCACTCTATTCACACTCCGATTCTTAAGATATGATAAGTATTACCATCTTTTCTCGGATGTATTCTACAGAGTTATGCAAAATAATCCATCTGTTCCACAACTTCGCCGAAACGCAGATATTCTCTCGGCACTCTCTTGCCGAAGCTGCAGATAAATTCATAGTTGAACCGGTCTGACAGGCTGCTTAATTCATCCACGGTGATCCGCTCCCCGCCGTCTTCCCCGATCAACACTGCCTTATCTCCGAACTGCACATCTTCAATATCCGTTACATCCACCATGAACTGGTCCATGCACACACGGCCGATGATCGGCGCCTTCTTTCCATGGATCAGCACATATCCCTGGTTCGACAGGCTCCTTGAGTAGCCGTCCCCGTAACCCACCGGGATCGTGGCGACCCTGGTAGGCCTTGCCGCCGTGAATGTTCCCCCATAGCTTACCGGCGTACCTGCCTCCACCCATTTCACATGAGTCACATGGCTTAGAAGCTCCATCGCCGGCCGAAGAGGGACGTTGCCCTTCTTAACCTCCTCAGACGGATACAGTCCGTAGGTCGCGATCCCGGCTCTCACCAGATCCATATTCGCTTCCTTAACATCTATGATCCCGGCGCTGTTGGAACTGTGATGGTATCGGATCCTGACCGACCTTCTCTCAAGCGCCTTTTTCATCCAGAGATAGTCTTCTATCTGCTTCCTTGTAAATGCCTTCTCGGCCTCATCCGCTTTCGCAAAATGCGTATACATGCCCTCCACCACAAGATTCGGCATCTGGATAATGTCCCTGATATGATCCGCGCTCTCCTCACAGACCGGGAAACCGAGACGCGACATACCCGTATCTACCTTGATATGGATGTATGCCTGCTTCCCCATGCGTACCGCCAGGTCGGATACCCGCTTTGCCATATCCTTCGTATAGACCGTCATGCGGATCTCTTCATCGATCATCTCACACCACTGCTCCGGGAAGATACATCCCAGCACCAGAAGCGGTTTGGTGATCCCGCCTTTTCTTAAGACCACCGCCTCATCAAGCGCCGCCAGCGCATATCCCCAGATATATTCTTTACTCTCCAGAAATCTTGCGATCTGCAGCGCGCCGTGTCCATAACCGTCGGATTTGATCACGCTGATAATCTGCACGCCGTCTTCCAAATTCTGCTTCATCATCTCCATATTATACTCGATCGCATCCAAATCGATCCTTGCACATACCCTGCTGTAAATCTTCAGGGCGTCTGACGTATGCTCCGGCGAAGGACCGACGTCGCCGGACCGGAAGCGTCTCTTATGAACGATGATTCCGGGTCTCCCTTTGGGGTCCTCTCCCTCCAGGCTTCTGAATGCCTCGCTTAAATAAGTCAGCAAATCTCCCGCCATAACACTGTAACTTCCCTTTGCCGCACGCGCAAGGTCCCCTGAACGGCCGTGAAGATATGTCCCAAGCACCGCTGCACTGTGGCTTTGAAGCCCCTGAGCCAGCAGACCCGCGATCACTCCGGCCAGCACATCACCGGCTCCGGCCTTCGCCATAGACGCATTCCCCGACTGATTCACACAGATCCCTTCTCCCGGCGACACTGCCGCCGTCCTTGAATCCTTGAGTACACAGGTGCAACCGAATCTGTCCGTATATCCCTCAAGGATCCGCATCCTGTCTTCCTTAAGCTCTTCTATGCTTCTTCCTGTCAGCCTGGACATCTCCTTCATATGGGGCGTCAGCACAAGACCGCATCCTGTGCGTCCGGATGGATCAGCGCATTCTCTCATATATTCCGGATGCCCGGCCAGGATATTCAGACCATCCGCATCGATCAGACACGGAACCTTTCTTCCTTCCAGAGTCTTCTTCACAAGCTTCTGCGATACTTCGCCGGTCCCGATCCCTGAACCAATACAGATCACATCTGCCCATTCAAGTAAGTCCTGAAGCTCCTCCTCCTGATAATCCGTATAGGAAGTAATAATCGCCTCAGGAATCTGCTGCTGGAGAATCATCCGGTTCTCTTCCGGTGTATAGATCCGCACCAAGCCTGCGCCCGCAAGATATGCTGCCCTGGCATTCAGATATGCTGCGCCCGACATCCCTTTGCTGCCCGCGATCACCAGAAGCTTCCCGTAAGTCCCTTTATTCGAATCTGCCTTCCTCATCGGCAGCATGGCACGGTAGTCCTCCTCGTCACAGGCATACGCCATCTGATACTCCTCAGCAAGCTGTTCTGTATGTATCCCCACATCCGCCGTATGTACCCATCCTGCATACTCTTTGCCCGGATAGAATACAAGTCCCAGTTTTTCCACCTGGAACGTTACCGTGAGATCCGCCTGAAAGGCTTCCCCCAGCACGCAGCCCGTATCCGCCGATATCCCCGACGGCAGGTCAACGGCGAATTTGACCGCCTTTGCTTCATTCATCTTCCTCAGCACATCTGCGTATTTCCCCGTGATCTTGCGACAAAGACCCACACCAAAGACTGCGTCTATGATGATACTATATTCATCTTCTATATATTCGTTGCATATTTTGCCGCCGATTTCCTGAAACCATTCGATCTGCTGCCTTGTCTCCTGTGTACAATGGGATTCATCGCCTACAAAACAGACCCTTGCATGATATCCTTTTCGAAGGAGAAGCCTTGCGACCGCAAACCCGTCTCCTCCGTTATTCCCGGAACCGCACACAATACAGGCCTTCGTAAGATCGAACCTCTCTTCTTCCATCACCTCTACGCAGGCCCTGGCAGCGCGCTCCATCAACTTAAGCGACGGGATACCTGCCTTATGTATCGTATACTGGTCCGCCCTCTTCATCTGAGAGCCGTCTGCCAGATATCTCATCTCCCACACCTCCTGTCTCTTGCAGTAAAAAGGACGTGTAACCCTGCCTGCACGTACATGCTGTTATTACACGCCTTGATCCTTGCTATTATTTGTGTTCTTCGTTATACCGGCTAATCTTGTAGGATAGCTGCATCAAGCTCTCTGACAAGTGCACATTCTCAACAATAATGTGTTCAGGCAGGTTCAGATCTGTATGGGCAAAATTCCAGATAGCCCTCACACCGTTCTCTACCAGGATATTCGCCACCTCGATCGCCTTCTCCTTGGGTATGGTCAATGCTGCAATCTCTACTTCATTCTCACGCACAAACTCACCCAGCTCGTCTAACATCCTCACTGGAACACCTCGGATCGACACGCCCTGAAGCCTTGGGTTCACATCGAAGATCCCCTTCAGGATGAAGCCCCTCTTCTCAAATGCGGCGTAATTCGCCAGCGCCTGCCCCAGATTACCGGCCCCGATGATGATCATGTGATGATCTTCTTCCAATCCTAAGATCTTGCCAATCTCTGTATATAAATACTTTACATTATATCCGTATCCCTGCTGCCCGAATCCTCCGAAATTATTAAGATCCTGCCGGATCTGAGATGCCGTCACCTTCATCCGCCTGCTCAGGTCGTTGGACGAGATACGCTCCACCCCATGTTCTAATAATTCCCCCAGATACCGGTAATATCTCGGCAGCCGGCGTATGACAGCCTGGGAAATCTCTCTTTCTTCCAAAACTACTCACCTTCCATTTCATATCTAAAATTCATTATATAGAATACCGGGATCAAAGTCAAACTTTTAGTTGTATTTTATTCTATTTTCGTTATAATGAAAACAAAAGCTAAAAGGAGGATATTATGATACTGGCATGTCATGGAATGAACAAATCCTTCGGCGACAACGTGATCGTTGCCGGAGGTTCCTTTCATATAGAAGACCACGAGAAGGCCGCCCTGGTCGGACCAAACGGCGCAGGGAAGACCACCCTTTTCAAGATGATCGTAGGGGAACTGCCCTCCGACGGCGGCGATATCACACTGATGCGCGGCAAGACTCTCGGCTATCTTGCACAGCATCAGGAGATGGTAAGCGGCAACACGATCTACGAGGAGGTCAGGCTTGCCAAGGCAGATATCATCGCCATGGAGCAGCAGATCCGCACGATCGAGACGGAGCTTAAGCATCTTGAGGGAGATGCTCTGTCCGCACGCCTGAATACCTATCACCGCCTGACAGCGGCATTTGAACAGGAGAACGGATACGCCTGCGAGAGCGAGATCACCGGTGTATTGAAGGGACTGGGATTTTGCGAGGCTGATTTCTCCAAACCGGTAGATACCCTCTCCGGCGGTCAGAAGACCCGCGTCTCCCTGGGGAAGCTTCTTCTCACCAGACCAGACATCCTGCTTCTTGACGAGCCTACCAACCACCTGGACTTAAACTCCATCGCCTGGCTTGAGACCTATCTTCTGAACTATCCGGGCGCCGTGCTGATCGTATCCCATGACCGGTATTTCCTTGACCGCGTCGTCACCAAGGTCCTGGAGATCGAGATGGGAAAGCTTATGACTTATATGGGCAATTACAGCGAATACGCCGAGAAGAAGCGCCGGCTTAGGGAGGCGCAGCTTAAGGAATATCTGAACCAGCAGCAGGAGATCCGGCATCACGAGGCTGTGATCGAGAAGCTTCGGTCATTTAACAGGGAGAAGTCTATCAAACGGGCTGAGAGCCGCGAGAAGATGCTTGAGAAGATCACACCGGTAGAGAAGCCTGTAGAGATGAATACAGAGATCCATCTGAATCTCGAACCCTCCCGTGAAAGCGGCAATGATGTACTCTTTGTAGAACACCTAAGCAAAGCATTTCCCAACCAGGTGTTGTTCAGGGATGTTAATTTCGAGCTTCGCCGCGGGGAGCACGTCGCCATCATCGGAGACAACGGAACCGGCAAGACTACCCTGCTTAAGATCCTGAATCAGGTCATCCCCACGGATTCCGGAACCTTCACCCTGGGAACCAACGTTGAGATCGGCTATTACGATCAGGAACACCACGTCCTTCACATGGAGAAGACCATCTTCGACGAGATCTCGGACGATTACCCGGATCTTACCAACACGAAGATCCGCAATATGCTTGCTGCCTTCCTCTTCACCGGAGACGACGTCTTCAAACGGATCGGGGACTTAAGCGGCGGGGAACGCGGGCGTGTTTCTCTTGCCAAGCTGATGCTCTCCAAGGCTAATTTCCTGATCTTGGACGAACCTACCAACCACCTGGATATCACCTCCAAGGAGATCCTTGAGAAGGCGCTGAACGACTATACCGGAACGCTCCTCTATGTATCCCACGACCGGTATTTTATCAACCAGACGGCTACCCGGATCCTGGATCTGGTCAACCAGACCTTCGTTAATTATATCGGCAATTATGATTATTACCTGGAGAAACGTGAAGAACTGACCGCCGTCTATGCAGGCGGAACAGAAGACGCCTCTGACTCTGTATCTTCGGAAACTGTATCCGAGTCAAAGCTTAGCTGGCAGGAGCAAAAAGAAGCAAACGCCAGAGCACGCAAACGCCAAAACGACTTGAAAAAGACGGAAGAGCGCATCACCAGGCTTGAGGAACGGGACGCAGAGATCGACGGGATGATGACACTGGAAGAAATATTTACCAATTCCGTCAGATGCCAAGAGTTGGCAGACGAGAAGGCTTCGATCGCAGAAGAGTTGGAAGTGCTGTACGAGCAGTGGGAACACTTAAGTGACGTATAAAATCTTAATTGGGGACGTAGTAAAATGATATTTTACAGCGTCCCCATATCTCTTATCCTTCTGCTTTCTTCTTCCACGGCCGTTCCTTGTCAAGCCATCCCTTTTCCTTCCAATATGCCTGATCCACAGGGTTCATCCCCTTCTGATGCATACGGCGCATGATGTAGAACAGCAGCCTGGTCTTTATCCCCGGAACCACCTGATCCGTCTCTCTGGTGAGCTTCAAGGAGAGCTTGTCTACATCCTGAAGGATCTTCTCCTTGACCGGCATAGACACACCTTCCCAGGACGTTGCCGCAACTGCAGGCCCATAAGAATAGATCCTGCCTACGCCCCAGAAGAGCAGACTCCCTTTCATATCCTTTAATGTAGACTTCATGCCTCCCCCTGCGCCCGTCGTAATACACACTGCCTGCTTGGTGAACATCCTCTCCTCCGGCCTGTGCACCATGAAACGATACCCATAGTGATCCAGCAGCGCCTTCATGGCTCCCGTCACATGCAGCACATGGACCGGCGACGTAAATACCAGCAGATCCGCCTCATCAATCATACGGGTCACCCGCTTCATATACATCAGGTAATCCGGGCATCTCTTCTCGCCCTCCGTAATGCATGCGGCGCATCCCCGGCAGAATTCCGGCATATCCTTGGGGAGAAACAGTTCAATGATCTGATCCTCATTCTCCGCTATCCTCTCGATCACCAGTTTCCCAACATGATAGCTTGATCCCTGCCTTAGCGTGCCGTTAATCATCAGTATTTTCATCTTGCCTTGTTCTCCCTTCTTCTTAAATCGTACGTCCTGTCACACCTTATCTATTGACTGCAGGTATACGCCTGCTTATCTGCATTTCTTAATTATATCACATTGCAATCTATTACACCACATAAAAATAAATATGGAAAGCTGACTTGACATATCATCGTTTATCCCTTATAATGAAAATACGGAAAGCAAACTTTACATCACGAGTATGATTCAGGAGGAACTGCTATGAAAACCACTCATAAGAAAATCTACATGCTGATTACCGGCGTCCTGTTATACGGTATCGGCTTCTGCTTAAAGTGTATGCACATCTTCAACAGCAGATGGATCATTCTCTGCCTGTCCCTGATGCATTACGGCGGGATGCTCCTATCCCTTTTCGCTGTCAATTACTTCGGCACAACTTACCAATATGAGAAATATCCGGAAGAAAGCAAACAGACGCTCATAGATCTGAACGATGAACGCACCAGGAGTATACATAATTTGGCCAAGGCGCGGACCTTCAACATTATGACCTATGTGCTGATGCTCCTTCCCGCCGTTCTGATCGACCTGAAGGCCGGTCTCACCGGAATCATCGGCGCGGGGGCTGCACTGCTTATATTCGGCATCTCCTATGCATTCTTCCTTGCCAAATATAAAAAAGAGCTGTGAATGGGTACAGGACATTCATCAATTTGGGACGTAGTAAACTTCCATTTACTACGTCCCAAATCGCAGATTAATTACATTTTCCCGGCTATCGCCTTTATAAATTCTTCACTGTTCAGCACTACCGGATTCTTGATCGTCGTGATCAGAGCCAGGTCCTTCGTCATCTTTCCTTCCTCGATCGTATCAATAGTCGCCTTCTCAAGCCGGTCGGCAAATTCCATCAATTCCTGATTCCCATCCAATTCTCCGCGTTTCCTAAGCGCTCCGCTCCATGCGAATATCGTCGCAACCGAATTGGTTGAAGTCTCTTCTCCTTCAAGATGCTTATAATAATGACGCTGTACCGTTCCATGGGCAGCCTCATACTCGTAATACCCATCCGGGGACACCAGTACCGACGTCATCATGGCAAGCGAACCGAACGCAGATGAGATCATATCGCTCATCACGTCTCCGTCATAGTTCTTGCAGGCCCAGATATAGCCGCCCTCGGACTTCATCACACGCGCCACCGCATCATCGATCAGCGTATAGAAATATGTGATGCCTGCCGCCTCGAACTTCTCCTTATATTCCGCATCAAAGATCTCCTGGAAAATATCCTTGAAGGTGTGGTCGTACTTTTTGGAAATCGTATCCTTAGTGGCAAACCACAGATCCTGCTTAATATCCAGCGCATAGTTAAAACAGCTCCTTGCAAAGCTCTCAATGGACTGGCTGATATTATGCATTCCCTGAACAATACCCGCGCTGTCAAAATCATGAACCAGCTCTCTCGTCTCCGATCCGTCCTCTGCCGTATATACCAGTTCCACCTTGCCGGCGCCCGGAATCTTCATCTCCGACCCCTTGTACACATCCCCGTAGGCATGCCTCGCGATCGTGATCGGCTTCTTCCAGTTTCGCACGCACGGCTCAATCCCCTCCACTACGATCGGAGCGCGGAATACGGTCCCGTCAAGGATCGCACGGATTGTCCCGTTGGGGCTCTTCCACATCTCTTTTAAGTCATACTCCGTCATACGCGCCGCATTTGGAGTGATCGTCGCACACTTCACTGCTACCTTATATTTCTTCGTCGCATTCGCAGAATCGACCGTCACCTGATCATCCGTCTCATTCCTGTGCTCAAGCCCCAGGTCGTAATATTCCGTATTCAGCTCTATAAACGGCTCCAACAGATGCTCCTTGATCATCTTCCACAAGATACGGGTCATCTCGTCTCCATCCATCTCTACGATCGGTGTGTTCATCTTAATCTTTGCCATGCTATATTTCCTCCTGTTCTTCTCTGTTCTCTCTCCTGACCACCTGTTCAGACAGGTGCAGATTCTTCATTACATTCAAAATGTGCCGGTTGGCCAGCTCCTCCGCCAACTCTCCATCCCGGTCCTTGATCGCCTCCAGGATCTCCCGGTGCTCCTGGATCGATCTTACCGCCCGGTTCTTCTCCCCTACCGACATAGCTCTCGCCATCTGGACATATTTGTGGAAATCAGACAATACATGCTCAAGTATACGGCTGTTAGAGGCCTCATACAAGACCTTATGGAATTTTCCGTCCAGCTCTGTCACCTGTTCTGCCTGTTCCCCGCCCTTCTTCTGCAAATGAAATTCAGACAGCAACAGCACCTCTTCCAGCTCCTCGATCTGTTTCTCCGTAATATGTTCCGTCGCCCATCGGGCGCACATCCCCTCTAACATTGAACGAATCTTATAGATATCATAGACATCCTTCGGGGTGATCCCTGTAACATAGGCGCCTTTATTGGGGATGATGGTTACCAGCCCCTCAAGCTCTAACTGCCTTAACGCCTCTCTCACCGGAGTCCGGCTGACTCCTAATTCCTCCCCGATAGTAATCTCCCGAAGCTCTTCATGCTCATGATAGACTCCCGACAAGATGTCTTCCCTGAGCCTTTGAAATACTCTCCCCCGCAGCGAGCGGTCATGATACTCTTCCATTCCTTCCTGCCCTTCCTTCTCATTCCAGACGATATCCCAGTCTATTCTGTGCATCCTCGATCACGGCTAACAACTCTTCATCCGTCAGGACTGTCACACGCCCTTTCTCATATTCTCCGTCCACCCAGGCTTTTACCATGGCAACCAGCTCTGTATTCTTATCCACCTGCCGGTCTTCCGGCAGCCGGAAATAGGTATTGATCCAGTGCGCGATCCCCGCAAGCCCTGATGTGTTAGATACAGCCACTAGGGGCGGACGGTTCAGGAACTTCTCTGTATCAAATACATTATAGATCTCTTCATTCTTAAGAAGACCGTCCGCATGAATCCCGGCACGCGTCACATTGAAATTCCTCCCCACAAACGGCGTTCTTGACGGCACCCGGTATCCGATCTCCTTCTCATAATATTCTGCAAGCTCCGTGATCACCGTGGTATCCATCCCGTCCAATGTCCCTCTAAGCTGCGCGTATTCGAACACCATCGCCTCCAAAGGCGTATTCCCTGTCCGCTCCCCGATCCCGAATAAGGAGCAGTTCACCCCGCTTGCCCCATAGAGCCAAGCCGTCGTAGAATTACTTACCGCCTTGTAGAAATCATTGTGCCCGTGGAACTCAATCAGCTCACTCGGCACTCCCGCGTGTACACGAATACCGTAGATGATACCTGGAATCGATCTTGGTATCACGGCCCCGGGATAATTCACCCCATAGCCCATGGTATCACAGACACGGACCTTGACCGGAATCTGATATTCTTCCATCAGCTTCATAAGTTCTAAGCAGAACGGGATCACGAATCCATAGATATCCGACCTGGTGATATCCTCCAGATGGCATCTCGGGCTCACCCCCGTCTCCAGACACTCCCGGACTACCGACAGATAATGATCCATACATTCTCTTCTCGTCATCTTCAATTTATAGAAAATGTGATAATCCGAACAGCTTACCAGAATACCCGTCTCTTTCATCCCAATCTCCTTCACCAGCTCAAAATCCTTCTTGCTGGCACGGATCCAACTGGTGACCTCCGGAAATTCATATCCCTTCTCCATACACTTATACACGGCATCCCGGTCCTTCTTACTGTATAAGAAGAACTCACACTGCCGAAGCTTCCCGTAAGGACCGCCAAGCTTATGAAAATATTCATAGAGCCTTACGATCTGCTCTGTGCTGTACGGCGCCCTCGACTGTTGGCCATCCCGGAAAGTTGTATCTGTGATCCATATCTCATCCGGCATACTGTGAGGTACGATACGGTCATTGAACGCAATCTTCGGAATCTCGTCATAATGAAACAGATTCCGGAATACATTCGGCTTCTTCACATCTACCAGCGGATACATGTGCTCCTCAAGCTGCAGCAGATTGGTGTGCTTGTCTAAATATACTTTTCTGTTCTCCATGTATGCCCTCTCCTTCGTGTCATATCCTTTTGATTGTTAACGTGTATAATTGTATACAATTATACACGTATTGTCAAGAGCTAAATCAAATCCCCCGCTGCCCGCATACAATAAAACAGGCTCCCCGGAAAACCAGGAAACCTGTTCATTTCCAAAAGCATCAGTATAACTTCGCTCCGATCTCACGAGGACGGAAGCCTTCATCCTCTAATGCCTTCATAATCTCATTCTTATGATCTGTTCCAAATGCCTCCATGGTGATGCGAAGCTCCACCGCAGCGTTACGGTTGGTGCTGACAAACTGGTTGTGCTCAAGCTTGATGACATTTCCCTTCGCATCTGCAATCGTAGCCGCAACCCTCACCAATTCACCCGGCTTATCCGGAAGCAGTACAGATACGGAGAAGATCCTGTCTCTCTGGATCAGCCCGTGCTGCACGATAGAAGACATGGTGATCACATCCATATTGCCGCCGCTTAAGATCGCTACCGCCTTCTTACCCTTAAGGTCAAGCTGTTTCAGCGCCGCGACCGTAAGAAGTCCCGAATTCTCCACCACCATCTTGTGGTTCTCCACCAGATCCAGGAAAGCCCCGATCAGCTCGTCGTCCTCTACGGTCAGCATCCTGTCGATATTCTCCTGGGCATAGGGGAAGATCTTCTCGCCCACCCGCTTAACCGCGGTACCGTCCGCGATCGTGTTGGCGCTGTCCAGCGAAACCGGCTCTCCTGTAGCAAGCGCCGCCGTCATGCTCGCCGCCTGCGACGGTTCCACACCAATCACCTGGATCTTGGGATTCAGCATCTTGGCAAGCGCAGACACACCAGTGATCAATCCGCCTCCGCCCACCGGCACCAGGATGTAATCCACCGTCGGAAGCTCCTGCACGATCTCCATGGCGATCGTTCCCTGCCCGGTAGCAATATCCGGATCATCGAAGGGATGGACGAAGGTATATCCCTTCTCCTCCGCCAGCTTCAATGCATACTCGCAGGCATCGTCATAGACATCCCCGTAGAGAATCACCTCCGCACCGTAATTCTTAGTCCGGTTCACCTTGATCAGCGGAGTAACCGTCGGCATCACGATCACAACCTTACAGCCGAATTTCTGTGCCGCATAAGCGACGCCCTGGGCATGATTGCCGGCCGAAGCCGTAATAAGGCCTCTCGTGCGCTCCTCCTCGCTCATCGTACTGATCTTATAATAAGCTCCCCGTACCTTGTATGCTCCTGTATACTGCATATTCTCCGGTTTCAGATAGATCCTGCCGCCTGTCTCCTGGCTCAGATACTCACTGTATACTAATTTGGTCGGATTGGTGATATTCTTGACAAGCTCGCTTGCCTGTTCAAATTTTTCAAGTGTCAGCATATTATTCTTCCTCCTCTTCTACCGTAAATAATGCCTGTACAAACGCATCCGCATCGAACTTCTGCAGATCGTCGATGGTCTCGCCGACCCCGATATACTTAACCGGGATTCCAAGCTCTGCATGAATCGCTACCGCAATCCCGCCCTTCGCCGTTCCGTCCATCTTCGTAAGGACGATTCCGGTAATATCCGCCACCTCATTGAACTCCTTCGCCTGCTGCAGCGCATTCTGTCCCGTAGTCGCATCCAGTACCACCAGAGTCTCCCGGTAAGCCTCCGGGAATTCCCGGTCGATGATCCGGTTCATCTTCTTCAATTCTTCCATCAGATTCTTCTTATTGTGAAGCCTGCCCGCCGTATCGCACAACAGTACATCTGCATGCCTTGCCCTGGCAGACGCTACCGCGTCATAGACTACAGACGCCGGGTCTGATCCTTCCTGCCCGCCGATCAGATCCGCCTGCGCACGGTTCGCCCATTCCTTAAGCTGCTCTCCTGCCGCCGCGCGGAAGGTATCGGCCGCCGCAAGCACTACCTTCTTATTCTGAGCGCGAAGCTTCCCCGCCAACTTCCCGATCGTAGTCGTCTTACCCACGCCGTTGACTCCGATTACCATAACCACAGAAGTCTTCTCCTCGAACTCATAGGCCGTCTCGCCCACATCCATCTGTTCCTTGATGCTCTCGATCAGGACCTCCCTGCATTGAGCCGGCTCCTTGATATGCCGCTCCCTAACCTTCGCCTTCAGATCATCCAGGATATCATAGGTCGCCTGTACGCCCAAGTCCCCCATGATCAGAACCTCTTCCAGTTCCTCATAGAAATCATCATCAATATGAGAAAAGCCGTTAAAAATACTGTCCATCCCGGACACGATATTATCTCTCGTCTTCCCAAGCCCCTGCACCAGACGCCTGAAAAAACCTGTCTTCTCCTTCTTCTCTTCTGCCATCTTTAACCTCCTGCTTTCTTCCTCACTCTATTGATCCAACTCTTCCTCCAACAGACTTACCGATACCAGCGTCGAGATTCCCTTCTCCTGCATGGTGATCCCATACAGCCTGTCCGCCGCCGTCATGGTCCCTCGTCTGTGAGTGATCACGATAAACTGGGTATTCTTCGTCAGTTTGTGTAAATACTGGGCAAACCTTACCACGTTGTTATCATCTAACGCCGCTTCAATCTCATCAAGCAGACAGAACGGGGACGGTTTCAGATTCTGAATCGCGAACAACAGGGCGATCGCCGTAAGCGCCTTCTCCCCGCCGGATAACTGCATCATATTCTGCAGCTTCTTCCCGGGCGGCTGCGCGATGATACGGATTCCCGCCTCCAGGATATCCTCATCCGCCATCAGTTCCAGTGTGCCCTTGCCGCCGCCGAACAATTCCTTGAACACCATGTCAAACTCACTGGCGATCCGCCCAAACTGCTCCGCAAACTGCTTGCGCATGGCCGCATCCAGTTCCTCAATGATCTGCTCAAGCGTCGCTTCCGCCTCCACCAGGTCGTCGTGCTGGCCCCTCAGAAATTCATAACGGTCAGATACATTCTTATACTCCTCGATCGCATTGACATTGACATTTCCTAGGGCGCGGATCTCGCCTTTCAATTCCTGTACCCGCTTCTTCATCCTGGCAAGGTCTGTCAGATTCGAATCCCGCAGTTCCTTTGCACGGATATAAGTGATCTCGTACTCCTCCCACATATAATTAATCTGCTTCTCCGAAGCCGCCTCATAATTCTCCTTCTGGCTCTCCAGACGGAATACCTCCTTGTCAAGATCTGACATATGCTTCGAGAGGTCTTCCCGCTTCTGCAGGAAATCCTTATGCTTCTGATTCAATTCCTCCCTGTCCTTCTTAAACCGTTCGATCTCCGCCTGAATCTCTGCAAACAGTTCACTGGAATTCTCGATGGTATCTCGAAGTTCTGCAATCTGCTTCTCCTTCTCTTCGATCTCTTTGGAGGTTCCGCCCTTGCTCTTCTCAAGCTCCTTTAACTCTTCCCGGAACTTGCCGATCTCGTCCTGGATACGATTCACATTCTCTACTACGAATGTGATCTTCTGCTCCATGCTGGCGAATTCAAGATGGATCTCTTCTGCCTTCTTGATCTTTCCCGCCTCTTCCTCGTGATGTATATCCAGGATCTTCTGTTCCTTCTCAATCTGCTCCGTCAATTCCTGCTCAAGCCTCTCCGAGGTATCCAGCTCCACGCTGATCGATTCCTGGTTGTCAACGATATCCGTGATCTGGATATCCAGCTTCTCGGCCTCCGCCTTCGTGCTCACCGCAAGTTCTCTTGCATTCCTGATCTTCGCATCCGCCTGATCCGCATTCATCTTCGCCGTATTCTGGATGACATACGCCTTCTGAAGCTTCGCGCCGATCTCATCTAACTTCTCATAATATCCGGCGCGCTCTTTTCTCAACAGATCCGAGGACGCCTCCACCTCGTCCATCTCCCGCTTCAACTGCTTCACCGTCTTCTCGAATTCTTCGATCTCCCGGCGTCTGCTAAGCAGGTTGCTAGAATTCTTGAACGCGCCTCCCGTCATGGACCCGCCCGGATTGATCAACTCTCCCTCCAGGGTAACGATCCTGATAGACTGCCTGTACTTCTTGGCAATGGCAAGCCCATTGTCAATATGGTCTACCACCAGCGTCCTTCCAAGAAGAGAATCCGCAAGCACCTCATACCGGGCTTCCACCTTGACCAGCGTATTCGCCGTTCCGATCACTCCTGGTTCCTTTAACGCCTCCGGCCTTCCTATACCGGAATTCGCACGAATATTCGTAAGCGGAAGAAAGGTTGCTCGCCCGAACCGATTCTTCTTGAGGTAATCGATCATCCTCTTCGCCGTCCCGTCGTCCGATGTGACGATATTCTGGATATTTCCTCCAAGAGCAGTCTCAATCGCGACCTCGTAATCCTTGTCAACCTTGATAATATCGGCAACAACTCCCAGGATCCCTTTCTCCTGGCTTTTGCGGTCCATCACCTTCCGGATGCTGTTGCCGTATCCGTCGTACCTCTCCGTAATATTTTTCAGAGATTCTAGCCGGGACTCCTCCCTGTGATACGCTGTCTGCCCGATCCGAAACTGCTCGGTCTGTTTCGTCAAACGCTCCTGCAGTACCTCGATCTTCTTCTCGTATTCGTCGTTCTCCTTGGACAGACTGATGATCTGCCCGGAGATCTCTTCTAACTCCTTCTGATATTCTGTAAACCGCTTCTCCTGTTCCTGTTGTTCCGACTCTGCCTCCAGGATTTGACGGTTCATGCCAGCTTTCCTTACCTGAATCTGCTCCAGCATCGTGTCATATTTCTGGATCTTCGCCTTGGTAGACGCCCTGTTGTTGAGGATTTCAATGATCTCACTCTGCTTGTGTTCAACCGATGCCGTGATCTCCGCGATTCTTGACTGTACATCGATCAGCTCCGCTCTCGCCTTCTCCTCAAGCTTCGTCTGCTCATCGATCTGAACCTGGATAGCCTCTTCCTCGCTCCCCAATTCCTTGAGCTGATCCTCCCGCACGCCGATCTCAGAAGTGATCGTCCTCGCACGCTGGTCATAGTGTGCATCATTCATATGCATACTATTGATCTGCTCCTTCAGAAGTTCGATCTGGTTCTCCAACTGCTGCTTTAGCATGCTAGTCTCATTCAACTGGCCCTTCGCCTTCTCTATAGACGCGTCAATACCGTCAACCTGCTCCTCCACCGACTCGTATTCCGTCTTCATATCGTCATACTTCCGGCTGGCTTCCTCAAGCTCTGCCCGGGTAATGGCAAGCTTCTTCTCCATATCCCTGACCTGTTCCTCCAGACGCTCTGTCTCAAGCAGGAACATATTGATATCATATGTCTTAAGTTCTTCCTTCTTCTTCAGATATTCCCGCGCCGTCTCCGCCTGCCGCTCCAGGGGACCAACCTGCTTCTCAAGCTCCGCGAGGATATCATTCACCCTCAGAAGATTCTGGCGCTCTTCCTCTAACTTCTTCACAGACATGTTCTTACGGCGCTTGAACTTCACGATCCCAGCGGCCTCATCAAACAATTCTCTTCTCTCCTCGGGCTTCCCGCTTAAGATCTTATCAATCTGTCCCTGTCCGATGATCGAGTACCCTTCCTTACCGATTCCGGTATCGTAGAACAGCTCGTTCACATCCTTCAGACGGCAGGAGCTCCCGTTGATCAGATATTCACTCTCACCCGAGCGGTACAGCTTCCTCGTCACCGTCACCTCTTCGAAGTCGATCATAAGCTGATGGTCGGAATTGTCAAGGGTGATCGCAACAGAAGCATAACTAAGCGGCTTGCGGTTCTCCGTCCCTGAGAAGATCACATCCTGCATGCTCCCTCCTCTAAGCTGCTTAATCCTCTGTTCCCCTAAGACCCATCGTACCGCATCCGCTACATTGCTCTTCCCGCTTCCGTTAGGCCCGACGATCCCCGTGATCCCGTTATGGAAGTCAAATTTTATCTTATGTGCAAATGACTTAAAGCCCTGCACTTCTATGCTTTTCAGATACATGCTACACCTACTTTATATTATTCTCATGCAGCTTCAAGATACTCTGGTATGCCGCCACCTGCTCCGCTGCCTTCTTGGTATGGCCGACACCGATCCCATATACCTCCTCTCCAATATATACGGCCACTCGGAAGGACTTCTCATGGTCCGGTCCCATCTCCCCGATCAGCCGGTATGTGATAGACGACTTGAAATTAGCCTGTACGATTTCCTGCAGGATAGTCTTGCTATCGAAAAAGAGTGTCTTATTCTCAAGATCATCCAGAATAAAACGATGGATAAACTCTTTCGCATTAGCAAAACCACCATCCATATAAATAGCTCCGATCAACGCCTCCAACGCATCAGAAGTAACGGAATTCCTCTCCCTTCCCCCGGTCGCATCTTCGCCCTTCCCCAGCAGAAGATAGACCCCAAGATCCAGTTCCTTCGCACAAAATGCCAGCGCCGGTTCACACACCATACTCGCCCTGGTCTTGGTAAGCTCCCCCTCCGGCATCTTCCGGTTCTCATAGAACAGGAACTCACTTGCAACCAGCTCCAACACCGCATCTCCCAAGAATTCCAGACGTTCATTGCATTTGTATTTGGGTAAATGCTTCTCATTCGCATATGAACTATGGATCATTGCCTGCCGAAGCAAATTGAAATCTGTGAACGTGTAACCAATCTTTTCTTCTAATACCTTTAAATCCTGACTCATTCTATCGCCTCACCTATTGCTATCACAAAAGCGAAAAAGCCCTACCGGGCTTTTTCAAATAATATCATTGCCTAGTTATTCGTCGCATTCTTGATCTGCTCGACAGCATCGCCCACTGTCACAATCTTCTCTGCTTCTTCGTTATCAATTTCGATATCGTACGTCTCCTCTATACCCATAATAATCTGAAAGATGTCCAGAGAATCTGCTCCCAGATCATCCACAAATGTTGTGTCCATTGTAATCTCATCTGCATTCACATTCAACACGTCTGCTATAATTTCTTTTAATTTCTCAAATTCCATGTCTTTTCTCCTTTTCTCTTGATTTCTTGTTCTTTTTATTCAGCGGATGCTGCATCCGATTGAATACATTCTTTGATCTTCTCATTAATCTTCTGTTTCTTGAACGTTACACACTGAATCAGCGTATTGCTTACTTCCTTCGCTTTAGCGCTCCCGTGCGTCTTCACTACCAGCCCGTTAAGCCCCAGAAGCGGCGCTCCGCCGTACTCGCTGGCGTCAAATGCCTTGAGCGTCTGCTTAAGCGCCGGCTTGATCAATACCGCGCCGATCTTGCTTCTCAACGTAGACATCAGGCCTTCCTTCACCTTGCTGATCAGTACGGCGCCGACGCCTTCATACAGCTTCAGGATGATATTTCCCGAAAATGCTTCACAAACTATGACGTCTGTCTGTCCGTGCGGAATCTCTCTTGCCTCCACGCTGCCGGTAAAATGAATATCTCCCTGTTCCTTCAATAGCGGAAATGTCTCTTTGACCAGAGCATTCCCCTTCTCTTCTTCCGCACCGATATTGACGATTCCCACCTTAGGCTTCTTAACTCCCAGAACATGCTCCATGTAGATGGAACCCATCTTGGCAAACTGAACAAGGTGCGACGCCCTCGCGTCAACGTTCGCTCCGCAGTCAAGCAGCAGTGAGACGCCCTTCTTCGTGGGAATCAGCGACGCCAGCGGCGGACGTTCCACTCCCTTGATCCGTCCGACCAACACCTGGCCTCCGACCAGAATTGCTCCCGAGCTTCCTGCAGATACGAATGCATCCGCCTTACCTTCCCGTACCATCTTCATACCGATCACGATGGAAGAATCCTTCTTCTTGCGGATTGCATTCACCGGCGGTTCCGCTGTCTCGATTACTTCGGATGCATGGATCACTTCGATCTGAGACCTGTTATACTCATAACGGGCAAGCTCTCTCTCTATGACTTCTTCCCGCCCGATCAGGAATACCTTCATAGCCGGCTCCTTCTCTATGGCGTCTACCGCCCCTTTTATCATCTCCGCAGGGGCGTTATCTCCCCCCATAGCATCCAAAGCTATGTTCGTAACTTCTGACATCTGTATCCCTCCCGGCGCCTGTGCTGTCATTCCTTAATATATCAGACACCTTTATTACAGACTAATTTTACTAGACATTATGTGAAAAAGCAATACCTCATAGTAAAAAACAACTGCCCGGGCGGAATCATCCGCCCGGGCAGTTGTTACTTATCAGGAATGTACATTATATCAGGTAATTCATCATCATACCGACAGCATAATAATTGCTCATGTTATATGCGCCGCCTCTGGAATACATGCCTAACACACTATATGGATTTGTCTCAGGATTCTTTACAGAACCTGGGTAAGATCCTGAAGCAGAACTGTTTGTACTGCTTCTTCCGTTGATCAGTGAGCTTGAACTTACATTCATAGCGCTGCTGGCCTTATTGAACAGCCGGTCAGCGATTCCGCCCATACCGGAGATCAGCTCTTTGGTCATAGAAGGATTCTTTGCCATGTTCTTCTCGAACGTGCTCTTACTATAATCCAGTGTTCCATCCTTGTTGACCGAAATGCCAAGCTGCTTCAATGACTGCTCTGAACCAATTCCTGTAAGGAAGTTCTTAAGCTGTCTCTCTACGGCCGAACCCCTGTCATAATTGTCATTGAGGTACTTCAATGAAGAATTGTATGCATTGACCAGATCACCGACTGCTGACGCAACCCTCTCAGAATCCACGCCTGCTGAAAGTGTTGTCTGCCCTTCTTTCTTCAACTGTGCAGTAACACCATAATAGCCGATAGAAACGTTGTTGGTCGCGGCCTCATATTCTGTCGTATGTCCGCCCTCAGTCACGGAATACTTAGCGTTCACTGCTTCTGTCTTCACATTCTCTGCTCCGGCAGCCGCACCAAGTTCACCGCTGACCGTGAACTCCTTGCCCGCACCTGTCTCCTTACCTTCTAACTGGAGGGACGCAACACCGTCCTTCTCTACAACGCTTGCTGTTACGCCAACCTTGCTCTTGTTGATCTGTTCTGCTGCTTCCTTAAGCATCTGTGCGTTCGTCTTAGACCCGCCATTCGCCTTAACAGCGCTAACCTGGACATTCACAGAATTCTTACCGTCTCCTACGGTGAAATCCATAGCAGAGCCCGCATAATCCGCCGCCTTCACGCCTTCGCTGACATTCATCTGCGCCTGTGCGATCTGTGCCACGTCTAACGTGTACTCCTTGTCATTCTTAACCAATAACTTACCGCTGACTGAGGCAACGTCTGTGTTAGAGCTTGCCATAGAAAGATCGCTCATAGCGCCGTTCTTATTCGAACTCTTCAGCTCATTCGCTGCATTCATCAGGTTCGTCATCTTGCTGCTGTACTCTTTAACAAAGGAAAGATCCGCATTTTTCGCCGCTTTCTGCGTAACAGAAGATGCTGACGAAGATCTTGATGACTGATACTGATTAAGCTTAGGATTCCTTGAAAGAGCCTGGGTTAGACGAAGACTGTTAATGGATGACTGATAGCCGTATAAACTATTCAACCCATAGGAACTAATTCCACTGATTGCCATATTTCTTCCTCCTTTCATAGCATTATATATTATTCCGCAATCTTATATCCTGACAAACAAAATGCAAAAACAGCCGCCCTTCGCTCAGGCATCGCGCCCTCTGTTAACCAGGCACCGTCCAGACATGATCATCCATCTCCGATATATAATTGCCGGAATACAAGAATCATCTCCTCAGAACCCGCCAGCACAACAAATGCAGAATATACTGCAGGCTATGCAGCGCTGCACAGGCACCAAGAATGAGAATGGCTCCCCCATCCTTCATTATAATATCGGCATTCTGGATATAAATGTTAAGAAAGTATGCTAATTTTTCCTTTGCCTGCAAATATCCCCTTAGAACCGGCCATCTTTAATCCCATATTCTGCAAACAGCCGTTCCCGGTAATCACTGTCGTTCACAGCACGCCTGAGGTCTTCCAGACGGTCGTCTTGAAGCAAACGACGAGTCAGTTCATTCTGACGGTCTTCTCCTATCCTTCTCCCGCGTTCTTCTCCTATCCTTTTCCCACGTTCTTCTCCTATCCTTTTCCCACGTTCTTCTCCCTTAATCCTCTCTTCCTCTCTCATCTCTTGAATCGCCTGACACACGTTAACTCTCCCTTCAACCTCTTTAAACTTCAATCCTGCATGTGTAATCACCTCGATCACATCAGCTGCACGCCTCTCCATATCCTGAAAACGCTCCTCATTCTGCTTCAGCATCTTAGCCAGATTCTTCTTATCCTTAGAATACTTGATAAATAGCAGGACTTCTCGGAGACTGGATTGGAACTTCATAATTTCCTCTGCAGGGAAACCCTTGAAAAATCGGTATTTTTCTTACCCGCCACTGTGCACTTAAGGGTAAGTAGGAAATAATCCGTACCTGTTCATGAATCTGTACTGTTGATAAAACGAGGAATCTCAAGAGAATATATCGCAATCTGCACCAGTATCCAGCGTGATGGCAAGGCAATTGCAGAAACGGTAAACCGTGCAGAACCATCCAGTAAGGAATTGTATGAAATATTTGGTACACATATATCCAGGGACGCCCTTGTACTTACCGATGGACTTTGAAACTATAATAGTCTGGACTCAGTGATAGGCTGTACTGTTATGGATGTAAACCATGAAGAAAACAAGAAGCTGTTTAATCTGAATATAGTGAACAGCTTGCATTCTTATTATAAAGGAAACATACAACCATTACCGTGGAGTAGCGACAAAATATATCAATCGCTACAATGCTTTATTTTCAATAGCTTTCCGGTGTGCAGGAGGTTTAGCAACTTCACTGTTCCATTCGTTATGCAATATTGGAAATGGCTGCTATTGGCATAGTGTCCATGATGTATGCAACCTTCGGTTGGTGATACTGTAATAAGTGAGACCAACACATTTATTGACTAACACCAAATATATTTGACTTGAAAATTAATGACAATATTAACAAAAACGCTTAAAACGAATGATATTACTAAATCCAATATTTTAAACATCATTAACTCAAACTTCCCACATCAAAAATGGGATTCGCACATTGAAAAATCAATACTTTAGCCTATAAAATATTTTCAGGCCGCTATTTCTTTCCGTTCCAAAGCCTCCTGCATATATTGGGGAAGACGCTGAATAAAACTGGCGGTGAATTCTTCCAGCTGGGCTTCAGTGATGTGGAAATATTCCATAACCGCATCCATCAATGTATCTATGATTATGCACATGGAGCGGCTGAATGTGATGTCTTCCATCTCATCCAGCAGGCAGAAACACAGTTCACAGATTGTCTTATCGTCCTCGTTTTCACGCTGCGCTACTGACAGCATCATGTAACGA
>Ga0137308_100644_pt1 | contig 50950 bp, 37 predicted proteins | sample Inofrocosms_June_FD_97181 | JGI IMG/M metagenome (GOLD analysis project Ga0137308, IMG submission 97181) | Mouse cecal microbial communities from Vienna, Austria - N-Acetylneuraminic and N-Acetylglucosamine D2O microcosms_June | ecosystem: Host-associated > Mammals > Digestive system > Large...
AAGCAGCCAGATATTATCATATCGGCGAAGGAAAATTGAGAACGCTTATTGACACACATCCCAATGAAGATTTTTATGTGATGAACGGCAATCGTGCCCTCATTAAGCGTGAGAAATTTGAGAGGTATCTGGATCAGGCTACGGCTGTGTAAACAGAGCTGACAGATTTACCAATTTCACATGATATAACTATGCGGAGAGCCGGATTTGTGCTATGATAAGAGTGCAAGTCTGGCTCTCTTTTTTTGAAAGGAGAGTTCACGATGAGTGAGAAAAGACGAGATAACCGTAATCGGATTTTGCGAGAGGGCGAGTACCAGCGTAAGGATGGGAGGTATCGGTTCCGCTATATTGATGAGGACGGAAAAGAGAAAAATGTATACAGTTGGCGTTTGGACAAGAATGACCCAATGCCAAAAGGGAAGAAGCGGGAGCCTTCCCTGCGTGAGAAAGAAAAACAGATTGAAGCGGATTTGTTTGACCGTATCGTAACCAACGGTGGCAACTATACTGTTTTGGAACTGGTAGAAAAGTACGTTTCATTGAAAACAGGAGTTCGTCACAATACGGTTGCCGGATATAAAACGGTCATCAATATGCTGAAAAAAGAGAGTTTTGGGAATCTGCGAATTGATAAGGTGCGTTTGTCAGATGCAAAGGCATGGTTAATTAAGCTCCAGCAGATTGATGGACGGGGATACAGTTCCATTCATTCTATCAGGGGAGTTCTCAGACCGGCATTTCAGATGGCAGTAGATGATGACCTGCTCCGTAAAAATCCATTTGAATTTGAACTTGCATCCGTCATTGTCAATGATTCTGTTACCAGAGAAGCGATTACCCGAAAGCAGCAGAGAGATTTGCTAAAGTTTATTCAGGAAGATAAGCATTTTAGCAGATACTATGATGCAATCTATATTCTTTTTCACACAGGGCTTCGTATCTCAGAGTTCTGCGGGCTGACGGTTTCAGATATTGAATTTGGAGAAATGCGTATCAAGGTAGACCATCAGTTACAGCGTACAGCACAGATGCAGTATGTGATTGAAGAGCCAAAAACAGACAAAGGTATCCGCTATGTGCCGATGACAGAAGCTGTCGCAGCATGTTTTCGCAGAATTATTGCCAACCGAAAGACACCAAAGGTTGAGCCGATGGTGGAAGGATACGTTGGATTTTTGTTTCTGGATAAAAACGATATGCCGATGGTCGCCCTTCACTGGGAGAAGTATCTGGAGCATATTGTTCAGAAATACAACAAGATTTACCGTGTCCAGATGCCGAAAGTTACCCCGCATGTATGCAGGCACACCTTTTGTTCTAACATGGCAAAATCCGGGATGAATCCGAAAACCTTGCAGTATATTATGGGTCACGCAGACATCAGTGTAACCTTGAACACTTACACCCATGTGAATTTTGATGATGCAAAGGAAGAAGTATATCGGATAGCGAATAGTTAAAAAAGCCCGTTGGTAAGGATACTTGCTTTACCAACGGATTTACCAAGATTTCAGGGAAAAACATAAGAAAACACGAGAAGATTTGAGAAGAAAACTTGAAAAGAAAGGAAAACTCAAAAATCGGAAAACCCTGAAAAATCAAGCATTTGAGAAGAAATACAAGACTTAAATGGAGATATAAGAAGATGATAAAAGTATTATTTATTTGCCACGGCAACATCTGCCGTTCCCCAATGGCAGAATTTGTAATGAAGGATATGGTAAAAAAAGCCGGTGCCGAAAAGGACTTTTATATTGCGTCCGCAGCCACCAGTACGGAGGAGATCGGGAATCCGGTACATCACGGCACCCGGCGGAAGCTAAAAGAATTCGGCATCTCCACAGATGGAAAATATGCAGTTCAGCTTCGAAGGGATGACTACGAGAAATACGACTATCTGATCGGCATGGAGCACATGAACATCCGGAACATGCTGCGGATCTTAAGAGATGACCCGGAGCATAAAGTGTGCAGGCTGCTGGATTTTACCGACCATCCCCGGGATATTGCCGACCCCTGGTATACCGGCAATTTTGATGTCACCTACAGCGATATCAAAGAAGGCTGCGAAGCACTCCTGGAAGACTGCTGGTTGCGCTTATAACGCATAGCTCAGCAGTCTTTTCAGGTTATGATGGAACTGCCTGTTCTGCGACTTTAAGCGCAGGCGCTCTGTTCCTGACTTATCCCTGTTGACATGTGCGTCATACTGCGCAAACAATGTAAGGTAATTCGCATTTTTGTTGTGCCCCCAGTGAACCAGCACCCAGTTCATGGCTTCCGCGTTCCAGTAATCCACAGGAATCTCCGCATTTTTTAACACCGCTGTATATTCCAGTGCCTCCTGGCAGAGCTCGTCCATCTGGGTGCGCAGCTCCTTCTCCAGGCGGCTGTTCTTTCCCAGCTTTTCCAGGATCCTTGCGGAAATATTCTTCCGTTTGGATTCCCGCTCTAAGAGCCAGGAGCTTCTCCTGACCGTTTCCTGGAGCTTCATGGCCGCATTCCAGCAGCTGACAAAGGAAAACTGCTCGTCTGTCTCTTTGGATTCCCCTACGGTAAAGGTACGGAATACCCGCGCCTTGCCTCCGCCCAGTTTGCGGTCATAAACTTTCCGCTTTTCCGGATCTGAGAGAACCCGGTAGGCCTCCAGGATCTCCTGCATCTCCTTCGTTGTATCGATATCATTGTGCATATTGGCATCTGGATGGTAGATCTTCGCCAACGCATTTTTTGCATTCGTAATTTCTTCCGGGGTTGCCTCCCTGGAAACTCCAAGAACATTGTAATATGTACGACTTGACATTGGAGTCCTCCCTTATATCATCATTGCCTGTCTGTTCTATACTCCCACAGATATGTCCCGCCCATCCGCGCATATACGGCCGACGGGTTCATACGCAACAATCATATTACGCCACCAGGAAAGAAAAATCAAGACAAATTCCGGTTTTTTATCCGTTCTATTGACTAATAGGTTACAGGTCACACCTTGACCAGGCGTGCCCTGTAACTCAGGCCGTCATTTTAAATTGCCTGCGGCAATGGACGGCCTGAATCCCAGCTTTTATGTGCATCCTCCCGACCAATCAGCGTAGTGATTGGTCAGTGTGTGACATGTAACACTAATAGTTACTGTTCTTTCCTGGACCGCGAGCACTATGCCGCACGGTTACAGGCAGTACAGTACCGACGCTGGAATCCGGCCTATTGCCGGATTCGTTGCTGTGAGCACCCGGCGAGGGTGTGAACAGTAATCTAATACTGACGCAGCCGGAACTTCTGCACCGATCCTTTCAGGTCATGCGCCTGCTCTAACAGCTCTGACGCGGAGGATGCGGACTTTTCCGCTGTTGCGGCATTGGTCTGCACCACATTTGAGATCTGCTCCATCCCCTGGGTCAGCTGCCGCAGCGCCTCCACCTGCTGCTCTGCGGATTCCGCGATCCGCTCCACCAGCTCCGTAGATCTGCGCGCCCCCAGAACGCCTGCCGAAAGCGCCTCTGTCGTATCCGCCGACAAAGCGGTTCCCTCCTTCACCAGCTTGATGGAGTCCTCGATCAGAGAGGTGATATTCTGAGCCGCCTCCGAGCTTTTGTTTGCCAGGCTCTGCACTTCATCCGCCACTACGGCAAAGCCTTTTCCTGTCTCACCGGCCCGTGCCGCTTCTACCGCGGCATTCAATGCCAGGATGTTGGTCTGGAAGGAAATGTCCTCAATCGTCTTGATAATACCGCCGATCTCCGAAGAAGATTTCGAAATATCCTCCATAGCCCTAGTCAGCTCTTCCATCTTTGTGTTACAGAGCTCCAGCTGCCTTGCCGCGTCCATGGAGCTCTTCCTTGCATGATCCGCGTCTGCAGAGGAATTGTCCACCTCTTCCGACAGTTCCTGGATATTTGCCGTCAGTTCCTCCACAGCAGAAGCCTGGTCCATGGCGCCTCTGGACAGGATCTGCGCCCCGTCCGCCACCTGCTCGGATTCCGCCGTAACCCGTTCCGCCGACTGGTTGATCTGAGAAAGCGCGGAATTGAGCGCCTCCAGAATCTGGCGCATGGCCTTCTGAATGGGCTGAAATTCCCCGCGGTAATCATCACCGATCACCAGGTCCATATTTCCCTGAGCCATCTGCGCCAGCTTCATATCAATATCATTGATATACTTTTTTAATTCCTGCTTCGTCTCATGGATAGACTGTACCAGCATACCGATCTCGGAGGTATCCGGCTCCAGCGCAAACTCCGCGGAAAGATTTCCGCATGAGATCTCCCGCATCTGATCCCGGACCGCAATGACAGGCTTTAAGATCCGTTTCCGGGTCATGGTCTGATTGGCAATCTGGAACGCCCCTACCATAACAAGTGCCAAGATCATTGCCAGGCGGATAAAATCCGACCTTCTTCCAAGAGCCTTGACCTTACTCCCGGTCCGCTCATCCAACGCCGATAAAAACTGCTCTTTCAAGGAATTGATCTTTGCGATGGCCGTGCTGTACTCTGTTCCATATACATAATCCAGAGCCTTCTCCAGCTCCCCTTCCTGAACCTGATTCATAGCCTCTTCCTCCAGCGGAACCAGTTCATTGGACAAGGAAGACATCTCGTCAATCATGGCCTGCTCCTGATCCGTAATCCCGATCTCCTGCATGGCCGCGACTCCCTGATCCCGGTTCTTCAGATTATTAATCTCATTCCAGTAGTTATCATAATGCTCCTGCTCCCCGGTTGACGCGAATGCACGCATCTCGTTGGTCAGATATGAGGAACCGTTCATAAAACGGTTCGCGTTGTATGTAAGATTAAACCGGTCTTCATTTGCATCGTCAAGCTGTCCGCTCACACTCCCGTAAACAAACAGAAGAATGATCACGACAGCAAGAGCAAAAATAGAACCCCCGTTTAAAATCATCATCAACGTAGACTGGTTCATAGATTTTTTCATCACTATCTCTCCTCCACTTAAAACCTGCTAATTTTACTTTATTTTTCCCCATCCCCGCAAGACAAGGAGAATAATATCATTCTACATAAAATTCGAAAAAATATCAATAGAATCTGGCATATTCCTGTGATAAACTAAAATAAGCGCAAAGCGATTATACTGCCTTTTCCGATGCGCAATCCGTACAATAGAAGGAGACAAAAAAACGCTATGGAACAGATGACATTATTTGATAACCGAACAGACAGCGCACCTCTTGCCAGCCGCTTAAGGCCCGTATCTCTGGAATATTTTGTCGGGCAGGAGCATCTCCTGGGACCTGGCAGGATGCTGCGGCAGCTGATTGAAAAGGACCAGATCTCCTCCATGATCTTCTGGGGACCTCCCGGCGTTGGCAAGACCACCCTCGCCAGCATCATCGCCGGACGGACCCAGGCTGATTTTATCAATTTCAGCGCCGTTACCAGCGGGATCAAGGAGATCAAGGAGGTCATGAACCAGGCGGAGCAAAGCCGCCGCATGGGGATTCGCACGGTCTTGTTTGTGGACGAAATCCATCGGTTCAACAAGGCCCAGCAGGATGCTTTCCTGCCCTTTGTAGAACGGGGAAGCATCACCCTGATCGGGGCCACCACCGAAAATCCCTCCTTTGAGGTCAACGCCGCCCTGCTCTCCCGCTGCCGGGTATTTGTCTTAAAGGCATTGGAGGAAGCCGACCTGGTCCGGCTCCTGGAAAATGCCCTGGAAAATCCTGCCGGCTTCGGCTCCCAGACCATCCGGATCACTCCAGAACAGCTGCGGGCCATCGCCGGATTTGCCAACGGAGATGCCAGGACAGCCCTCAACACCCTGGAAATGGCGGTCCTCAACGGGGAGGTCGATGCTAAGGGGATGACGGTCACGGCGGAGGGTCTTTCCCAGTGCATCAGCCGGAAATCCCTTCTGTATGATAAGAACGGTGAAGAACATTACAACCTGATCTCCGCCCTCCACAAATCCATGCGCAACAGCGACCCGGATGCCGCCATATACTGGATGTGCCGGATGCTCGAGGGAGGCGAGAATCCCCTCTACATCGCAAGACGGCTGATCCGTTTTGCAAGCGAGGACATTGGAATGGCGGACAGCCATGCCCTGCAGGTTGCCGTATCCGTTTACCAGGCCTGCCATTTTCTGGGCATGCCGGAATGCGACGTACATTTGACCCATGCCGTCACCTACCTCTCACTGGCTCCAAAGTCCAATGCCCTTTATCGGGCCTGTGAGTCCTGCAAGCAGGATGTAGGAGCGCTTCGTGCCGAGCCGGTCCCCCTCCAGCTGCGCAATGCCCCCACAAGGCTGATGAAGGAGCTGGACTATGGAAAAGGCTATGAGTACGCCCACGATACGGAAGAAAAGCTGACGCACATGGAATGCATGCCGGAATCCCTGCAGCACCGAACCTATTATCATCCCACGGAAGAAGGTGAGGAAAAAGCCGTGAAAGAGCGCTTTGAGCATATCCGGCACTGGAAGCGGCAGATCTGACTCAGGAACCCATTTTATTTAAGATCCGCCGCGAATTTGTCGTCATATGGCACATCTGATTACATGTCACACCCCGACCAATCACCACGCTGATTGGTCGGGAGGATGCACATAAAAGCTGGTATTCAGGACGTCCATTGCCGCAGGCAATTTTATATGACGACCTGAGTTACTGGGTACGCCTGGTCAAGGTGTGACCAGTAACCACATCTGACGAAGCTGCGGCCTGTAACAATTTATCCCTTGTTTTCTCCTGCATCTTCCCGTATAATATACAGAGTTACCAAAAATCTACAAAGAGGATAGAATAACCATGAATTTACGAAGCAAACTGGCCATTACCTGCGCCAAGGCCACCAGTGCCCTGATCAAAAAGCTGAACCGGGGAAGCGGCGTCACCCTTCCCGGTTACGTTGCGCGCCTGATTGATCCCAAGATCCTCTCCGCCATGTCCGGCATGGTCCGCGAAAAGACCATTGTCACCATGGGGACCAACGGGAAGACCACCACCAACAGTATCTTGTATCACGCCCTGAAAGCAGAGGGCAAGAAGGTCATCATCAACCGCACCGGAGCCAACATGCTCAACGGCATCATATCCGCATTCGTCCTGGCTACGGACAGGCATGGTGTGCTGGACGCGGATTACGCCTGCATTGAGTGCGATGAGATCGCGTCCGTACGCGTTCTACCCCAGTTAAAGCCGGACTGCGCCTTGCTGACCAACATTTCCCGTGATCAGCTGGACCGCTTCGGTGAGGTAGACATTACCTTTCAAAAATTAAAAACCGCCGTCACCAGCGTTCCGGACAGTACCCTCATCATCAACTGCGATGACGTGCTCTCCTACACTCTGGCTGCGGAAAGCAAGAACTCTTATGTCACCTACGGCATCAATGAGCAGATCTTTGACGAGATCTCCCGCTCAGAGATCCGGGAAAGTATTTTCTGCCGCTCCTGCGGAAAGAAGCTGGATTACGAATTTTTCCACTATGGGCAGCTTGGCATCTACCACTGCCCTGCCTGCGGGCTCTCACGTCCCGATCCGGATTATACGGCGGCCAATGTGGACTTTCACGATGAGGTTTATTCCTTTGATATGGACGGGACGCAAATCAATTCTACCGCTAGGACGCCCTACAACATCTACAATACCCTGTCCGCCTATGCCGCTCTGATGGCGCTTAACGCGCCCACAGGACATTTTCAGGAAATGATCGAAGCCTTTGATTACGGCAATAACCGGGAGAGTATCTTTACCATCCACGGCGCCCGGGTCCAGCTCCATCTGGCGAAAAACCCCATCGGCTTCCAGCAGAAGATCTCCCTGGTGTTAAAGGATCCGGCTCCCAAGGACGTGATCATCCAGATCAACGACACCTACCAGGACGGTGAAGACATTTCCTGGCTGTGGGATGTAGATTTCCAGTACCTGGCAGATGCCAACGCAGCCACCATCACCACCAACGGCACACGCCGGCATGATATGGGACTGCGGCTCAAATACGAGGATATCGACTGCGGTTCCACTACGGATCTGAAAGGTACGATTGAAACACTGACAACGGCTGGCACGAAAAATCTGTATGTGATCGTAAATTATTCCGGTCTCTACCGAACCAATCATCTGCTGACCGAAATGGACGACAACCGGAAGGAGGCTGGAGAATCATGAAAAAGCTGACCATTGGGCATTTATATCCCGACCTGCTGAACCTTTACGGAGACCGGGGCAATATCCAGTGCTTCCGCAAGCGTCTGGAATGGCGCGGCATGGAAGCAGAGGTGATCCCGTTCCTCTCCGGCGACAGCATTGATTTTCACAAGCTGGACATCGTGCTCCTGGGCGGTGGGTCGGATCGGGAGCAGGAGCTGGTATGCCAGTATCTGCAGGGCATCAAAACTGATTTCCAGGACTATGTAGAAAACAACGGCGTGGTACTGGCTGTCTGCGGCGGCTACCAGCTCCTGGGACGGTACTACAAAACAGAAAAAAAGACCATCGAAGGTCTGGAGGTTCTGGACATTTATACGGAATGGGAACCGGAACGGATGATCCGCAATATCATCCTGAACAGCCCCTTATTCGACCGGCCTGTAGTGGGCTTTGAAAACCACGGGGGACGCACCTATATTGGAAACCACACCCCCTTCGGAAAGGTATTTTTCGGTCTGGGAAATACCGGAAAATCCGGCTGCGAAGGGGTCGTTTACAAAAATGTGATCGCCACCTACCTCCATGGTCCGCTCCTGCCGAAGAATCCTCACGTATGCGATTATCTGCTGGAAAAGGCACTGATCCGAAAATATGGGGCAGAGGTCCGGCTGGAGCCGCTGCCGGATGAACTGGAGCACAAGGCAAACAGCTATATCTTTGACCGGTACAGCGATAAAAAATATGTACTCAAGGAGACCATCAAACGGTACACCTGACACAGTAAAGTGAACAAAAAAGACTGTCTGGAAATGACGTATTTTTAATATATATCATTCGAAATATATTGTAGAAATACACGATTTCCGACAGTCCTTTTTTATATTGTTTCCGTGCCTGGGAACTGTACGGAAATATCCAGTAAGATCTGCACAAGTTATTTTCCTACAGTTCCCTGCGGCCGCACGAATCACTTCTTCATTTTGACGCGGACCATCTTGATGATCTGTATGATCGGCAGATTCAGCGCCGCCAGTCCATACACGATCAGAAGCCGTGTCCCTGTCAGAGTCTGCACCTGAAATACTCCGCTGCACGCCGGGATCATCAAAACTGCCGTGATCAGACACAGCCCCAGAGCAAATGCCCCCAGAAGATACTTATTATTCCACAATTTCTTCGAAAGCACCACCGGCATGTCAGCCTTACAGTTGAACCCATGGACCAGACGTGCCGTACACAGTGTCCCGAATGCCATGGTGCTTGCCAGCACCGTATTGCCAAAATGGTTTCCGATATAAAATGCGGCCATGGTAGTTACCGCGACGGATAAGCCCTCAATGCCGATCTTCTGCAAAAATGCTTTCGTCAGGATGGATTCCCCGACCGGCCGCGGCTTCTCGTCCATCACGTCCTTCGTATGAGGCTCCAGTCCCAGCGCGATTGCCGGAAGGCTGTCTGTCAGCAGATTGATGAACAGCAGATGCACCGGCGCAAAGGGAACCGGAAGCGCCGCGACAGACGCATACAGCACCGCAAGGATCGCTCCGAAATTTCCAGATAGTAAAAACTGGATGGAATTTTTGATATTCCGGTATACATTCCGCCCGTTTTCCACTGCCTTGACTATGGTCGCGAAATTGTCATCCGTCAGCACCATAGAGGCCGCATCCTTGGACACCTCGCTCCCGGTGATCCCCATTGCCACTCCGATATCCGCCTGCTTCAGCGCCGGAGCGTCATTCACGCCGTCCCCGGTCATGGACACGATATAGCCCTTGTCCTGCCATGCCTTTACGATCCGGATCTTATGCTCCGGCGTCACCCGGGCATAGACCGAGATATCTTCCACAAAATCCCTCAGCTCCTGATCCGACATGGAATCCATCTCCGAACCCTCACAGGCCTCAGAATCATCCTTTAAGATACCAATCCGTTTTGCAATGGCCGCTGCCGTCACCTTATGGTCCCCGGTGATCATGATCGGCCGGATCCCGGCCTGCTTACATTGCTTCACAGCCTCTGCTGATTCCTCCCGGGGCGGATCCATCATGGCGATCATCCCGATAAAGGTCAGATGATATTCATCCTCCAGTGTAATCTCATGGCCGACCAGAATCTCTTTATAGGCAAATCCCAGCACCCGAAGCCCTTCTTTGGAAAATTCCTGATTCTGGTTTCGGATCTTTTCCCTGTCCGTTTCCGTCAATGGATGCACCCCCTCATCCGTCTGGATATGGGTCATCCGTTCAAGCAGCACATCGACCGCGCCTTTGACAAGCATGGTGGGCCGGTCCTCCATCACATGCTGGGTGGACATCAGCTTCCGGTCGCTGTCAAAAGGATTCTCCCCGAACCGGGGATATTTTTCCCGGACGCCGGACGCATAGAGTCCGAACCGATCTCCCAGGTTGATCAGCGCAATCTCTGTAGGATCCCCGATCTCCGCCCCTTCCGCGTTGGAGGCGTCGTTGCAGAGGATGCTGCTCAGAAGCAGCATGCTTTCCTGAGGATTTTCCAGATCAATCCCTTCCGCAGGGATCCGGATCCCGTTTACATAATAATCTTCCACTGTCATCCGGTTCTGGGTCAGAGTTCCCGTCTTATCGGAACAGATGACAGACACACTGCCCAGCCCTTCTACTGCCTGCAGCTTCCGGATGATGGCATGCTCTTTAGCCATCTTCTGCGTCCCGAAAGAAAGCACGATGGTCACAATAGAGCTCAATGCTTCCGGGATCGCCGCTACCGCGAGGGCTACCGCAAACAAAAACGCGTCTCCCGCGTCTCCACCCCGCATCACCTGGATTCCGAACAAAATACCGCAGAAGATCAGGATGAGGATGGACAGCTTCTTCCCGAACTGATCCAGGCTGATCTGCAGAGGTGTCTGCTTCTGAGAGGTCTGGTTTAAAAGTCCCGCGATCTTGCCCACCTCTGTCTCCATCCCGACGGCAGTCACCGCAAAGGAGGCTCTTCCATAGGTCGCAAAGCAGCCGGAATAGACCATATTCGTGCGGTCTCCAAGAGAAACCTCCCCCTTCACCGGCTCGGTGCTTTTCTCAACTCCAAGGCTTTCCCCGGTGAGGGCGCTTTCATCGGTCTTTAAGCTGGCACACTCCAGGATCCGGCCGTCCGCAGGGATATAGTCCCCCGCGTCCAGATATACAATGTCCCCGACCGTCACCTCCGCAGATGGGATTTGGACGAGATTGCCGTCCCGCATGACCTTTGCCTCCGGCGCAGACAGCTTTTTCAAACTATCCAGCGACTGCTCCGCCTTCACGGTCTGCAGGGTTCCCAGAACTGCGTTGATGGTAATCACGACCAGGATCACAACCGCGCTCTCCACATCCCGCAACAGACCGGACACAATTGCCGCGGCGATCAGGATCATGACCAGAAAGTCCTTGTACTGCCCCAGGAAAATGTGCAGGATCGTCTCTTTTTTTCCTTCCGCCAGTTCATTTCGCCCGTACTTCTCCTGATGCTCCCGGACCTGCTGGGACGTCAGCGGCTCCTCGGAACCATTCAGCTTTTTCAGAACCTCCCTGCCCGGTAATTGATAATATTCACTCATATGAAATCCTCCTTATTACAGAGTTACCCTTTATCTTTTACAATATCATCAAAATTTATAATATGATATCAGGGGCAAAAGGTCATTTCAAACGGAAATCCTGCTGCAGGCAGCGTTTCCGCAAGCATTCAATATCAAACATGGCCGTTTGACCCTGATGTCATAGCCTGTGATCCACAATGCCCTGCACTTTTCTGAAAAGCATTCAGCCGATCAGAGGATGGATTTTGGCATGGCCTGACTATGAAAGAGAGTCAGACCCGCCCTATCGAATGAGCAGGTCTGACTCGGTAATGATCCATCAGATTCGTATCGGATGCACGCTTTCGCGGAAAAGCTCAACACACTTCATCCGGATCACACGATCCCCTGTGCAGTCATTGCCTCTACAACCTTCTCAAATCCGGCAATATTCGCGCCTGCCACATAGTTGCCCTTGCATCCGTACTTCTCAGCCGCGTCAGCCATGTTATGGCAGATATTGATCATAATGTCTTTCAGCTTCGCGTCCACCTCTTCAAAGGACCAGCTCAGACGCTCGCTGTTCTGGGACATCTCCAGAGCGGAGGTTGCCACACCGCCTGCATTGGCTGCCTTTCCGGGAGCGAACAGGATCCCGTTCTGCTGCAGATACTCGGTTGCTTCCATGGTGGTCGGCATATTCGCGCCTTCCGCAACAGCAATACATCCGTTTGCCGCCAGCGCCTTAGCGTCCTCTAAGTGCAGCTCATTCTGGGTCGCGCAGGGCAGGGCAATGTCAACCTTAACGGTCCATACGCCTCTTCCCTCGTGATATTCGGAATTCGGGCGATAGCTCTTGTAGGAGGTCAGTCTTTCGCGCTTCACTTCCTTGATCTCCTTCAGCGCCGCAACGTCGATCCCATCTGGATCATAAACCCAGCCGTTGGAATCGCTGGCTGTTACCACCTTCGCGCCCAGCTGCTGTGCCTTTTCGATTGCGTAGATGGCTACGTTTCCGGAACCGGAAACAGCCGCGGTCTTGCCGGCAATGTCGATGCCGTTGAGCTTGAGCATCTCCTGGGTCAGATAGAGCAGCCCGTATCCGGTCGCTTCCGTACGCGCCAGAGAACCGCCGTAGGTCAGGCCCTTTCCTGTCAAGACGCCTTCAAACAGTCCGCGGATCCGCTTGTACTGTCCGAACATGTATCCGATCTCTCTCGCGCCTGTTCCGATATCCCCGGCAGGTACATCCGTATCCGCCCCGATATATTTGCAGAGTTCTGTCATAAAGCTCTGGCAGAAAGCCATCACTTCTCTGTCTGATTTTCCCTTGGGGTCAAAATCAGAGCCTCCTTTTCCGCCTCCGATGGGAAGTCCTGTCAGGGAATTCTTGAAAATCTGCTCGAATCCCAAAAATTTGATGATTCCCAGGTTCACGGATGGATGAAGACGAAGTCCCCCCTTGTAAGGTCCGATCGCACTGTTAAACTGTACACGGTAACCTGTATTGACATGGACCTGTCCATTGTCATCTACCCACGGTACGCGGAACTTAAACTGTCTCTCCGGCTCTACAAGTCTTTCCAGAAGAGCGTCTTTTCTGAACTTCTCCTCGTTCGCCTCCACAACGGTACGAAGAGATTCCAGAACCTCCTTCACAGCCTGATGAAACTCCGGCTCTGACGGATTTTTCTTCACAACTGATTCAATGACTTCATCAACATATGACATACTCAACATTACCTCCTCAACATAAATAGCCGGACAGACAAAGCCGCCCGGCGAATAATATGACATTTTGCCTACCCGTCTATTTTATAAGCTATACCGGCGATTGTCAACAAAAAATCCAACGGTACCACAAAAAAATGTCGTGAAACAGGCTTATGCAACGACTTTCATAAAATTTTTGTGAAGAAACAGTTGACTGAACGAAAAAATATGTTATAATCTTCTGTAGTGCTAAATATACCCGAACAGTCGTATGATGCACAATACAAGGCTGGAGGGGAGGTTAGGTGTGAGTCTATGTCAAATGTAATCGTGAAAGAAAACGAGACGTTGGATAGTGCTTTACGCAGATTCAAAAGAAACTGTGCGAAAGCGGGCATTCAGCAGGAAATCCGTAAAAGAGAGCATTATGAAAAGCCGAGCGTAAGACGTAAGAAAAAGTCTGAGGCGGCCAGAAAACGGAAGTATAATTAATATGCGCAAAACGACAGGATGCTGGAATACCAGCATCCTGTTTTCTTTGTTCTATAGGATATTTCTTCGACTATTCCTATAGAACAGCAGACCCATCTGTCGTCTGCTGTTCTCCTGTTTTTTCTATCTCTCAGCCGATCTGTCCTTCCAGGACCTCTGCCGCCTTTGCCAGCGCGTCCGGGATGCCTGCCGGATCTTTTCCTCCGGCCTGCGCCATATTCGGACGGCCGCCTCCGCCTCCGCCGACGCAGCCTGCGATCGCCTTGATCAGGTTGCCCGCATGTGCCCCCTTCTTCATAGTCCCTTCTGTCGCTGTGACCATCAGGCTGACCTTGCCGCCGTTTGCGGATGCCAGAACGACCACGCCCTCTCCCAGCTTCTCCTTGAGCTGGTCACCCAAGTCGCGCAGTCCGTTCATATCCACTCCGTCCAGCTGAGCCGCGAGGAGTTTCACTCCGGACACTTCCCTTACCTGATCCAGGATATCCCCTGCGGCATCCTGTGCCATCTTGCTCTTTAAGCTTTCCACTTCCCCGTGGAGCGCCTTATTCTCCGAGAGCAAATGCGCAATCTTGTCCCCAAGATTCTCCGGTGTCGCCTTTAAAAGCTTCGCCGCCTCCCGCATCTTCTCTTCCAGACTGCCGTAGTATTTCAGAAGCCCTTTGGAGGTCAGCGCCTCGATACGCCGCACACCGGCTGCCACGCCGGTCTCGCTGATAATCTTCATCGCCATGATCTCCGAGGTATTTCCTACATGAGTGCCGCCGCAGAATTCAATGGAGTAATCTCCCATATTCACGACACGCACAATATCCCCGTATTTCTCCCCGAAGAGGGCCTGCGCCCCGGTCTTCCTTGCCTCTTCAATCGGCATATTTCTGATATCCACGGTCAATGCCTTTGCAATGCTCTCATTGACCAGATTTTCCACCTGTTCCAGTTCCTCCGCAGTCAATGCCGAAAAATGAGTAAAGTCAAACCGCAGCCGTTCTTCGTTGACGCTGGATCCGGCCTGCTCCACATGAGTTCCCAGAACCGTTCGGAGGGCCTTCTGGAGCAGATGGGTGGCGCTGTGGTTCCTTGCGGACAGCGCGCGTTTTTCCGCGTTCACTTCCAGCACCGCCTGGTCACCGGCCTTGATCATGCCCTTTACGACACGTCCTACATGGCCGATCTTGCCCCCTAAGAGCTTGATCGTATCTTCCACCTGGAATTCCCCTTCCCCGGTCCGGATGAGGCCGGTATCCGCCTCCTGTCCGCCGCTGGTCGCATAGAACGGTGTTTCCTCTACAAAAACGGTGCCTGCCTCTCCGTCTGACAGTGCGTCCGCCAACTCGGTCTCTGAGGTCAGGACCGTGATCACAGACTCTGCGCTCAGATGGTCATATCCCACAAAGGTACTGGTCACACCGGGGTCGATCGACTCATATACGGTCACATCCGCTCCCATATAATTTGTAACCTCCCGGGCGTCTCTGGCTGTCTTCCTCTGCACCTCCATGGCAGACTGAAAGCCTTCCTCATCCACGGACAGCTTCTTCTCTTCCAGAATCTCCTTCGTCAGATCCAGCGGAAAGCCGTAGGTATCATAGAGCCTGAATGCCGAATCTCCGGACAACGTGCTCTCTCCCTTTTTCTCCATCTCCGCGATCAGGTCGGACAGGATTCCCAGCCCCTGGTCAATGGTCTTATTAAACTGTTCTTCCTCTTTCGCGATCACCTTCAGAATAAAATCCTTCTTCTCCTCCAGCTCCGGATATCCGTCCTTCGAGCCTGCAATGACCGTCTCCGCCAGCTTCGGAAGAAAGCTTCCTTCGATCCCCAGAAGCCTTCCATGCCGGCAGGCGCGGCGCAGCAAACGGCGCAGCACATATCCCCTTCCCTCATTGGAGGGCATGATCCCGTCTGAGATCATAAAAGTCACCGAACGGACATGGTCCGTGATCACCCGGATAGAAACATCATTCTGATATACGGCTCCGTATTCCTTTCCTGCCAGGCTGCACACATGGTCGCGCAGTGCCTTGATGGTATCCACATCAAAAATGGACTCCACATCCTGCACGACAGATGCCAGACGCTCCAGTCCCATGCCGGTATCAATATTCTTCTGCTCCAGTTCGCTGTAATTGCCGTTGCCGTCATTGTCAAACTGGGTGAATACATTGTTCCAGATCTCCATATAGCGGTCGCACTCACAGCCTACCGTACAGTCCGGCTTGCCGCAGCCGTACTTCTCTCCGCGGTCATAATAGATCTCCGAGCAGGGACCGCAGGGGCCGGAACCATGCTCCCAGAAGTTGTCCCCTTTTCCGAATTTGAAGATCCGCTCTGCCGGGATCCCCATTTTTTTGTTCCAGATCTCAAACGCCTCGTCATCTTCCTCATATACGGAAGGATACAGTCTGTCCGGATCCAGTCCCACGACCTCGGTCAGAAACTCCCAGGACCACTCGATGGCTTCCTTTTTAAAATAGTCTCCAAACGAAAAATTCCCCAGCATCTCGAAAAATGTACCGTGACGGGCGGTCTTTCCCACATTCTCGATATCTCCCGTACGGATACACTTCTGGCAGGTGGTCACCCTTCTCCTGGGCGGAATCTCCTGCCCTGTAAAATACGGCTTCAGCGGCGCCATCCCCGAATTGATGAGCAGCAGGCTCTTATCGTTGTGCGGCACCAGGGAAAAGCTCTTCATAGCAAGATGTCCCTTACTCTCAAAGAACTCCAAAAACATTTTTCTCAGCTGGTTCACTCCATATTGGTGCATTTGTTTCATCCTCCTATTGATCCAATTCGACTGTTTTTCATCATATCACAGCGTTTTCTGTTTGTAAACCTTCAAAAATCACAGCAAACTCTTCTGTGCATAGTAAACGGACTGCATGGCGTCCTTCCCATAAAAATCCGCCCCGATCATATCGGCATATTCCTGATTCAGCACCGCTCCTCCGACCATGACCCTGCACTTTGGCGCTTCCATTTTCAGAAGCCGGATGGTCTCCTCCATGCTGACCACAGTGGTCGTCATCAGCGCGCTTAAGCCCACCAGCCGGATGTCCTGCGCCCGGACTGCTTCCAGGATCTGTTCCGGCGGCACGTCTTTGCCCAGATCGATCACCTCAAAGCCGTAGTTTTCCAACAGAACCTTTACGATGTTTTTTCCGATATCATGGATATCTCCCTTCACCGTTGCCAGGACCACCTTTTCCTTCTTTTCCGCCGCTTCCCCGCTCTCCGCGATCCGCTCCTTCAATACGGAAAATGCCGCCTTCGCCGCCTCCGCGCTCATCAAAAGCTGGGGAAGGAATACGGTTCCCTGTTCAAAGCCCTTTCCCACATGGTCCAGGGCCGGAATCAGATGGGTATTGATAATATCAAGCGGGGCCTGGTCCCGGACCAGCGTTTCCGTAATATGGTATGCCTCTTCCTTCAGCCCTTTTTCGATCACCGTCTGAAGGCTCATGTCACCGCCGAGCATATCCGCTCCGCCGCCTGCCGCAAAGCCCGCCGAAGCCCTGCCCCCGGATTCAAGTGCCGCCATGCTCCCGCCCGGAGCCGACGTCCCCCGAACTTTGCGTCCCGCATATTTTTCCACATAACGGCTGCAGTTCTCGTCAAAGCCCATCAGGGCATGGTATGCGTCATAGGCCTCCATCATAGCCTCGGAAGAGGGATTCACGATCCCGGCGCTGAGCCCGGCGTACATGGCCATCATATAGAAGCTGGCATTCAGGATCGGACGGCAGGGAAGCCCGAAGGAAATGTTGGACACACCCAGTACCGTATGCACCCCCAGCTCCTGGCGCACCCGCCCGATGGCCTCCAGTGCCGCGGCAGCCCCTTCCGGTTCCGAGCTGATGGTCATGGCCAGCACATCAATGACGATATCCTTCTTTTCGATCCCGTACTTCGCAGCTTCCCGGATGATCCGCTCTGCCACCCGTACCCGGCCGTCAGCCGTACCCGGAATGCCCTTTTCATCCAGTGTCAGTCCGATCACCACACCGCCGTATTTTGCAATGAGAGGAAACACCGCATCCATGGATTCCTGCTTGCCGCTGACCGAATTGACCATGGGCTTTCCGTTGTAGATCCGAAGCGCCGCTTCCATGGCACGCACATCCACCGTATCGATCTGCAGGGGAAGGCTGGTGACGCTCTGCAGCCCTTCCACTGCCTCTACCATCATGGCCGTCTCATCGATATCCGGCAGCCCCACATTCACATCCAGGATATGCGCTCCGTTTTCCTCCTGCAAGATGCCTTCCTTCAAAATATAATCCAGGTCATGGTCCTTCAAAGCCTGCTTGAACTTCTTCTTTCCGGTGGGATTGATCCGTTCCCCTATGATCTTAGATCCCCTTCCCAGGACCACTGCCTGCCCGTAAGAAGAGACCACGGTAAACGTTTTTTTCTCCGTCGGTTTGACGGACATTCCCCGGCAGGCTTCGATCATGCTGCCAAGATGTTCCGGCGTAGTCCCGCAGCAGCCTCCCACGACAGCCGCCCCTTTTTCCACAATGTCCTTCATGGTCCGCGCAAATTCCTCGGGACTCACATCGTAATATGTCTCATTGCCCCGCTGCTTCGGCAGTCCGGCATTGGGCTTCACAATCACAGGAATGGACGCGCAGACCAGCAGCTCTTCCAGAACCGGCATCACCTGAACCGGCCCCAGTCCGCAGTTCACCCCAAGGGCATCCACCCGCAGGCCTTCCAGCAGGCTGACAACGGCAGGAACATCCGCGCCGGTGAGCAGTTTTTTCCGTTCATCAAAAATGGCGGTCACAAACACGGGCAGCTTCGTATTCTCCTTTGCCGCCAGCACCGCCGCCTTGATCTCATAAGTATCGCTCATCGTCTCGATGTGGATCAGATCCGCGCCCGCCTGTTCCCCGTAGACCATGGCCTGCTTAAAGGCTTCATATGCGGCCTCAAATTCCAGATCCCCCATGGGCTTTAGCAGCTTCCCGGTGGGGCCTACATCCAGTGCCGTATAGACGCCGCGCCCGGCCCGGCGGGCCGCTTCCTTCACGTGGCTGACCGCCTGTTCTATGATCTCCTGCAGCGGATAGCCTCCATCCCGGAATTTCAGGGCATTGGCGCCAAATGTATTGGTCAGGACAAGGTCGCTTCCGGCCTCAATATAGGCCTGATGGATGCCGATGATCTCCTCCCCGTGTGTTACATTCCATGTCTCCGGCAGTTCTCCCGGCTTCAATCCCTTTGCCTGGAGCAGCGTGCCCATCCCGCCGTCGAAAAACAGCAGTTTCTTTCCCAAATCATTTTTAATCATAAGGTATCCCTTCTATAAATACAGTCTATTTTTTCACAGGATTCACAGCCCTGTCTGTGGCATCTGATCACAGTCCGGCCCGCCCCGATGACAGCCGTCACCGATTTGGACGGAGCCATCATGCAGCCCTCCGTCAAGGTCAGCCCAATGCTTCTGGCACAATCCAGCACCCGGATCAGATCCCTCTGGCACTCTATGGGAAAATCCCCGTATCCCGGGCTGAAACGCGGCCGCAGATACCGGCCCTCCAACTCCATCTCCTGCCGGATCCGTTCCTGACATTCATCACAGTACTTCTCCAAAAGTGCCGCGGCACATGCCTGCGTCACTACGGTTTTTGCCATATCCGTTTTGGATGTCCGGGACAAAAGCTGATCCACCCCGATTCCCAGGGTGGCCCCGAACAACACGATCTTATCACAGCCCCGGAGGTTTTTCCCCAGGCTTTTGCTCTTTACGGTCAGGCTCCCGAACCGGACGGTCTCCCCGTCCTCCTGCTCTAAATCAAAGATGCGGTAGACCGACTTTCTGCTGCCGACCGAACGCAGGCTCCCGAAGGAATCCGCGATCAGTCTCAGTGTCTGATCATCTACCGCATGCTTTCCATATCCCAGGTATCGGACAGCCTCTCTCATCAAATGATCCATGCTCCGCACACTCCCAATACACGTACAGAAAGACTGCCTGCGACAGTCTTTTTTGTATCGTGGTTTTTCTGCGTCTCCTGACAGCATCCGGTCTCAGCACCGGATGATCTCCGACAGGTTCGACATGATCTTCTCCGCCACCTCCGGCTTGTTCATGGAATAAATGTGGATGTTCTTTACTCCGTTTGCCAGCAGATCAATGATCTGATCCGTGGCATATGCGATCCCCGCCTGCATCATCGCCTCCGGGTAACTTCCGAACCGATCCAGCAGCGCCAGAAAACGCCGTGGAAATACAGTGCCGGACAACTCCTGGCTGCGTTTCATCTGGGTAGCGCTGGTGATCGGCATGATCCCCGGAAGCACGGGAACCGTAATGCCTGCCTCCCGGATCCGGTATAAAAAATTATAATGAATATCATTGTCAAAAAACATCTGGGTCGTCAGAAAATCCACTCCGCTGTCTACCTTCTGCTTCAAAAACCGGATGTCATCCGCCTTGTGCTCATTCTCCACATGGCCTTCCGGATAGCATGCCGCGCCGATGCAGAAGTCGCCGTACTTTTTGATCTCCTCCACCAGCTCCCATGCATAGCGAAAACGATCCTCCGTGGGAAATACCATTCCTTCGGGGATATCTCCCCGAAGTGCAAGTATATTTTCAATTCCAAGCTGCCGGAGATTTGCGATAACGCTCCTGACCTCCGCCTTGGTGGAAGACGCGCAGGTCAGGTGAGCCAGGCTCAATACGCCCAGATCGTCCTTGATATGGGACGCGATCCTCGCCGTATTCTTGCTGGTTCCTCCGCCCGCCCCGTAGGTCACGCTGATGTAGGAAGGCTTAAGCGCCGCAATCTTGTCCGTGGCGTCCAGTACCTTGTCAAATCCCGCATCCGTCTTGGGCGGAAACACCTCAAAGGAAATGTGTATCTTATCTTCGTTCAGCCTATCAATGATCTTCATATTATTCTCCCAGTAAATCTCTGTAGAGCGCCTCATACTGTCTCGTGGAATTGTTCCATGAGAAGTCCTGTGCCATAGCCCGCTCTATCATCTTATTCCAGTCTCTCTTCTTGTCATAGTAAATCTGCTCTGCATAACGGATCGTATTGAGCATCTCGTGTGCATTGTAATTGGTAAAGCTGAATCCGGTTCCCGTCTTCTCATACTCATTGTATGCCTCTACCGTATCCTTGAGGCCGCCAGTCTCCCGCACGATGGGCAGGGTACCGTATCTGAGGCTCATCAGCTGGCTCAGCCCGCATGGCTCAAACAGAGACGGCATCAGGAAGGTATCAACGGAAGCATAGATCTTATGGGACAACTCATCGGAATAGTAAATGTTTGCGGAAACCTTTCCGGAGTACTTCCACGCAAAATGGCGGAACATGTTCTCATACTTTGGATCTCCTGTTCCCAGTACCACGATCTGCACCGCATCCTGGCAGAGCTCGTCCATCACATAATCAATCAGGTCAAACCCCTTCTGGTCTGTCAGACGGGATACAATACCGATCATCATCACATGGGCATCCTTATCCAGCTCAAGCTCCTCCTGAAGGGCCAGCTTATTCATCTGCTTCAGCTTACGGAAATTCTCAATATTGAAGTTCTTTGCGATCCGGTTGTCTGTCTCCGGATTCCAGTCCGTATAGTCCAGTCCGTTGACAATACCGCAGAGATCATTGGACCGCGCGTTCATCAGGCCGTCCAGCGCTTCTCCGTAGAACGGCGTCTTGATCTCCTCGGCATAGGTCTGGCTGACCGTGGTCACCTTATCGGAATAAACGATACCGCCCTTTAACAGGTTGGCATCCTTATACGCTTCCATCTTATCCGGAACAAAATAGTATTCCGGAAGTCCTGTGATGCCGCGTACCGTCTTCGTATCCCACACGCCCTGGAACTTCAGGTTATGTATCGTCATGATGGTCTTGATCCCGCGGTAATATTCTCCCGCATACCGGAAATTATCAAGATATACCGGGATCAGCCCTGTCTGCCAGTCATGGCAGTGGATCAGGTCCGGCCGGAATCCGATCACCGGAAGGATACTCAAAACTGCCTTGGAGAAGAAAGCAAATTTTTCGATATTCCACTTCGGATCTCCCTCATAGGGCGCAAATCCGTTGAAATAATGCTCGTTGTCAATAAAATAGAACTGTACGCCCTCATACTGGCACTTCAAAATTCCTACATAGCGGTCCTGTCCTGCCAGATTCATGTAAAAGTGATCTACATATTCCAGCATGTCCTTCCACTTCTGGTACATACAGTTGTACTTCGGCAGTACAACGCGCACGTCATATCTTTCCTTGTCAAAATACTTTGGCAAGGATCCTGCTACATCTGCAAGTCCTCCTGTCTTAATAAATGGTACACATTCTGAAGCTGCAAATAAAATGTTTTTCATAGCTAACAAACCTCTGACCCTTTCTTAGTATCTCCTCAAAATAGTATGATTATTGTTATTATAACTCATTTTTCGTACATTGAAAAGATTTATCTTGCAGGAATATTGGCTAAATTTTGTTTTTCTTTTGGGAATTTTGTCTTGAACGGTGAAATCGTGTTTTTTTGAATTGATTTTTTATCTTTTTTATCTATGCTTGTACTCCAGCTGAATTGTGTCGGCGATCAAAGCAATGAATTCAGAATTCGTCGGTTTTCCTTTTCCGTTACTCACAGTATACCCAAACAGTTCATCCAATGTATCCAGCTTCCCCCGGCTCCACGCCACTTCGATCGCATGCCGTATGGCTCGCTCGACCCGGCTGGAAGTAGTCTGGTACTTTTTCGCTACAGTTGGGTACAGCACCTTGGTAATCGCGTTGAGGACATCCATATCTTCTACGGCCATGATGATAGCATCCCTCAGATAATGATATCCTTTGATATGGGCTGGTATTCCAATTTCGTGAAGCATATCTGTAACTCTATTTTCCAGGTCATCTTCTCGAATCTGCGTATTTTCTATTACTTCTTCTGCTCTCCTTTCGTGGCCTCGAAATACCTTTCTTACGGTCTTAATCCTGTTCAATAAGATCTCGTTATTGAACGGTTTCATAACATAGTAATTTGCACCTTTATCAAAAGCATCTTCTGTAATTCTTTCCTGTCCGACTGCTGTAACAACTATGAAATATGGCGGCTTCGACATGGATTTGTCATGATTGATATGTTCCATCACGGTAAGACCATCCATTTTCGGCATGATCAGATCCAGAAGGACAACGTCCGGCTGTTTTTCTTTGATGATCTGACACATTTCCTCGCCATTCTTCGCTTTTCCTACTACGCTCAGCTCTTTGTCGAGACTGATGATCTCATCGAGCATGTTCAGCATTTTCTCATTGTCATCAGCGATAGCTACGGTCAATTGTTCCATACCTTTTCCTCCAGACAGGTCTCTGTACTGCAGAATTACCACTATCAAGTTTTATTATATCTACACAAGATTACAGAATCAAGGATATTTTGCCGTGATGATTCGACATGTAATGTCGAAGATTCCTTATTTTTACACGCTTTCTGCCGGAAATTGTCGATACTGTATCCGGGCTGTTTCCGGTTCGTCCCCCCCCGGAACATAGGATTCCTCTGTGCGCAGATCCTGTTCCCAACGGCCGGGAAATCCGCGCTACCGCGCTTCGCGCGCCATCGTTTCCGCAAAAATCCCATATCCTTTTGTCGGGTCATTGACAAATACATGGGTCACCGCACCCACAAGCTTTCCGTCCTGGAGAATCGGCGAACCGCTCATTCCCTGGATGATCCCTCCTGTTTTGTCGAGAAGTTCCTGATCTGTTACCTGAAATACGATTCCCTTATTGATCTCCTTCGGTTCCGGGTCCACACCGTTGATCATGACAGCATATTCCCGGATCTCATCCTCCAGATAACAGCGGATCACCGCCTCCCCTGTGTGGATTTCCTCCTTTGCGGCTAGCTGTACCGGGATCTGCTCCTGGAACAGATCGTCGATCTTCTCCACTGCCCCGTAGATCCCGGCCTCCGTATTTTTGTCAATGGTTCCCAGCCGGTTAAAAGAATTATATACGATCAGGCCTTCCATGCTGCCCGGAATCCCGTATTCACCTTTTAATATGGAACGGATGCTGGTCTTATAAAGACTTCCGTCCTCAATCTCCATCAGCACATTGGTATCCGCGTCATGGATCCCATGTCCCAGGGCGCCGAACCTGCTGTTTTGGTTCAGAAAGGTAATGGTTCCCAGTCCCTGTACATTGTCCCGGACCCAGATCCCAAGCTTATAATCATTGGGAGCATTTTCCACTGCCTCCAGACGCACGTCCACAGTCTCATCCTCCCTGCGCAGAGTCAGCACCACATCCTTGTCGGTCAGATTTTTCAGAACCTGGATCAGGTCATCCTTTCCGCTGACATATTCCTGGTTGATCCCGACGATATAGTCGCCGGATTTTACCAGGTTGCCCGCCGGATCGTGCTCCAGCCCGTCCACGCCCTCGATGGTCTGTGTATCCAGGACGAGAACTCCGTCCGTTTCCATATAGATCCCCACGGGCATCCCACCTACCAGGACCGTATCCTCCCCGATCTCAACGGTGCTGACCTCTTTCTGAGGAATATAGCCTGCCGCCGCCCATCCCAGACACCCTGAAGCCAGCAGCCCGGAAAAAAAGACTGCCGCCAGGATCATGCTTTTGATTCCTTTGTTCTTCATGCCGCCTTACATCCTTCCTGTTCTCATTTTCTCACGTGTATCTTCCATTTATACCCAAAGCCGAAAAAAAAGGAGCTGTAGAAAAAAAATGAACCTGAGAAATAGACCAGTCAAGATGGATTCGTTATTTTCATACAGGTCCGAAAGACATACAAAAACGAATACCGCAGATTTTGGTATCCGTTTTTCAGCTTTGTCATTATTATATGGATTCAAAAAAATTTCACACTGGTATTCTTATTCACAGAATTCCATTTTTTTCAAAAAAATGAGAACAGGAGAACAGCAGACAAATCTTTTGCCTGCTGTTTCGGATATCATCGTATGCAGAAAAGCCGCCGTTGGCAGGTTTTCTGTATTGATTTATTTTTTTATGCTTCCGCTGCCGCGCGTGCGGCAATCTCCTTTTCCTGCACGTCGGACGGAGCCTGCTCGTATCTTGCAAATGCATACTCATAGGTCCCTCTTCCGCCGGTCATGGAACGCAGAATCGTGCAGTATCCGAACAATCCTGTCATGGGGATGTCGGCCTCGATCACCTGCTTGCCTCCTGCGATCGGGTTCATGCCCAGTACACGGCCGCGGCGCTTGTTCAGGTCTCCCATCACGTCGCCGGTATAGCTGTCCGGAACCGTCACCTTCAAGGACGCGATCGGCTCTAAGAGAACCGGGGATGCCTCCATGAAGCCTTTTTTGAAGGCCTGGCAGGTAGCGGTCTTGAATGCCATTTCTGAGGAATCTACCGGATGGTAGGATCCATCGTAAAGGATCGCTTTCACACCAACCACCGGATATCCGGCCAAGGGTCCCTTCACCACGGAATCCTGGAGTCCCTTTTCCACTGCCGGGAAATAGTTCTTCGGCACCGCGCCGCCGACTACGACCTCTTCAAATACATAAGGCGTCTCCAGATCTCCGGAGGGTTCGAATTTCATCTTCACGTGGCCGTACTGTCCGTGTCCGCCGGACTGCTTCTTATACTTGGTGTCCACGTCGGAATTTTTGCGGATGGTCTCGCGGAAGGCAACCTTCGGTGTCTCTAGGACGATCTCCGCTTTGTATCTGGACAGCAGCTTGCTGACCGCGATCTCTAAGTGCTGGTCGCCCATGCCATAGAGCAGGGACTGACGGTTCTCACTGTCGATGACAGCCTTGAGAGTCACGTCCTCCGCCATCATACGCGCCAGTGACTGGGATACCTTGTCTTCCTCTCCTTTATTCTTAACGCGGTATCTCATATATGTATACGGTACGGAATACTCGGTCTTTGTATACAGCACCTGTGTATTCTTCGTGGAAAGCGTATCGCCTGTCTTCGTATTTGCCAGCTTCGCGATCGCGCCGATATCTCCCGCAAACAACTCGCTGACCTCCGTCGGCTTGTTGCCGCTCATGATATACAGCTTGCCCGGCTTCTCCTCTGCCTCGCTGGTTGCATTGAAAAGAACGTCATCGCCTTTGAGTACACCGGAGCACACCTTTACGAAGGAATATTTTCCGATAAACGGATCCACCATTGTCTTGAATACATAAGCGGTCTTCGCCTTGGAGAAATCGTAATTGCCTTCGAAGATGTCGTTGGTCGTCCGGTTGATTCCCGCGCAGCTCCTCTTATCCGGGCTTGGGAAGAAACGCACGATGTCGGACAGCAGGTTCGCAACGCCCTGAGCCTCAATATTGGAGCCCATTGCCACCGGCACGATGTCTCCGCCCATCACTTCGGTACGCATAGCCGCGCGGATCTCTTCTACGGAAAATTCTTCTCCGCCGAAATACCGCTCCATGAACTCTTCGCTTGTCTCTGCCACCGCTTCCATCAGGGAATCACGCAGGGTCTGGAGGTTCTCCTGACAGTAGTCCGGGATCTCGCATTCCTCTCTCTGGCCGATGCCGGTATATCTTCTTCCTGCGTTCTTGATGATGTTGATATATCCGACCAGCTTCTCATTCTCACGGATCGGCTGGAAATGGGGCGCGATCTTCTTGCCGTATCTTGCGGTCAGGTCTTCCACAACCTGGCGGAAGCTGGCGTCGTCCACGTCCATCTCTGTCACGTAGATCATACGGGGCAGATGGTACTTCTCGCAGAGTTCCCATGCCTTCTCCGTGCCTACCTGCACCCCGGCCTTACCGGATACCACAATCACCGCCGCGTCCGCCGCGCTGACCGCTTCCTCTACCTCCCCGACAAAATCGAAGTATCCCGGGGTGTCCAATATATTGATCTTGGCCTTTTCCCACTCGATCGGCACGATGCTTGTGCTGATGGAAAATCCTCGCTTCTGCTCTTCCTTATCAAAATCACTGGTCGTATTGGACTCGGAAACCTTGCCCATACGCTTTGTAGCTCCGGATACATATAACATTGCCTCCACCAGGCTCGTCTTACCGCTGCCCCCGTGTCCAAGCAATACTACGTTTCTGATTTCATCCGTTCTGTAAACCTTCATGCTGCTGCCTCCTTGTTTCTATTTTATGCGCATCTGCCCAAGAATCGTCCAAACCTCCTCTGTACATCCGCTATCCGTACAAATTCATTTTATCTTTTTCTTACCACAGCCGTACACACTCTGTAAATATTGTACTAAACTTCTGCCCTTATTACAACTCTTTTATAAATTTTTCACATATTTTCTACATCTTTTTTCTTTTCCTTCTTTCAAACTCCCATTCTTCCGCACTCCTTCCTCTCCCGCGCGCCGCCCCCGCCGCCCCTCACATTCCCCACAGCTGCCGCCGTTCCCGGTAAGCCGGAAAACAGCTCCCCCATCGGCGCAACTCTCCCTTTACTTTTACGATTTAAAATGCTAAAATATTTTTGGTTTTTCATTTCAAAAAATATAAAGAGAGGATAAAACATGCACGTAAAGAAAACAGGTTTCATCGGCCTGGGCCTGATCGGCGGCTCCATTGCAAAAGCCATCCGCCAGTATCATCCCGACTGTGAGATCCTCGCATTTGATAAAAATAAAGAAACACTGGCCCTGGCCGTACAGGAAGGGATCATCCATACCTCCTGCTCCTCCATTGATGACAATTTTCGGGACTGCGATTATATCTTCCTGTGCGCCCCGGTCTCTTGCAACACAGCCTATCTAAGCCAGGTGAAAAACGTCCTTGGCCCAGACTGCATCCTGACGGACGTGGGAAGCGTCAAGAACTCCATCCATGAGAAAGTCATTTCCCTGGGGCTGGAAGAGCATTTTATCGGCGGACATCCCATGACCGGGTCAGAAAAAAGCGGATTCGTCAATGCAAAGCCGCATCTGATCGAAAACGCCTACTATATCCTGACACCCTCCGTAAAGGTTTCCGAAGAGCAGGTGCAGTCATACCGCGCCTTCGTGGAATCTCTGAAAGCGCTGCCCATCATTCTAGACTATCAGCAGCACGATTATGTGACCGGCGCCATCAGCCATCTGCCCCATATTCTGGCGGCAAGCCTGGTCAATTTTGTAAAGGAGCATGATACCCGGGAAGAACTGATGAAGATGCTGGCAGCAGGCGGTTTCAAGGATATTACCCGCATTGCCTCCTCTTCTCCTGTCATGTGGCAGCAGATCTGTCTCAAAAACAGGGGAAATATTTCCCAAATATTGGGGGAATTTATCCAAACTCTGACAGACGCAAAGCAGGCGGTGGATCAGGGATCGGAACACACCCTCTATTCCATCTTCGAGTCTTCCCGGGATTACCGCAATTCCATGCCCGAAGGCTCTTCCGGGCCGATCAAGAAGCAGTTTGCCGTATACTGTGACATCATTGATGAGGCCGGAGGGATTGCCACCATCGCTACCATCCTGGCCAGCAATATGGTCAACATTAAAAATATCGGCATCATCCATAACCGGGAATTTGAAGAAGGGGTTCTGCGGATTGAATTTTACGATGAAGACGCCTCGGCCAAAGCTACGGAATTGCTGAAAAAGCACCGATATATCGTGTATGAAGTATAATATGTTACCCAAGAGATCAACAGGAAAGGATCAATACATTATGGAATTAACAAACATCACGGGGTTAAAAGGAGAGGTCACCGTACCTGGGGACAAATCCATCTCCCACCGCAGCATCATGTTCGGCTCCATCGCAAAGGGTACCACCGAGGTACACAATGTTCTCCAGGGAGCGGACTGCCTGTCCACCATGGACTGCTTCCGCAGGCTGGGAATTGAGATTGAGAAAAAAGGGGATTCCGTCCTGATACACGGAAAAGGGCTTCACGGCTTAACCGCGCCGGACAATCTTCTGGATGTGGGAAACAGCGGCACCACCACAAGGCTGATCTCCGGGATCCTGGCCGGACAGCCCTTTGACTCCAAGCTGTCCGGGGATGAATCCTTAAATTCCCGTCCCATGAAGCGGATCATTGAGCCTCTGCGGCAGATGGGAGCAAACATTTCCAGCATCCTGAGAAATGACTGCGCGCCGCTGTACATTACTCCGGCCCGGCTTCACGGGATCCTCTATGATTCCCCGGTGGCCTCCGCCCAGGTCAAATCCTGCATCCTGCTTGCCGGGCTTTATGCGGACGGAGAGACTTCCGTGACCGAACCCAGCCTGTCCCGAAACCATACAGAGCTGATGCTGCGGGAATTCGGCGCTGATCTGCGCTCGGTTCATGCTCTGGACGGCACCCCGAAATCCACCGCCGTGATCCGGCCCTGTGAAGAGCTGTATGGACAGAAGATCACCGTGCCCGGAGATATCTCTTCGGCGGCCTATTTTATTGCCGCCGGACTGCTGGTTCCGGATTCCGAGATCCTGATCAAAAATGTCGGTATCAATCCCACCCGCGCCGGAATCCTGACGGTCTGCGAGGATATGGGAGGCGACATCACGCTTCTGAATCAGCGGAAGGAAGGCGGTGAACCGGTTGCAGATATCCTGGTACGCACAAGCCGTCTCCACGGGATTACGATCAAAGGAGAGATCATTCCCACCCTGATCGATGAGATTCCGGTCATCGCGGTCATGGCAGCTCTGTCAGAAGGAACCACCTTTATCCGGGATGCGGCAGAACTGAAGGTCAAAGAATCAGACCGCATCGAAACCGTCACCGACAATCTGAAAGCCATGGGCTGTGATGCCATCCCCACCGCCGACGGCATGGTGATCCGGGGCGGCAATTCCCTGCATGGGGCAACCATCCACACACTTCTTGACCACCGAATCGCCATGGCATTCAGTATTGCGGCTCTGGCTGCCGAGGGGCATACCAAAATCCTGGACAGCCATTGTGTAGATGTATCCTTCCCCACGTTTTACGATACCTTTGAAAGTCTGCTGTAAAAGGCATGGGATTTAAACCTGGATGCAAATTCGCCGGACCAGTCAAGTGACGATTGGCCCGGCGTAATCATTCACATCATCGTATCATCCCGAAGGGAATCTGCCAGGCTGCTCCCCATGACCTTCCTTGCTCCAAGAAAATATGCCAGAGCGACAGAGCCAAAGATCAGCAGTATAAACGCGACTATCGGCATCAGCGGCGCTTCCCGGATGAATGTCATCGGATCGAGATAACTGATCTTCAGAAAAAGGATTACCGCCGCCGCATTCACAGGCAGCGCAGTCAGCACCGGCCGCCCGGCAATCGCAAGAGCTTCCGCGCAGAATACCTTTTTCATCCCCTCCAGAGTCATTCCCACAGAAAGCAGGCGCGCAAACTCCCGCTTCCTCTGCCATACAAATCCAAACGTATAGGAAAATACGTTCCCGATCCCGATCAACGCCAGAAGGATGCAGAAAACGCTGAGTATCATTGTCATTCCATGGATCATATTGTCATTATCCATCCTGTCCTGAATCCGGTTTTCGATCTCAATGTCATACCTGCCTCCCAAAAGTTTTGAGACCTCCTCTTCCACACCATTCAGCTCTTTCAGCGTTACCTCATCCCCTGCCAGGATGCGGATCCACACATTTTCCTCCTGGCTGCCAATCCGCCCTTTGATCTCTTTCCAGACAGAAACCGGAATAAAATGCACCAATTCATAAAAATCCAGAGTCCCATATTCCTCCCGCAGAACAGGTGCTTCCCGGGTATATGCGATCACCGGCAGCTCCGCTGTCCCATCCTCCCGGGTATTCATACTCCCCGCAGATTCTGTTGCCTGCCTCTCCCGGCTATCTTCAGGCTCGGCTGCCGCAGACTCCCGTCGATTTCCATTTTCCGGAGTTATCGCTTCTGCCGGCCGCAGCACGGTCGTCTGCCTGTTTCCTGCCAGATAAGGGTATCTGCGCCGTTCCCGGAAATTGGGATCCCTGGCATCCTGCGTCTGATTCAGGATCACCGCGCCGTCCAGCCGGGGTTTGACCCCGATCTGTCTGCAATATTCTGAAAATCCGTCGTCATCCAGGATCACCAGCGGCGCATTCACCAGCCATCCCTCCGGGACGTGAGAAACATACTCTGCCGACGCGTTTTTCAGTCCTCCCGCCGCCCGCATTTCTTCACTGAGCTCCGTTTCTGTCACGATCCGTCTGGCCGCTGCCTTCTGGTACGTCACACTGCCGCGCACTCCGGTAAGCGTTTGCAGGGCATCGGACTCGTCAAACGCGTCGATCTCCGTATCCTTTACCTCTGCCATGATATCCCAGGCATCCTGATACTTTTCAAAATAAGTCTCCCTCTGGCTGATCCTCATGATCGCAAAAAAGCACATCATAAAGGAAAAAGCCAGAAACGAAAGGGTCAGAGAAATAGACGCGGTCCGCATCGCCTTCTTCTGTGCTTTCAGCGCATTTCCCGCAAGTTCCCCCTCTATCCCGAAGAGACAGGATAAGATCCGGGAATCGCGCTTCCTTTTCAGCTGCAGCTCGCCGGTATTTTTGATGGCCTCCAAAGGGGTGAGCCTGCCCATTTTCCATGCGGGGATCCAGGCGGAGATCCATACAGTAACGGCGGAAACCAGAATAGATAAGACCAGTATCAGAGGATGATACTGAAACGGCAGTACCAGATGTCTTTCCACATCTGCCAGGATCACGTTGGTCCATTTCATGATCCCCATGCTGAACAGAACGCCCAGCAGATTTCCCGCCGGGATCGGCAATGCGCAGAGCCAAAAAGCCTCCTGCAGAAGGCAAATCCTGATCTGCCCCGGCGTTGCTCCAATACTGGAAAAAATACCAAACTGCCGGATCCTGGAATTCATGGTCACCGCAAAGGCATTGTGGATGACCATCACCAGAGAAAGGCATGCAAACAGAACCACCGCCAGAAAGAAAGGGAACACCCAGCGGAGGGCCGGGTCTTCTGGATCCCGGATCAGGTACAGGTTTAAAAGCTCATAGTTGCAGGTCACATTTTTCTCCGAAAGCCCTGCCAGTTCCGCAATTCGGGGCATATCCTGAAAGATACTTCCTTTATCCTTAAAATAAAGTTCTACCATCTCCTCCTGTCCCTCAGATGGCCCTTCACGGAGAACCGCCCTCTCCACATTTCCGTAATTTTGGATGCGCTCCAGGGCCTCCCCGCTGATCTCTCCGTTGAGTCGTCCTTCCCAGTCTCCCACATCTGCTTTCACCCGCTCCACCTCATAGGCCCACAGGTTATAAAACAGACTGCACAGCAGGGACAAAAGCAGCGCAGAAATAAAAGCCGCCGTCATCACGGAAATACCGGATGCCCTGTTATGTTTAAGATATCCTTTTGAATAGTCCTTCCACATCGTCTGTCACCACCTCTTCTCATCCCGGATGATGCGCCCGTCCTCTATGGTGACGATCCGGTCTGCTTCCAGAGCGGCTTTCTCATCATGGGTAATCAGTATCATAGTCTGTTCCAGATTCCGGTTGGACAATTTCAGCAGGTCCAGGATCTCCCTGGAATTTTTCCGGTCCAGGTTCCCGGTGGGCTCGTCCGCCAGCAGCAGAGCCGGACGGTAGATCAGGGATCTGGCTATGGCCGCCCGCTGCTGCTGTCCGCCGGAGAGCTGATTGGGCAGAGCCTCCAGCCTGTCGGCGATTCCCAGGGTCGTTACGATCCGGTCAAAAAGCTTCGGATCCGGTTTCCTTTTATCCAGCAGAAGCGGCATCAGGATATTTTTCCGGATGGTGAGCGTGGGGATCAGATTATAAAACTGATACACCAGCCCCACCTTTCTGCGGCGAAAGATCGCCGATTCGGTCCGGTTCAGGGTCGAAATATCTGTCCCCTCAATCAGGACCCGCCCCTGGGACGGCCGGTCCACACTGCCCAGGATGTGGAGCAGCGTAGATTTCCCGGAGCCGGACGCCCCGATGATCGCCACAAATTCCCCTTTTTCCACGGACAGGTCAATCCCGTCCAGGGCAATCACCTGATGACTGCCGCTGCCATACACTTTTCTGATATCTTCACACTTCAAAATCTCCAAGCTTCAATGCCTCCTTTATCTTTTCTGTCTATTGTAATTTGTCACCATTTTTCTTTAGAAAATGGATGACCTGCTTGCGCTTCAGCGCAATACCTATTATATCAAAATAAAGTGACAGCTCAGTGACGGTCCTGCTCCGGAGATCAGCTCAAAGCGCATCCCATAATAGCCGTTCAGTCATTTTCTAAGTAATTCCCCTGGGTATAAAATCGGATTTCAAAGCATGCGCCGCCGGCCGCAGGATTTTCAGCCGTGACCGTCCCGTTCTGACTCTCAATGATCGCCTTTGCCAGAGCCAGCCCAATACCGATCCCACCGTCCTTCGCATTTTTTCCCCGGTAAAACCGTTCAAAAATGTGCGGCAGATCTTCCTCCGCAAATCCCGTTCCGTTGTCTTGGATCCGGATCTGTGTGTAGAGGGGAGTCTGCTCACAGGAACAGCAGACACTTCCTCCGGGCGGGGTGTGCTCCATGCAGTTTTTCATCAGGTTTATGACGGCTTCCATCGTCCATTCCAGATCCGCGCAGATCACGGTTTCTTCCATTTCGGGAATCCGGACAGAGACACCTGCCTTTAAAAATAATTCCTGGAGCTGATCGGCGGCCAGCATAAGGACCGTGAACACATCCGTCTTTGTACGCTCCAAAGGCAGTACGCCGGCATCGATCCGGGATAAGAGAAGCAGAGCATCCGCCAGATGTGTCAGCCGTGAAAGCTGCAGGCGGATCCGTTCCAAATGCTTTGGGGAAGGATTTGGAAGCATCATTTGTGCTGACAGAGAAAGTGATGTGATCGGGGTTTTGATCTGATGCGCGATGTGATCAAGATTTTCCGCGTAAAGATTTTTGGCTTTCCATGCCGCGTCCCTTGTCTGGTGCAGCTCCGTTACCGTTTTATAAATCTCATCCTGCAGTTGGGAAAACTCATCTTCCACAGCCGGAAAAAGGACGCCTCCGTCTCCGGTATGGACCTGTTCCAGATAATCCGTCAGCGCATGGATCCTTTCCTTCTCCTTCCCGCGCCGAAGCGAATAGGGGAGCAAAAACACCAGTCCCCCGGCCAGAAAGCCTGCAGCCGCAGAACAGGTTCCATATTTTTGAGCCGGCCGCAAAAAATCTGCCTGCCGATAGCCATATGCCAGAATGATATTTTCATTTTCATCTGTCATAGTATCCGGCCTCTCCTGATATTCCCTCAGCGCTGACAAAACCGCCCCTTCTGCATCCGGCTGATTTTCCAAGATTCCCTGACATATACTGCCCAATGTACGGATCTGCATCCGGTTATAGTACCCGGTCAGAAGAAATGCGGTAAAAGAAGCCGCCGCCAGACTCACCGATAATACGATCCCGGTCAGTATAAACAGATTCCGTGCTGGAAATGCAGAACGCTTCTTGGAACAGCTGCCCTGTTTTTTTCTTTTGTTCATTTCGAATCCTCCATCCGGTATCCCACGCTCCGGACCGTTTTCAGGCAGACAGGCTGGCGCAGCTTTTCCCGCAGGCGCTTGATCGTCACGGTGAGCGTATTGTCGTTCACAAAATTTCCGTTGATATCCCAGATTTCCTCCAGTAATTTCCTTCTGGTGACCGTTTTCCCTTTGTGCCGGAGCAGAAAGAAAAGCACCTGATATTCCAGCGGGCTCAGGCAGATTTCCTCCGTATCGCAGAAAACCAGCATTCGCTTCTGGTCAAGCGCGATCGAATCACAGGACAGGTACTGCCCGGAAACATCCCCTGTCCTGCGCAGCAGAGCGCCGATGCGCAGGAGCAGAACATCCAGTTCAAAGGGCTTGGTTACATAGTCATCCGCCCCATTTTGGAAACCGGAGATCACATCACAGGAATCGCCCCGAACCGTAAGAAACATAATCGGAAGCTCCTTCCAGTTTGCGCGGATCCATTGGACCAGCAGATTCCCATTGCCGTCCGGCATGTTCCAGTCTACCAGCATCAGGGTCGGACACGCCTGCTTCAAAGCCTGCTTCGCGTCCGCGATCGTTGGAAAAACGGAAACCCTGTAGCCGTATTTTCCGAGAAATTCACTCACACTCCCGGCTATATTTTCATCATCTTCCACGTAATAGATCTCCATCATTTTGCGTCCCTGCCTTTACAGAAAAGAGTGTAAAGTCCTTGATGATCATGACCTTACACCCTGATTTACAGTTACTCTTTTATCACGTCTATCTCTGTCAGATTCACGCCTAAAGAAGTCAGTACAGCTTTCAAAGACTTATAATCAGCCTTTAAACCTTCATATGTTTTTTGGGCATTCTCTTCTTTTGCATGTTTCATATGTTGCTGTACACGTTGGAAGTCATTGACAGCTCTTTCAATGATCTCACCTGTATTTGGCATAGAATCACCTCCCTGGTTTTATAAATATGAAAATATCGTCTATGAGATATTTTCATTATAGCAAAAGGATTTTTGAGTGTAAAGCCTATATTCAACGATCGATAAAGAGCGCGTTACAGTTGCAATTATTGTAGCTTGCTCTTCCGGCAGATATGGAAGCAGCTTTAACAGAACACGGTTTGGCCGGCCTATGGAACTATTTTTCTGAAAAGTCCTGTGAGCGGAATCTGTCCGGTTGTTCTATGCGTAAAAAGAAAGAATAACTTTGATCTGCAGGGTACGGAAAGCTTTTTTGAGCATTTCTGTACCCTGCATGATTATGACACCAATTCCAGCATTTCCTGTACGGTCTTTTTGTATACCGGGTGGCGCTGATACGGCGCGATCTCGCAGAGCGGTTCCAGTACAAATTTCCTCTTATGCATCTCCACATGAGGGATGCATAAGTCTTCGGCTTCCAGAACCAGGTCATCGTAAAAAATAATATCCAGATCCAGCGTGCGCGGCCCCCAGTGTATGACCCGTTTTCTTCCGGCCTCCTGCTCGATCCGGTGAAGCTCATCCAGCAATTCCCGGGGTGTCATCAGTGTGCGCAGCCTGAGACATGCATTCAGAAAATCCTCCTGCTCCGTCATCCCATAGGGCAGAGTCTCATAATAGCCGGATACTCGTTCCACAGCCCCGGCCGAAAGAATACCTCCCCGGTCATCTTTCACAGGATGCTTTGCCAAAGAATCCAACGCCCGCACTGCCTGATCCAGATATGCCTTCCTGTCTCCCATATTGGAACCGAGGGCGATATATACCGTATGCCACTGCCGCAGGATTTCCACGGATACGGATTCCAGCGGAAGCCCGATGGGCGCCCAAGGCTTTTTCACTTCCAGCCCTACCTTTTCCAGCCCCGGAATATGAAGGAGCAACTCCTCCGCAAGATTCTCCGCTATGCGCTCGATCAATGAAAAGGTATGCTCTTTCATAAATGTCTCTATAAAATGGCAGATTTCTCCATAGTCAACAGACGCGTCCAGAGCATCCGTCTTTCCTGCTTTCCGGGTATCCGTATACAGGTCTGCTGATACAAGAAACTTCTGCCCCAGTTTATTTTCCTCTGGAAACACACCATGCTTTGCAAATATTTCCAGATTTTCTATCTTGATTTTATCCATAATTCCTCCCCATTCGCCGAAGCAGTCATAAAACATAATATACTACGTGGGATTTTCTTCCCCTCGCCGAAAACGCCAGATAGATATGCGGCATATCCGCCTGTCCCGTTGATTCATGGAAGATCATCCACGTAAATCATGCTCCCGCAGGATTGCCTCTGTCATTTTAGCCGCGCGGACGTTCGCCTTTACATCGTGGACTCTCACAAAGGAACAGCCGCTCCTGATCCCCAGCACTGTCGTCACCAGAGTCCCCTCTTCCCTCTGGTCTGCCGGAAGGTCCAGGGTCAGTCCGATGACAGACTTTCTGGATGTTCCCAGCAGTATGGGGTATCCAAGGCTGTTCAATTCCTCCAGATGCTTCAGCATTTCCAGATTCATTTCATAGGTTTTTCCAAAGCCGATGCCCGGATCCAGGATGATCTGTTCCCGGGAAATACCTGCCGCCTCTGCCAGCCGCAGAGATTCCCTCAGGTCGTTAAGCACCTCCGGGATAAAGTCTTTGTACTCTGCCTTCTCCCGGTTATGCGTCAGACAGCAGGGCACGCCGTATTCCGCGATCACACCGGCCAGCTCCCGATCATATTTCAGTCCCCAGATGTCGTTGACCAGATCCGCCCCGGCATCCAGCGCGGCCCGAGCCACTTTGCTTTTATAAGTATCAATCGATACGGGGATGTCAAGCTGTTCTTTTAAGCCGCGGATCACAGGCACAACCCGCCGGATCTCTTCCTCCTCTGAAACCAACACATGCCCCGGGCGTGTAGATTCTCCGCCCACATCCAGGATATCCGCCCCATTCCGGATCATCTCCTGTGCATGCCACAGCGCCGCGTCCATATTCTGAAAACGGCCTCCGTCCGAAAAAGAATCCGGGGTCACATTCAGAATCCCCATAATGTAAGTCCTGTGTCCAATGTCAAATACTTTTCCGCCAATCTGCATTCTGTTCTCCTTTTGCCTTTCCTGTGATGTCAAATTTCAGTTTTTATCCGCCAGTTTTTAAATTTCCAGTACAGTATTCTTCTTCCCCACATCCCAGTCACATTCTTCCTGCACCTTACATGCAAAACAATTCCGGGACTGCTTGTCGCTGGTATAGATCAGCCTTTCCAGCGCCTCCATATCCTCCATATCCTCCCGCGGCCTGCGGTGCCCCAGGATGGCCCGGAGTATGGAAGCTTTTTCTGTTTCCGAAAAGAGTTCCTCCGAGAGCTCGTTCAGAATAACCTCCGCAATCTCAGCAGATGCCTTTTCATGGGGGATGCCTTCTGTATACTGCCGGTATTTTCCGATGTCATGCAGAAGCGCGGCCGCATAGATGACTTCCTTGCGGATCTCCAGCTTCTGCTCCAGGCTTTTGATGTATGCGATCCGCGCCACATCCAGCAGATGCTCCATCTGGTGACAGCAAAAGATCCGTTCCTGTTCTGCATGCTCTAATTTTTTATAAGATTCCACATACAGCGGATGATTTCGGATTTCCTCAATCGCCTTCATACTGCCGCTCCCTTCTTTTCTATTCAGGCTCACAGTTCCTTACTTCCATCTCTACCGTCCCTGCCCGAGCATTGCGTAAAACGTATGTACCAATTCCGGATCCTCCAAAAAGCACCCCCGTTTTGCTGCCGTCACGGTCCGGCTTCCCGGCTTTTTGATCCCCCGCATGGTCATGCACATATGCTCTGCCTCAACCATCACCATAGCCCCTTTGGGGCAGAGCTCCCGCGTCAATGCATCTGCGATCTGCCCGGTCAGCTGCTCCTGAATCTGGGGTCTCCTTGCATAGACCTCCACAGTCCTGGCCAGCTTGCTCAAGCCCACCACCCTCCCGTCCGGGATATAGGCGATATGGGCTTTCCCGAAAAACGGCAGCAGGTGGTGCTCGCAGGTAGAGTAAAATACAATGTCCTTCTCCAGCACCATCCCCCGCTCCTCGGCCCGAAATGTTTTCCGGAGATGTGTTTCTGCCGTCTCTTCCAGCCCTCCGTAGATTTCCTCACACATCCTGGCGATCCGGTCCGGTGTCTCTATCAGCCCCTCCCGCTCAGGATTCTCTCCGATCCCTTCCAAAAACAGACGAACTGCCTGTTTTACCTTCTCCTGATCTATCATGTTCCCTACCTCTCTGTTTCATTCCTTCGCATGCATTGACTATTCACAGCAGTTTCCGAATAAAATCTGCCTGTCCTCATCATCCGGCGGTCTTTTTTTGCACTACTTCCATGACTCTGCCCAGATAGGACAGTGACCCAAAGGCCAGAATCACATCCCTCTCCCCCGCGTCCCGCATGGCTTCCTCTACTGCCCGGTCAATCCCGTCCATTGCCAGAACCGTTCCCTTACAATAAATCTCCGCAGCCTTTTTCAATTTCTCCGCAGACAGGCTTCGCTTTTCATCCGGCAGGTTGACCGTATAGATCCGTTCTGCCAGAGGAGCCATGATCTGCGCAATTCGTTCATATTCCTTATCCCGGAATACTCCCATAATGAGAAACAGTCTCCGCCCTGGAAAATAGCGTTCCACAGAGGCCTTAAGCCAGCGGGCCCCGTCTGCATTATGTGCCCCGTCTACTAAAAACACCGGCGCTTCCCTCAGACAGGTAAACCTTCCCGGCCAACGGGTTTTCTCAAAGCCCCTGCGTATCTCCTCCTCCCGGATCTGAATCCACGCAGCATCTTCCGCCGCCCGGACAGCCTCCCATGCAGTCATCCCATTGATGATCTGACAGGTTCCCGCCAGCCGCGTCTTCAGATCCTTCATCCCCCCGTAAGAAAATGTCTGTCCCCGGTAATCCTCCTGTGTGACCATGGCATCCTCCGGCTTTGCAAACCGGATCTCACAGCCCTGTTCTGCCGCGCGCCTTTCCAACACGCTTCTGACCTCCGGCTCCTGGGGTGCAGATACCACAATACAGCCTGGTTTGATGATGCCCGCCTTGTGCTCTGCGATCGCTTCCAGCGTATCCCCCAAAAAGCCCATGTGATCCCGGCTGATTGGGGTAAAGACAGAAACCAACGTATGCTCTACGATGTTGGTGGCATCCTCCTTCCCGCCCAGCCCGGTCTCCAATACCACGATCCCGCATTGTTTTTTTCGGAAATATAAAAAAGCTATTGCGGTCTCAATCTCAAAAACAGTAGGGCTATGAAACCCCTTTGCCTCCATACGCACAATAGCTTTCTGAATTTCTTCAACCAGTTCTGCAAATTCCTCCTCCGGAATCCATTTCCCATTGATCTGGATCCGCTCCAGATACGAAACCACGGTCGGTGAAATATATCTTCCGGTCCGGATGCCCGCTTCACTCAGAATCGTAGAAATAAATGCAAGCACAGACCCTTTTCCGTTCGTTCCCGCCACATGGATGAACCTCAGATCCTTCTGGGGATCCCCCAGCTCACGCAAAAGCTCCCGAACCGTATCCAAGCCAAGTACACTTCCGTATTTCGACACCTCGTCCAAATATACCCTTGCTTCTTTATAGGTCACGTTATCGTTGTTTCCTTTCTGATTTTTCTTCATGGCAGCAATCCCACGCTGAAAATAATGCTGCCATCAAACATCATATCACTTCCCATGGAATCCTACAAGTATAAATTCGTCTCAAAAAGTCTTTTCCGCTATCTGTCCGTCCCTTATTTCAGCCTGAATGCCGCAGGACTCCTCACAAAAACCACAGCGCTCAGCAGGACTGCATAGAGCATTTTTGTATCGTACTGTCTTTGATATGCGGCTGCAGCAAAGTAAAATCAAAGGATTACGGTGTTTGCTCTCTTTCCATGATTCCAGAAAATGCTTAATCTTTCTATACATATACTAAATACTGATAAATCAAATTGTAGGTTTCCCGCGCCTCCGCGCCAGCTCCGCCACATTCGCCTCCACCCGTGCCTTATTCAGCGGATAGATAAACAGCAGGGCCAAAGACACCGCGCCCAGCCCAACGGCCGGAATGATACAGGACAGGTTAAAAATCCCTGACGTGATCTCCGGGTCAAAGGCTGTCGCCTGGGTGTAGCCGATCAGGCTCAGAAGCCCCCCGATCATGCCGGAGGAAAATGCCTGTCCCAGCTTTCTTGCAAAGGAATACACCGAATAAATCGTGCCGTCCTCCCGCACCCCGTTTTTAATCTCCGCATCATCAATCACATCCGTGATCATGGCCCAGATCACCGTATTAAAGAATCCAAGCCCTATATAAGCCAATGTATAAAATCCCACATATATATACGGATTCTGCGGCTTGATCAGCAGGCAGAGCAGATACACCGCCGACCCGAACGCGCAGGAAACCACCGAAAGCTCTTTTTTGCCGAATCTTGCGGACAGTCTGGCGGCAAGAGGCGCGCAGATCACCAGCATCACAATACTTCCTGTCATGGCAGACAAAGACTGGGCGGCTGCGGAGCCATAGTAATTCGGAAACACATAGCCTGCCATCCCCTGCATGCCCAGCATTCCCAGCAGCAGCAATATGGCTGCTGCGATGATCCCCAGCAATGCCCTGTTCATGGCCAGGTTTTTTAACATTTTTCCGATCTCCAGCTTCTGGTTATTGGCCTCCACCGGAATCCGTTCCCTCACAAGACGAAAGCAGAGCAGATAACAGACAATCGCCAGAATGCTGAATACTCCGGCGATGCCGGTCATCCGGGGGCCGGAAAGAACTGTCTTGCCGTCCACCACCACATAAGCCGCTACAGGAGTCCCCACACCGATCACCAGCCCTGCAAGCGTAGCGCCGATGGTCCGCCAGGTGGAAAGCTCCGCGCGGTGCTTCGGATCCGCGGAAATAGCCGAAGCCATGGATCCATAAGGAATATTGATAGATGTATAGAAAATAGATCCCCATAAAATATAGGTAATGACCATCCATACAATCCGGAATCCATAGGACATATCCGCAAACGCAGACTGATAGATCAAAAAGGACGAGATTGCCACCGGCCCGCACATCCGTTTGATCCACGGCTTGAACTTTCCGTCTTTTGTCGGTCTGGAGCGGTCCACGATCTGCCCCATGGTCACATCCGTCACCGCATCCACAAAACGGGCGGCCATCATCAGGAGCCCTACCACCGCGGCAGGCACTCCCATCACATCCGTGTAGAATTTCAGCATAAAGGAGGAGGACAGGATGAATGTAAAATCATTTCCGAAATCTCCAAACATATACCCCAGCTTATCCTTCATATCAAATGGTTCCATAGCCGAATTTTCATTCTCCATAGCTTTTCCCCTTTTCTCGCAAACGATCGATTTTATGTTTATTTCATATATTCTGTGCAAAATATGCAGGGATATACATCTCACGAATACAAACGCGAAAAAAAGAGCTGCCGGAAAATGACTGGTTCCCCACAATATATGCTGTGACTGATTGGATATCACAGCAAGATATTGTGTAGAAAAGCCGTTTTTCGACAGTCTCTTCAATATCTGTATGATTCAATTTTTTTAATCTGGAATTTGCTGATTCCTTCCGCAAATGTTATCGTGCCATATTTAAACAAAGAAGAACATGAGGATTTTCTGATCCGAAACCTGCTGTCCAAGGGCCAGGCTCTCCTTGTAAAGGAATTGGAATGACATCCCTTACTCCCGGATCTGTCCGTTTCCAAAGATCATATATTTCGTGGACGTGAGTGCTTCCAGCCCCATAGGTCCTCTTGCGTGAAGCTTCTGCGTACTGATCCCGATCTCCGCGCCGAAGCCAAACTCGAATCCGTCCGTAAACCGTGTGGAGGCGTTCACATAGACTGCGGCCGCATCCACCTCATCCAGGAATTTCAATGCGTTGTCATAATCCTTTGTGAGGATGGACTCGGAATGCCCGGTATTGTAGCGGTTAATATGAGCGATCGCTTCTTCTGCGGAATCTACGATCTTCACGGAGATCACAGCGTCCAGATACTCGGTTCCCCAGTCCTCTTCCGATGCCGGAAGGATCTCCGGCACGATCGCCCTGGCCCGTTCATCTCCTCGGATCTCTACCTGGCGCGCTCTCAGCCGTTCTGCGATCAGAGGCAGCGCCTCCTTCGCGGCAGCCTCATGGATCACCAGGGATTCGCAGGCGTTGCACACGCCCATGCGCTGGGTCTTTGCATTTTCAATGATATCCGCCGCCCTGTCGATATCCGCACTGGCATCTACAAAAATATGGCAGTTCCCTGTGCCCGTCTCGATCACCGGCACGGTGCTGTTCTCCACCACATTTGCGATCAGTCCGGCACCGCCCCGTGGGATCAGAACGTCGATGTAGCCATGCAGCTTCATCATCTCCCCCACCGTTGCCCTGCTGGTGTCTTCCACCAGAAGAATGGCATCCTGGGGCAGATTTTCCTTTTTAAGGCCCGCCCTGATGACCTCCGTGATCGCCAGGTTGGAATGGATGGCATCGCTTCCGCCCCGCAGGATCACAGCGTTTCCGGTCTTGAAGCAGAGACCGAAGGCGTCTGCCGTCACATTGGGACGGGATTCATAGATGATGCCCACCACCCCCAGAGGCACCCGCCTCTTGCCGATCCGCAGGCCGTTTGGACGGTTCTTCATGCTTAAAACCTCCCCGATGGGATCCTCCAGCGCCGCAACCTGTTTCAGCCCCTCGGCCATGTCCCGGATCCGCTGTTCGGTTAGTCTGAGACGGTCGATCAGGGACTGCTTCACCCCTTTTTCTTCCGCTGCCCTTAAGTCCTTTTCATTTTCTTCCAAAAGATATGTGCTCCTGGCACACAGCTCCCCGGCCACCGCCAGGAGTCCTCTGTTCTTTTCCTTTGTCCCCAGCTTCGCGCAGAGCCGTGAGGCATCCTTCGCGCGAATTCCCAGTGTCTGAATATAGCTTTCCATTTTCTGCATCCTTCCTTTCTTATATTCCCAGACTGTCACAAAATCACCTGTTCTGATTGTGCTGGGTATTTTACGGCAGTTCCTGATCTATGATTCGACCGTCAAAAGCTCTCATTTCCCTTGCCGGTCGAATCCTCTATTTTGCTTTCAGAAATCTTTTATCTCCGGCCCGCTCTGGTTTTCCGCTTTACGGGCCTTCTTCGACTTCCGCCGAAACTGCGGCCGCTCCGGTGACAGCTCATCCTCCACGGCTTTTCCATGCTCCCTCGACAAAAATAAGGTTCCGATCTTTTTTCCCGCCATAATATCATTGATGGCATATATATTGTCCCCGCTGGCGATCACCATATCCGCCCCGGAACCGGTCACGATCTTGGCCGCGTTGACCTTGGTAGACATCCCTCCGGTCCCGAAATCGCTGGAAGAGCCCTTAGCCATATTCTCCAGCTTTTCATCAATCTTCACTACGGTATGGATAAAGCGGGCATGGGGATTCTGCCTCGGATCGTCCGTATACAGCCCCTCGATATCCGACATCAGGATCAGCAGGTCCGCCTTCACAAGCTCCGCCACATTCGCCGCCAGCGTATCGTTATCCCCGAAGTTTCCATACGCCAGCTCATCCACGGAAATGGCGTCATTCTCATTGACGATAGGTACCACATTCATGCGGAACAGCTCGTCAAAGGTACGCTTCGCGTTTTTGCGGCATTCCTCATTGGTGACCGATTCCTTCGTCAGCAGGACCTGTGCCGTAAGCTGGCTGTATTCATTAAACAGCTTTTCATAGATCATCATCAGCCTGGCCTGGCCCACCGCCGCGCAGGCCTGCTTGGCCGCCTCCGTATCCGGCCGCTTGTCAAGCCCCAGAGCCGCCCTGCCGACTCCCACCGCGCCGGAAGAGACGACGATCACTTCCTTCCCCTTGTTCCTCAGGTTAATCAGGATCCGCACAAATTTTTCCAGCTTCTCCAGATTGATGTTTCCCGTTTCTTCATACGTGATCGTCGTGGTGCCTACCTTGATCACGATCCGTTTCTTTTGCCGTAAGATTTCTTTTCTGTCCATGATTTCTCCAATGGTTCCTCTATTTTTTCCAACCATGCAGCTGGTATCTTTGATAGACGGCACAGGAAATATACACCCCTGTACCGAACCGCCTACCGCGCGTTTTGATAGATTCGGTAGATATCCTCCTGATTCAGCTTCTTCACACAGCCGATGGTCCTGCCGCCGTCGAAGCTGCATTTTCTTGCCAGCTCCCGCAGCTCTTCTTCCGCAGGATCCACCCCAAGCTCTCTCAGGCTGGTGGGCATCTGTATGGAACGATAAAATTCCTCCATCGCCTGAACGCCCTTTTCCGCAGTCTCCATCGCATCTCCGGTGTCTTTTACGCCCATCACCCGCACCGCGAACCGCGCGAACCGGTCCGGCCTTGCGTTCATCACGTATCTTGCCCAACTCCCCCATACGGCAGCCAGACCTGCTCCGTGAGCCACGTCATACATGCCGCCCAGCTCATGCTCCAGCTGGTGGGAAGCCCAGTCTCCTCCATCCGTGCCGCAGCCGGTCAGTCCATTGTGGGACAGGCTTCCCGCCCACATCACTTCCGCTCTCGCTTCGTAATTCCGTGGATCTTCCAGCAGGATCCTGGCATTCTTCATGACCGTACGGATCAGGCATTCGCTGATCCCATCTGTGAGCTCCATGTTCTCCGACTGATTCAGATAACGCTCCATGGTATGCATCATGATATCCACACAGCCGCTTTCGGTCTGGTAAGCCGGCAGCGTCATGGTCAGCTCCGGGTTCATGACCGCAAACCTCGGCCGCGCGAAATCACTGTTGCAGCCCCGTTTGACCCATCCCTCTTCCTTTGTAATGACGGAGGAATTGCTCATCTCGGAACCGGCCGCGGCAATGGTCAGGACCACGCCGAGAGGCAGGCATCCCTGCGGCATCCGTTTCTTGGCATAAAAATCCCACACGTCTCCTTCATTTGCCATACCGTACCCGATGGCCTTCGCAGAGTCAATGACGCTGCCCCCGCCCACCGCAAGGATAAAGTCTACGTTTTCCTTTCGGCACAGACCGATCCCCTCATAGACAAGGGAAAGCCTGGGATTGGGGACCACGCCTCCCAGAGTCACATAATCCACCCCCGTCTCATCCAGAGACCTGCAGATCCGATCCAGCAGACCACTTTTTTTCACGCTGCCGCTTCCGTAGTGGACCAGCACCTTCCGGCATCCGCATTCCCTCACCAGCTGTCCGGTCTGCTGCTCCGTTTCTTTTCCGAATACCACTTTTGTAGGTGTGTAATAATTAAAATTTTCCATTTGTTTCTCTCCTGTTCATTCTCTCTTTCAATATAGAAGTTCCGTCTTCAGCATTTATTTTGAAGAAGCAATCAAGCCTGCCTGCTTCTTCAGACAATTTCCACCTGACACATTTTCATGGCATTCAGCGCCTGCTCATGGCTCTCCCGCGTCACTCCGGCGCAGCAGGAAGCATCCACAGAAACCTGTGTCTCCGGCAGATAAGCCTTCAAAAGCAGTGCATTGGAGATCACACAGATATCCGTACACAGCCCGATCAGAGTAATATCCTCTATAGTCTCCCCGGTATCCTGACGTGCTTTCAGCATCTGTCCCAGCTCCGCACTTCCAAAGGTAGGCTTGTCAATGGGTTCTTCCGTAAGCAGCATCTGAATCTCCGGGTGGATCTCCCACCCGTCTGTCCCCCGGATGCAGTGTCTGACCGGGAGCTTTTTCCCCTCCTGGGTATCCAGGTAATCCTCCTCGTGGGTGTCCCTGGTGGCGATCACCAATCCGTCAAACTCCCGGATCTTTTGGATCACCCGGGGCACGATCCCCACCGCCTCCGGCGTTCCCAGCGCGCCGTCAATAAAATCTTTCTGCATGTCTACCACTACCAGTACCTTCATAATCATCCTCCTCTTCGCCTATGGGCAAGCCGCGCGATTCCTTATTCTCGCTTTATGTCTCCTTTTTTCCAAGCCGGACCTCTTCCATCTTCCTGGCAGTCCCCTCATCCAGCCAGTCAAACAGATAATTTCTGTCATGCCCCGGCCGGTTTAAGTACTCTTTCCGAAGCTCCCGATTCACAAACTCCACCTCTTCCCGCAGCTCCTTGGCGGAAAGAAGGCTGCATCCCTGTCCCCGGATGATCACCTGCTCCGTGCCGTCCGAGGTAGCAACCGTCACATGATATTTTCTCCCGATCTCATGGGCCGTCTTCTCGATATACTGATCCGCGGTCTCCGCTTCCTTCGTATAGACCACATAAATATTATGGTACCGCTGGACCTCTCCCGGAAATCCTTCCAGCTTATAGGCGTCAAACACCAGGATCACCGTACATTTTTTTATCCCCTGGTAATTGGACAGAATGTCCATCAGCTTTCCTCTGGCCCCGTCGATGTTGATTTCCGCAAGCTCCCGAAGCTCTTCCCACGCAAAAATAATATTGTATCCGTCAACCAGCAGATATTCTTTTCGTTTCTCCGATTTCTTCTCCGCCGTCCTGTCTCTTTGCGTTCCCGGCGCATTTGTTTTCGAACAGGTAAATGTTTTTCCGGCATAAGAAACTTTTTTCTGTGCCTGCGCCGCCCTTCTCCTGGAAGCCTCGGCCATCCGGTCCAGCTCCCTCTCCTCCTCCGGGGACAGAGTATACTCCCTCACCGGCTGCCGTCTGGGAACCACCTCCACCTGCGCTCCTTCGGGCGCTTCTTTTTTCTGCAGTACGCTCTCCAGATGCATATGCTCCTCCACCTGGTCCCATGGTACCACAAATCCGGCTCCATGAGCACAAAAGACGGAGCCTGTCGGATTTTCCAGATCCCGCTCCGGATCGTATCCGATATTCTCGATCACCTCTTCCGCATTGTGGCAGGGCAAATATCCTTTCAAACTGCAGGACAATCTTCCTCTGCCCTTCGTATAGGCGGCCAGCTCGGTCTGGTAATCCCGCATATTCACGACCGGAACCGCACCCTCCAGGACCGCCGTATCCCCATCCTGCTCCGGCGTGCCGAAGGTTCCATGCATCCGCTGAAGATCCGACAGGGCACGTCCCACCGTATCCCGGGGCACCTCCAGCCGGTAATCGTAATACGGCTCCAGTAAAATGCTCTGTGCCTTTTTGAGTCCCTGCCGCACCGCCCGGTAAGTGGCCTGGCGGAAATCCCCGCCCTCCGTATGCTTTAAATGAGCCCGTCCGGACGCCAATGTGATCCGTATATCCGTGATGGCCGAGCCGGTCAGCACGCCCACATGTTCCTTTTCTTCCAGATGGGTCAGGATCAGCCGCTGCCAGTTCCGATCCAGCACATCCTCGCTGCAGGCAGATGTGAACTGCAGGCCGCTCCCCGGCTCTCCCGATTCCAGCAGCAGATGCACCTCCGCATAGTGCCGCAGCGGTTCAAAATGCCCCACGCCTTCCGCCGTATCTGAGATTGTTTCTTTGTATACAATGTTTCCCGCCCCAAATTCCACCGATACATGGAACCGTTCCAGGATCAGGCGCTTCAAGATCTCAATCTGCACTTCCCCCATAAGCTGGGCATGGATCTCTCCCAGAGCTTCATTCCATACGATGTGCAGCAGAGGCTCCTCTTCTTCCAGCTGCCGGAGATGTCTCAGCATCACAGGAACGTCGCAGTCTGGCGGAAGCTGGATCTGGTAGGTCAAAACGGGCTCCAGAACGGGCATTCCCGACTCCGCCTCAATCCCTAAGCCCTCCCCGGGAAATGTTTTCGTCAGCCCGGTCACGGCGCAGACCGTTCCCGCACAGACCTCCTCCGCAGTCTCAAACTTCGCGCCGGAATAGATACGGATCTGGTTCACCTTTTCCTCCCAGATGTCTTTTTCGCCCTCTGAGCCGTGGATCTCCGGACGCGCTTCTTTCGCCCTCTTCGCATTCTTTTCCTCGCCGGAAGCGTCTGCCCCTGCCATTCTCCGGTTGGTCAGCAAATCCTTCACCCGCAGCCTGCCTCCCGTAACTTTCAGGTAAGTCAGGCGGTTTCCCTGGTCATCCCTGGATATTTTATAAACCTTTGCGCCGAACGCTTCCGGATAAGACCGGATGGGAGCATATCGAGAAAGTGCTTTTAAAAATGCCTCCACCCCGGACAGCTTCAATGCGGAGCCAAAAAAGCAGGGAAATAATTTTCTTTCTAAGATCAGCTTCCGAATCTCCCTGTCGGATACGGTTCCGGTTTCCAGAAACGCATCCAGTACCGATTCATCACACATGGCGATATTTTCAAAAAATGCTTCCGGGCAGCCGCTGAAATCCACGCAGTTTTCATCCAGCCTCTTTTTCAGCTCCTCCATCAGCTTCGCGGCGTCTGTTCCTTCCTGATCCATCTTATTGACGAACAAAAAGACCGGCACCTGGTATCTGGAAAGCAGGTGCCACAAGGTCTCCGTGTGGCCCTGTACGCCATCCGCCCCGCTGACCACCAGAACCGCCGCGTCCAATACCTGCAGGGTACGTTCCATCTCCGCGGAAAAATCCACATGCCCCGGGGTGTCCAGCAACGTCACCTCCAGATTCTCCACCGGAAAGACTGCCTGCTTGGAGAAGATCGTGATCCCTCTTTCCCGTTCCAGCTCGAAGGTATCCAAAAACGCGTTCTTATTGTCTACCCGCCCCAGCTTCCGTATGGCTCCGCTTGTATAAAGAAGCCCCTCTGACAGGGTCGTCTTCCCTGCGTCCACATGGGCCAGCAAGGCGATGCATATAGGTTTTTTTGGTCTATTTTCCGATGTTTCTTCCATCGAAAATACCCCTTTCTATCGTTTATTGTAATACATACATTTTAAATCTTCTATCTCCTTTGAAAATAGCCGCTTTTCAGCGGCTATTTCTGTCCCACTTGGTAGGGAAACACCTATTTTGAGTCGTCCACTAAGCAGGACTACGTCCATTTCTTTTGCGTTTTCATTATACACATGTCAAGATAAAAATGTCAAGCGTTTTCACGCTTTCCAGCTAGAATCTCATTCACTGGTCTGAAGTTTTATTTTATGCATTTTTATTGTATATGACGTATATTTATTCATCATCTTACACAAATTATGTATATTTTCATTTTTATTACATTTTCTCTTGCATAATTATAATTCGTGGTGTATAGTATTGGATGTTATCAAAAATTGTTACAGGTTTTATGTGCATCCTCCCGGCCAATCAATCGTGGTGATCGGCCGGAGTATGGCATGTAGCCCAAAATTCGCTTAAACGATAAAAAGGATCAGGAGGCAATCAACATGAGCAAAGAAAAAGTGGTACTGGCGTATTCCGGAGGTCTTGACACCACCGCGATCATCCCTTGGTTAAAGGAAAACTTCGATTATGAGGTCATCTGCTGCTGTATCGACTGCGGGCAGGGAGAGGAACTGGACGGACTGGAAGAGCGAGCGAATCTGTCCGGCGCGTCCAAATTATATATCGAAAATATCATCGACGAATTCTGCGACGAGTACATCATGCCCTGTGTCAAGGCAGGCGCTGTTTACGAAAATAAATACCTGCTGGGAACCTCTATGGCCCGCCCGGTCATTGCAAAGCGTCTGGTCGAGATCGCGCGTAAGGAAAACGCGTCCGCCATCTGCCACGGCGCCACCGGCAAGGGAAATGACCAGATCCGTTTTGAACTGGGGATCAAGGCACTGGCTCCGGATCTCAAGATCATCGCTCCCTGGCGTATGACCGACGTATGGACCATGCAGTCCCGGGAAGACGAGATCGAATACTGCAGGCAGCACGGGATCGACCTTCCCTTTGACGCGAAGCACAGCTACAGCCGCGACCGCAACCTGTGGCACATCAGCCATGAAGGGCTTGAACTGGAAGACCCGGCAAATGAACCCAATTACGATGACCTGCTTGTCCTCGGCGTATCCCCGGAAAGGGCTCCGGATGAAGGCGAATATGTGACCATGACCTTCGAAGCAGGTGTTCCAAAGAGCCTGAACGAAAAAGAAATGAAGGTCTCCGAGATCATCACCGAGCTGAATGCCCTGGGCGGAAAGCACGGCATCGGAATCGTGGATATCGTGGAAAACCGTGTAGTAGGCATGAAGTCCCGGGGCGTCTATGAGACACCCGGCGGAACTATCCTTATGGAAGCGCATCAGCAGCTGGAAGAGCTGGTGCTTGACCGCGCAACCTATGAAGCGAAGAAGGATCTGGGAAATAAATTCGCGCAGATCGTATACGAGGGAAAGTGGTTTACCCCTCTGCGGGAAGCGATCCAGGCATTCGTTGACGTGACACAGCAATATGTGACCGGAGAAGTGAAGTTCAAGCTGTACAAGGGCAACATCATCAAGGCAGGCGAGACCTCCCCCTATTCCTTATACAGCGAATCCCTTGCAAGCTTTACCACCGGCGACCTGTATGACCACCACGACGCAGACGGATTTATCAATCTGTTCGGACTTCCGCTGAAGGTCCGCGCAATGAAGATGCAGGAAGTGGAAAAATAAAACAATCTATCATGAAAAAGCTGCCGGTTCGGGTAGCTTTTTCGTATTTTCAGATTACCAATGTTAACAACTTAAATATTATTCTTCCTACTAACCACAATATCTTGTATTTTTGATTTTTAATCGCAGATAAATTTATTCCATCTTTTTAGTGGTATGGCATATTTCTCA
>Ga0137308_100645_pt1 | contig 50779 bp, 44 predicted proteins | sample Inofrocosms_June_FD_97181 | JGI IMG/M metagenome (GOLD analysis project Ga0137308, IMG submission 97181) | Mouse cecal microbial communities from Vienna, Austria - N-Acetylneuraminic and N-Acetylglucosamine D2O microcosms_June | ecosystem: Host-associated > Mammals > Digestive system > Large...
GGCATATAGTCTGAACTCAAGACCTTTAAAGATTGACCTGCTGATTATCAAAAAAGAAACTTGCACCCATATTTCCATGTATATTTGGAAATTAGACCCAGAGGAGCATACATGGCTCAAGTCTTTATCTGAAAAACCGGATGAGAAAATTCAGGAACGCATAGAAGGACGGATTCAGGGGATAATAAAGCCTTTCGCAATCTAAAGCACTCAGATTCCGAAATAAAATCAGTACTTAATAAAACAGTATAGTCTTACGGAGAATGAAATAGACATTTCTAGCAAAACTTTATAATAGCACTGTTAATTTGGAACATTGCCATGTTGGCTTCAATAGATAACTACCTCTTTATAACTACTATACTGTGTACATCAAAAAAAATTATATTACAGAAGGTGAGGGTAAATAATTATGTCCGATATTATAATCCACCTGCAGAAAGATCTCCAGGAACTGCAGGGAATAATGCAGAAATACGTCAATTCGGAACAAACTTCAGACGAAAAAAGCTTATCTGTTCTTAATGAAAAAAGCATTTATTTAGAAAACACCTATACTTTGGAAGAACTTCAGGCCGAAGGACTAAGCAATGGGGATATTATAAACTGCCTGGAGGCTGTTGGTATATTCCTCGGTTACAGCGATCTAATAAGGAATCAAAAAGCAGAAGCCATCGACCATTTCATGATGGCCCTGCATTATAATCTCTATTCTAAGGATGCCTTATGTTCTTTACTGGATATTTTTCTCGAAGACATGGAGGAAAAAGACCGCGGGAGCAGAGTCTATGAATTCCTGTCCAAAATGTATGATTTTAATGAACTCAAAGATAAAGATATGGTTATGGATTGCGCTCTGGAAGTAGGTTTCGCCCAACTGTGCAGTGAAATCACTATCCAGGAAACAGAAAAATAAAAAAATAGAAAAAACCTCTTAAGTAATCCAAAAACCTAACGATAATATATGTGTATAAAAAAATAAGCCGGTTACATAAACGGCAGTACCGGAATCCAAATTCAGGCGCCGGAGTTGGATTCCAGTGCATAAAACACGAAACTGTGGTGAAAACCATCGGGAAAAGGAGTTCCCGGTAATGATATTCAAGGAGGAAAATTTATGAGAATTCAACATAATATTACAGCATTAAACTCTTACAACAAACTGAACACTAACAACAACGCAGTAAGCAAAAACCTGGAGAAACTGTCATCTGGTTATAAAATTAACCGTGCTGGTGATGATGCTGCTGGATTGGCTATTTCTGAAAAGATGAGAGCACAGATTACTGGTTTGGAAACAGCTTCTAAGAATGCAGAAGACGCCGTATCTCTGGTTCAGACAGCAGAAGGTGCTTTGACAGAAGTTCATAGTATGCTGAATCGTATGGTTGCTCTGGCTACTCAGTCAGCAAACGCAACATATAATTCAACAAACCGTAATTCTATGAATGAAGAAGTTGAACAGTTGCAGTCAGAAATTGATAGAATTCTTTCTACTACAAAATTTAATGGAAAAGATTTGTTCTCAAGTGCAGTTGCTGGTACGAAATTGACCTTCCAGGTTAGTGAAACAGGAATCACTAATGCTCAAATTGGTATTAGCATGCAGGTAATGTGCACAGGTACTTTGGGTGTAGGTAAAACTCAGTTGACCATTGGTGGTATATCTGCAGGCAGTGATGCGGCAGATCAAACGAACGCAAGAAATACAATTGATAGAATCAATTGTGCAATTGATATGGTATCTAAAGTAAGGGGTGCATTTGGTGCTGTTCAGAATCGTTTAGAGCATACTATCAATAACCTGGCTGTAAGTACAGAAAATATCAGTGCTGCTGAAAGCCGTATCCGTGACGTAGACATGGCGAAAGAAATGATGGCTTATACCAAGAATAATATTTTGGTACAGTCTGCTCAAGCTATGCTTGCTCAGGCTAATCAGGTACCGCAGAGTGTACTTCAATTACTGCAGTAATTCCTAATAATTGAATAATTCATAAGGTACGAATGATAAAAGAATTTATCTCCGGCTGGGAATTTTCCTTAGCCGGAGATTTTAATATATATAAATTTTTCTGGTGAAAAGTTATAGAAAAGGAGATTTCCATGAAACCACAATTAACAATATCTTTATTAGCATCGAGACAAATTCACGCTGTTCGCAAATGCCTGGATTCCCTGATTCCTATTCTAATAAAAATTCCCAGTGAACTGATTGTTGTCGATACCAGTGAAGATAACGATATAAGACAATTATTATTACAGTACACACCCCATGTAATCCCCTTTCGCTGGTGCAACGATTTTTCAAAAGCAAGAAATACAGGTATACAGATAGCCCAAGGCGAATGGTTTCTCTTTATCGATGATGATGAATGGTTTGAAGACCCCAAAGAAATTATTACCTTTTTTTCCAGCGGAGAATATTTACAATATAATTCCGCCCGCTATGTTGTAAGAAATTATACAGATTGGACTGGACTAAATTATGTAGATGCCAGCTTAAATCGAATGGCACGTTTGACACCAGAAACAAAATTTTTAAATTCCATACATGAATCTCTTTCCCCATTCGCCGGCCCCATAAAAATGCTTTCTTCATATGTCCATCACTACGGCTATGCTGGAAAAATCTTGGATTCTAAGACAGACAGAAATATTCCTTTATTAAAAAAGGAGCTACAGGAAAGCGAACCTACCATACACAATTATATGCAACTGGCTCAGGAGTATATGTCTACCAATAATTACAAAAAGGCAGAAGTCTGTGCAAAAAAATGTCTGAATATTGAATATCCTCGTGATGATTTAGGAAAAAGCTGGTGCATAGCCTACCTTCCTTATATGATATACAAACAAAAAGAATATCAGAGGGCTTTGGAGACAGGAAAAGAAATGCTTCGCCATCCTCAATGTTCAGATCTTTCATCTCTCCGTATCTATATAGATCTGGTTGCTATATGTGATGATTTGGAAAATCACGATAAAGATATTATAATCTATGTAAAAGCTTATCATCAGCATTTATATCAGATGGATTCCCATCCGGAGCGTTGGGCAAAACAAACAGTAGGTATCTTGGGTGAACAGCATATCAAAGATACTAAAGATTTTCTGCATTTTCTTGGATTCAAGGCTGCCATTCAAGCAGAAGATTCTGAATCATCGATTTTTTTTCTGCAATGCCTTCCATGGAAAAATGACGGTATAAAAAAACTCTATCCTAATTTTTTTACTATATTGAACAATGAAAAAAATAAAAAATTTTTCCTAAACCTGACTACAAAATTGGATATTTCTGAACCTTTTATCTATATGATGAAATCCATAGCTGCCTGGGAAAATAAAAACTTGAAGAGATCTCAAAAATATTTCAAACTTTCTGTGGAAAGTCATGATACTCATATTTTAGTGGAGACAGCGTTGCTTTCTTACCAATCTCAAGGAGAGATTTCACTATCTCCAGTGTTGTACCATACAGACATTTCTCAATTAGAAAGTATATCGCTCTATTTAACAAGTAATGTAGAAATCAATAAATTGTCTCATTGGATCAACTTAACAAAATCCTATTTATCCGATTTTCCTATCCACTCTCTCTATTTACTGATAGCTTTTCAATCAAAACGCTTGATAGAAGGAGTTTTGGATATTGAAGATAATGATTTATTTCATGAAATATACTATTACTGTCAATGGGTAAAATCATATACTACCTCTGTTTACAATAAAAACTTTCTTACTTCCTACAATAATAACTTTTTACCTCCAAACTACCGCTTCGCCCTGCAGATGGAAAAAGTTTTCGAAGATTTAGAAAGATCTAATTATCCGCAGGTTTTACAGCGACTTCGGGAAACCATTTATATTTATAAACCTTTTTGCGGAGTTATCCGCCGCATGCTTTCCATCATTGCAGATGAAATCAATCAGCCAGAACAGGCAAATCCGGAATTTCTTGCTTTAGGAACGCAGGTTAAAAATATTGTCCGGAGTTTGATACAGGAAGAACGCTATGAAGATGCCCAGCCATTTATCCAGCAGTTATCCACACTGCTTCCAAAGGATCTGGAAGTTGTCCGCCTGAGACAAGAATTATGGAGTCAAATGGAGAATGATACAGAATGAAAACTGTACTATTTATCACATGGGGATGTTTTGGCCAACAGGATATGATACAGGCTTTTTATAAGTTAAGTTATAAGATCGCCACATTTCCATTAAAAGATAGAGGATATCCAGAAAACAAAGAACAATATTTATCAGACTTAAAATATCATATAAAACAATCGAAGGCAGATTTTGTATTCTCCTTTAATTTCTTTCCCATTATCGCCCAAGCCTGCTGGGAAGAAAAATGTAAATATTTTACCTGGATTTATGACAGTCCTCACAGTAATATTTTCTATCCACAGATACTATACGAGACAAATACTGTCTTCACCTTTGACTCGTATACACTTAACTATCTGAGAAACAAGGGAGCAGAGACGGTATATTATGCGCCTCTGGCCGCCAATCCTCAGCGTATGCGCTCTCTCCCTATTTCGAAAAGTGACCAGGAAACTTATGGTACAGAAATTTCTTTCATCGGTTCTCTGTATAATGAAGAACACAATTTTTTTGAAAGACTCTGCAGTAAGGCAGATGCCTATACCATCGGTTATCTTCAGGCACTGATTATGGCCCAAACGGATATTTATGGATGTGATTTGATAGAAAAATGTCTGACGAAAGATATCTCAGCTCTGATTGATCAGTACATGCCTTATGATATTCCCGAAGGATATCTGGCCCCTGCATCCCATATTTATGCCAATTACTACCTGGCCCGGAAGGTAACTTCTGCAGAGCGCATCTTACTGCTGGAGCTGTTGTCAGAATCTTTTGAGACACATTTTTATACTTTAAATGAACATGCCGCTGTGGGGAAAGCCATAAATAAAGGCATTGCCGATTATGCCACAGTCATGCCCAAGGTTATGCGCTACAGCAAAATCAATATCAATGCAACCTTAAAGAGCATCCACACAGGCATTCCCCTGCGGGCTATGGATATTATGGGATGCGGCGGCTTCCTGCTGACTAATTTCCAGGAGGATTTCTTCCGGCATTTTGAACCGGATGTGGACTTTGTTTATTACACCAGCTTTGAGGAAATGCTGGACAAGGCAGGTTATTATCTTTCTCATGATGAGGAAAGGAATCGCATCAGTCAATCCGCATTAGAAAAAATAACCCGGGAGCATACTTTTGAAGTCCGTTTGAATGAAATGCTGTCAGTTGTGATGTAATATCCCAACTGACAGCACTGTTTCAATACTGCAATAGGAATTGCAAAGCATTGAAGTTACTTTCCCAGTACCCATAGCCATGATTATTTGAGGAAATCCTTATGGGAAAGCTGTGATAATAATATGATTTCGATATGTATAAGGTGGGAAATGATTTATGAATGAACAAGATATCTATCCTAATTATCCATATTTTCTCTATGCTACAGACACTTTATCCAGTATTAAAGACCAATTCTTCCGGCAAAAGCAGCAGGCGATTGATTTTACGGAGAAGATGATTCAGAGTAAAGATTTATCTTACATACCAAAAATTTTATCCTGTTTTTTAATAGAAGATCAGTATCTTCCTCAGTTGGACGCAGACAGGAAACAGTTTATACAACTTCAAGATTTAGATGCTGATATGCGCAGGCTGTCTATTATCTGTAAGATTCTTATGGAAGAAAACAATCTGCCTGGAGGCAGATTGTTTTTTCTGGAGCAAGTGGATACTTTTGATGATTTGATACAGAAATATATACGAATTGAACTTTTTCTGCATCGGTTGGAATTTTCTCTTCCAGAGAAAGCATTGCAGGAAGCCGCTGATATGCTTACATCGGACCAGGTGTCTATATGTGCTCTTTCTAAAGTCATAGATTATGAAATTTTTGCTGATAAAGAGAATAAATACAATGAGATATTGAAAATGAAACTGGCAGGAGAAATTTTAAAATAAATATGGATAAGAAATTAGACAATCAAAAAATTTGCTTTATTATCTGTTATAATCAAGAGGTATATTTGGAGGAATGTCTGGTATATCTGCAGAATTTACATGTGCCGGATGGTTTTTCCACAGATTTATTGACAATTTCGGACGCCCCATCCATAACCCAGGGATATCAGACGGCTATGAATGAGAGCGACGCCAAGTATAAGATTTACATACATCAGGATGTATTCATCTTATATCCCTATTTTTTGGACAGCCTGATCCAGATTTTCCAGTTGTATTCGCGAATTGGCATGATTGGTATGGTGGGAACGCCTACTTTTTCTTCAGATTATATTATGTGGTCGAGTCAGTTAGTTGGAAGTCATTATAAAGATTATTATTACAACGGAAAGGGAGTAACCCCTTGTGATTACCGCACTTACCGTTATGAATTGAATCATGGACTCAGCATGATGGATGTAATAGATGGTTTTTTGATGGCTACGGCATATGACATTCCATGGCGCACTGATCTGCTGGACGGGTGGCATTTTTATGACGTGTCCCAGAGCTTTGAGTTCCGCAAACGGGGGCTTAAAATTGCAGTGCCGGGGCAGAACTGTCCCTGGTGCCTTCACGATGACGGGGTAGCTGCAAGTCTTTGGGATTATAACAAATATCGGAAGATTTGCATGGAAGAATATCCCCTTTCCCTTCTGCCTCCGGGATCGCATTAAACTGTTGAATCAGGGGAGGGCCATTCCCATTCCTGGACCAGATTATTGTTATAAGAGAATTAACCCCTGAGGCGCATACATGGCTCAGTGCCTTATCAGAAGAAACTGGATGAAAAAGGCATTCGGAATCTCTTGGCCTATACAAAACGATTGACTGGAAAAGACGAAAGGGGAATGGCAGATTCCGTTTTGAAAGTGAGCGTAAATGCCAATAAACAAATAATTAAACAATTAATGGGAGATGAGGCTATGTGCAACGTGTTGATGGAAATTATGGAACCCAAAATCAAAGAGATGATGGAACCCAAAATGGAAGAGATACGTAAAGAAGGCAGGATTCAGGGGATAGTAGAAGTTCTTCGGAATCTAAAACATTCAGATTCCGAAATAAAATCGATACTTATAAAACAGTATAAGCTTACGGAAGATGAAATAAACAATTTCTTATAAGAGCACTTCATTAATGTGTATCTCACTATAGCGCACGATAGTCGTACCCCGGATATTTTATATCCGGGGTATTTTTCATTATATTAAAAACTGCCACTACAGCCTCTGCACCACCATCAGATATTCTCTGCACGACATCCGTTTTAAGAACTCCCCCTTCTGCTCCTGTGAAAAATCCGCTGGAATGATACTGTCTAATAACTGCCTCTGTTCTTCATCTAATTCAGAAGGTATATCCACCATATGTTTCACAGTTCCTAGTTTTTCCATTGACCCCTTGGCTGTTTCACAGGGAATATGATAAAAAATTTGATAGAAAAACTCCCAGCCATAAGCATTTTTCTGTTTCAGCAAATGACTATTTTCCTGGTAAGAGAATGAATTATGAAATTTCGTAACTACGATACCTCCCCTTCTGCAAAGAGTAAATAAAGCTTCTAAAATCCCCTGGGGGTCCTGGCGGCAGTTAAACGGAAAATCTGCTATTACATAATCAAAGTGCTCTGCCGGAAAAGCCTCGCCTAAAAATTCTTCTCTATCACATTTAACCCCCCCTCCTTTGCAAATACATTTCAAATCTATCCAGTATTTGGGATCCTGGGTAAAGGCTGAAAGTTCCACACTGAAAATCCCTGCTTTTCTCAGATAATTCTTCATATCAAGGATAGGTGAGCCACACTTCACATCAATTCCCAAAACCCGAGTTGGTTCGGGTTCGCTTTCCTCTATCACTGGTATATATCCAACAAAAGGCATATAAGAATTATTTACATCTTCCCAGGCATCTACCCCGTAATATTTTGCACTGAAATTAGCCCTTCCGTTTTCCAGTGACTTATGATATTCTGCAAGATTCTTTCCCTCACCACTTCTAAAATCATGGTCATGACAGATCCATGTGTCTCCTGCCAGAACGATACGATAGCCCAGACGGCGTATGGCAAAGCTGATATCATCGTCAAAGAAATCATGGAAAAATCCCATATCTCCCATAGGCCACCCTGCCGCCAGAAACACTTCTTTTCGATACAATGTGCCCAGAGTAATTATCCTCTGCCTCTCCTCCCATTTCTTCTTGTCAGTCTTATTGTACTGGGCCGCTATCTGCTGCATTTCATCATAAGATTCATAAGCAAAATCTATAGACTGCCTATTGGATACGTTGGATGTGGCAGGATTCACCATGCCGATTCTCATATCAGATTTTATACAGGCCAGAAGGTTGTCCAGCCAATGGGAAGTGACAATCAAATCGTTTTGTACAATACAGATAAATCTGCCCAGTTCATGTAAGCTCAGAGATGAATAGGCAAATGCCGCTCCCAGATTCTTTGTAATGTGAATGACTTTCTTCTTGTGAAACTGCACGGAATCATAATACTCTAATGTTCCATCCTGCGAACCGCTGTCTACCAGGATCAGTTCATAGTCCACATTGTCTGTATACTTCAAAATGCTTTCGACACATCGTCTGGTCTTTTCCAAACGATTGTATGCTACAACCACAATGGATACTTCCGCCGTATTTTGATGCATATCGGCTAACAAAGCCCTATTTTGGAATAAGTCTCCTTCTGTTTTCGGCTGTTCCATATAATCTGTATTTATCTCAATAATTTTTCCCATAGTTATACCACCTTAATAAGTATCTGCTTTTTATATTTTTGAAATTCTTTTATTTACATTATGGACACTGCGGGTATATTAGTCAAGACATGCTCTAATATAATCCTTATAATTTCACATATCTACACTAACGGAGCAGCGCCTCCCGTTATATCTCTAAAAGTTAATTATTTTTATCATTTTTTTCAATATATTAAATTGAAAACTATTGCTTGATAAATACTTTGTTTGTGTATATAATAAAAGAAAAATGAAGGATCGGATATGTATGAAAACTATAAATATTAAATTGGAAGATGAAATATACGAAGAATTAAGCGAAATGCTTAACGCAATGGGACAGACAAAGCAGACATTTTATGAGTCTTTTACTAGAACTGTACTTAGGGAAAGGAGCATGCCCTTTATCATTTCTACAGCGGCAAATACGGAAAATGTCAGTGAAGGTGATAAATTAGCAGCATTTGCAAGATTGGAGTCATTCAGAAAATCTTTTTCCGATACAATAGAATATGATGTAGAAAGAGAGGAATCTATGAATGAAAAATATGGCAGTATTGATTGATACCAACGTCCTGCTTAACTATATCACAAATAGAAATGACAAATACATTAATGAGTCTATTAAAATTGTTGAATTCTGTGCTTTAGGAAAGCTGAGTGGCTATATAGCGTTTCACACGCTTTCTACCCTATGGTATGTATTGAGAAAGAAGCCTGACAAAGAGCGTAGATATTATTTAAGAGATATTTGTAAGATTTTTTCAGTTGCATCCGCATCACAGACAGAAATAGTAGATGCAATAGAAAAAGAATCTTTTTTTGATTTTGAGGATTGTCTGCAGGACAAATGCGCTAAAGAAGTGGGTGCAGATTATATAATAACTGTAAATGAAAAAGACTTCGCAAATTCAGAAATTGAGGCAATTAATCCTTGTGAATTTCTAACACGTGTTTGAAAAGGCTTTATGTAATCAATTCACAATATCATATATAAAATACAGCCCTGTATCATCTCCTATTCTAGAGCATATTTGAAAACTTTAAAGGAGCATATCCTAACCAATGGAAAAAATGACCGTATATCATGGCAGTTATACAACTGTAAGAAATCCAAAAATCCGCAATGGCAGAAATACGAAGGACTTTGGTTCTGGTTTTTATTGCACTCTAATAAAAGAACAGGCTGAGCGATGGGCAAGGCGGTATAATACACCAATCCTCAATACTTATACTGTCTGCATTGACACTACATTAAAAATACTGGAATTTAAAACAATGACTGAGGAATGGCTTGATTTCATTATTTCCTGTCGTTATGGAAAACCACACACTTATGATTTGGTAATCGGGGCTATGACAAATGATCAAATCTATAATTATATTGCTGACTATATGGATGGGATTCTCACCAGAGAGCAGTTCTGGGTCATGGCAAAGTTTAAATATCCCACTCATCAAATCAATTTCTGTACAGATGCTGCCCTGAAATGCCTGAAATTTGTATCAAGCGGGGAGGTTATGAAATAGTGAATGGACGAGAAGACCAAAAAGAAAATGATTTATTTTTCACCTGCAGCCTAATTGATTATATCGCAAGAAAGACCAAGAATAAACGTGCTGCTGTAGTTCACGCTCTTGGAAGAAATTCTATTGCTAAAATTTATGATCTGGCAGATGTCTATCACAGTGATAACATTGACCGTGTCAGTGATGATTTTATTGAATACGCTAAAATTAAAACAGGAAATTTTGATAATGTGAAAGATGCTCAATATGCAGTGCCGAGCCACTGGGATATTGGGAAAGTGTACAAAAGACTGATTCTCGGCATTGCGCGGGAACATAACCTGGATATTATTGATGCTCTGTTTGCCGCCTATGACTCTTTTGTCAGCGATAAAATTGATGATTATAACAGCAGTTTCTATTATGATGCGCCGCAGAATATTTTGAATGCTTATCTTTATCATGAAATTGAGTAAAAAATTTGCAAGGCAATGTTGCAGGGGAGGTGGATTCACTGAAAAAAACCGTCGGTATTGGGCATCAGAATTTCGAACAATTAATCCTAAATGACAATTTTTATATTGACAAGACTGCTTTTATAAAAGAGTGGTGGGAAAGCAATGATATTGTCACTTTGATTACCCGTCCCCGCCGTTTTGGAAAGACTTTGAATATGAGTATGCTGGAGTATTTTTTCTCAATAAACTACAAAGAGAAGAAAAATTTATTTGAAGGTCTTTCCATATGGGAGGATGACAAATACCAGCAATTGCAGGGGACATATCCTGTGATAAGTCTTTCCTTTTCCAATGTGAAAGAACCGAATCTGTATTCGGCCAAGCGATGCCTCTTTCAAATTTTGTCTGATTTGTACGATAAACATATATTTTTACTGGATAGTCCGCTTTTGACGAAAAACGAAAAGGACTTTTTTCTCAGCGTTACCAATCATATAGATGATACCACTGCCATATGGACGCTCCATAAATTGTCAGATTTCCTTTCCCGATTTTACGGACAAAGGGTAATTGTACTTTTAGATGAATATGACACTCCCATGCAGGAAGCTTATATAAATGGTTATTGGGATGATCTGCTTCAGTTTATCAGAAGTTTTTTCAACCCCACTTTTAAGACAAATCCTTATCTGGAGCGCGCCGTTATGACGGGAATTACACGAATTGGTAAGGAATCTATTTTCTCTGATTTGAATCATCCCAAAGTAATCACCACTTCTTCCGCAGAATATGCTGATTGTTTTGGATTTACAGAGAGCGAAGTCTTTGAGGCATTGGATGAATTCGGGATGTCTGATAAAAAAATGGAAGTTAAAAAATGGTATGACGGATTTACTTTTGGAAGGTGTACTGACATTTACAATCCCTGGTCGATTATCAACTTTTTAGATACCGGAGAATTTGACACATACTGGGCTAATACCAGCTCCAATAGTCTGGCCGGAAAATTAATTAGAGAGGGAAACCGTGAAGTAAAAAAAGATTTTGAGAAACTTCTTTCCGGGGAACATCTTCATATCTCTCTTGATGAACAGATTGTATATGACCAGCTGGATTTTAGCGAAATGGCGGTCTGGAGTCTTCTTCTTGCCAGCGGCTATTTGAAAATTGTCCGATTGGATAAATTTAAAAACATTGGCAATGGGTTGAGGGAATCTGCATACGAATTGGACCTGACTAATTTTGAGGTAAAACTGATGTTCTACACCATAATAAGAGGATGGTTTCAGGAAAATACCTCTGATTATAACGATTTTATCAAAGCACTGCTTGTTGGCGATGTGGATGCAATGAATGATTATATGAATAGTGTAGCACAGTCTGTATTCAGCTATTTTGATACTGGGAAGAACCCTTCCAGGGACCAGCCGGAACGGTTTTACCATGGATTTGTCTTGGGTCTTATGGTGGAATTGCAGGGCAGATATGTATTGACCTCAAATAGGGAGAGCGGATTTGGAAGGTATGATGTGATGCTGGAGCCTCTGCATGAGAAGGACGATGCCATGATTTTAGAATTCAAAGTATTTCAGCCGAGAAAAGAAAATACTCTTGCAGATACGGTGAAATCCGCATTGCAGCAAATCAATGACAGACATTACGAGACATTTTTTCTCACAAAAGGTATTTCAAAAGAACGCATACGCAAATATGGCTTTGCTTTTTCTGGGAAAGAAATCCTCATTGGATCTGATGACTAAAAAAATAGAGATGGAAAGACGCAATCTTTTCTTTTCCATCTCTTTCCTCTATAATATTTTCCATTTCTCAGGCCGGCTTTAATATTCATTGTATTCACTTTATATTTATATTTTACTCTTTTATATTTTAATTTTTTCTATGACACAAGTATGCTTTTTTGTCTTACGATTATAATTGACTCCTGCCAGAATCAGATTTCCTTTGTAATCATTTAATGCATTTACGTATTCTCTATTCTTTATCTGGGATATGGCTCCTTCTGCACTTCTATCCCATTTCAGTTCAATGATAACAGCGGGTTTATCTATGTGTAGTTTTCTGGGTATCAGACAGATATCTGCCAATCCATGGTAGTAATTGCATTGATGTATTCCTGTGACACTTCTCTGTTGGGAATGGATACAGCTTCGTCATTGCTGTTATATGTTAAATATCCCAGATGTACCAGCAATGTTAGGACATCGTCTTTTCCTGCAAAGGTGGTCATATCATTGCTAAAAGTTCCGGTAGAAATTCTGACACTGTTTCCGGCAATCATTTCCACAACTGCATCTTTCAAACCGTCCATGTCCATCTGAATATAGACTTTAAGTGCTTCATAAGTTTCCGTTTGGTTCCAATAGGTATAAAATTTCTGATGAAGCATGCATTCTACCACTGATCTCGGACAATAAATATGGTGATTTGTCAGTTGATATCCATCGTACCATGCCTTTGCTTCCTCAAAATTCATCTGATATTGTGCACATAATCTTTTTACTTCATCTTCCGTGAATCCAAAAAATTCTGCCATACCTCCCGAATCTATCATTGAATATTCTGAAAACATATTCAATGCAGAATGTAATCCATACTTTTTGATCGGAAGAATGCCAGTCATATAGGCAAGTGCCACGTATTCTTTATCTTTTATCCACACCCTCAGAAAATCCAGATATTTCTTTTGTGCCTGCCAATTCTGCTGATATTCCCGAAACAAGCAATCCCATTCATCTATCAAAATGACGAAAGGCTGTTTCGTAAAAGAGAAAATATCCTGCATCACAAATATGAGATGACTTTCTTGACTTTCTTCTGTGTATTCTGGATACTTACGTTTCAACTCCCCAATGATACGTGTCTGCAGGATACTCAGCATTTCATCTATATAGTTGGTAACACTCAGGAAGTCCTGCATATTAACCCTTATCACATCGTATTGATTTATATGTTCTCTATACGATTGATACCGGCTGACCTTCAAATGTTGAAATAGTGTCTCTGTATTTTCATCCTTTCCATAATAGGAAGCCAGCATGTTTACAGCCATTGATTTTCCAAATCTGCGTGGCCTGCTTACGCACATATACTTCTGCTCTGTGTTGATAACTGCATTTGTTTTTTCGATTAATCCGCTTTTATCTACATAAATCTGGGAACGCAGGCTTCCCCGGAACATGGTGCTTCCTGGATTTAAGTAAGTTCCCATATATTCATCTCCTATTGGTTTATTAAAAATACACTTCTCCCTGCAGCCAGACTACTCCTTTAAACCGCCGCCCTTTTGCCGGTTCTCCCAGCAGGTCTTTTTGATTGATACACACATCAAACTGTATATCATTACATTCTATGGTAAGGTGATATATTTTTTCATCTGTCATAGTATTTTCAAAGGACATGCATTCAATAATTTCTCCCAGGACACTGTATTGGTCACATTCTATTCCGAAGGGCATGAAATAAGAGTCTACGATTGTGAAAATATCTTCTGTCTCTATCCGCCGGGAAATCATTGTGTACATATCAATGTCGTCTATGGTGAGATTTTCCATAGCTTCTTCATCGCCCCTGCGGGCGTCCGCGATCAGTTGATTTCTATTTTGGGAAGCCTCCTGTTCAATGCGGACCTGTTCTTTATCTTTTTTCACGGGAAACAGTATTTTTCCCTCACTGCCCAGGCCGGCCAATGTGACAGGTGTGTTTTCCAATACCATGTCTTTCTTAGATAAATTTGAAAGATATTCTCCTGCATTCTGCATATAGAAAATCAAAGTCACGCCCACCCGGATATCATCGCAGACACCGGCGAATGATCTCTTTGCGGCATGCTCCTCAACAATGATTTTTTCCTGGGTGGTGATTCCTGTTCCCCGGAAGAACGGAAAATAATATGCCATGTGGAATTGATTGTTTTCATCATATTCGCCGCACACAGTGATACCGCAGTCACATCCATAGTTTTTAGAAAATTCCGCGAAAAGACAATCTTGATAGGATTCAACCACCGTTTTTTCATCGTAAGCGTTCACCACTTCATTTAGAATTTTATTTAGGTCTTTGATTTTATTCAATTTGGAAAATCCGATTGATTTTAAAAATTTATGCATGTATGTTTCACCTCCTTGGGAACTGTAGCAAAATAAGTGATGCGGCGCCGCTCAGGATATTTTTTTGAGAGTGTATTACAAAAAAGGCAGGCGCAAGGGGCTGCGGCGGGGCTTTTTCTCTAACATCGCCGCTCAAAGTCCGTTACACAACCCGCTACGCGCCTTTGACTTTGAGCGGATACGCTCAAAGAAATCCCATAATACGCCTCATTCCTCCGCTTCGCATAAAAAATCTTACTTATACTGCGTCACATGCAAAGTTAATGACCAACAGTTCCTTACTGTTTTTTGGGAATCTGGATTTTCTCCATACCGCCCATATAAGGACGAAGGGCCTCCGGAATGTTTACACTGCCATCTTCATTCAGATTGTTTTCCAAAAAAGCAATCAGCATTCTGGGTGGAGCCGCAACAGTATTGTTTAACGTATGCGCCAGGTATTTTTTCTCCTTTCCGTTTACACGGATTTTCAGACGGCGTGCCTGGGCATCGCTTAAATTGGAACAGCTTCCCACTTCAAAATATTTTTTCTGTCTGGGGGACCATGCCTCCACGTCAACGGATTTGACTTTCAGGTCAGCCAAATCTCCGGAACAGCACTCCAAGGTCCGCACAGGGATATCCAGTGACAAAAATAAATCTACTGTATTTTTCCAAAGGTTATCGAACCATTTCATACTTTCTTCCGGCTTACAGATGACAACCATCTCCTGCTTTTCAAATTGATGGATACGGTATACGCCTCTTTCCTCCAGGCCATGGGCACCCTTTTCTTTCCGGAAGCATGGAGAATAACTTGTCAGTGTCAATGGAAGATTTTCTTCTGGTATGATGGTATCAATATATTTTCCAATCATAGAATGTTCGCTGGTTCCGATCAGATATAAATCTTCCCCTTCTATTTTATACATCATGGCTTCCATTTCTGCGAAACTCATAACTCCTGTCACCACATTGCTGCGAATCATAAATGGAGGAACACAATAGGTAAATCCTCTGTTTATCATGAAATCCCTGGCATAGGTAATTACAGCCGAATGAAGTCTGGCAATATCCCCCATCAGATAATAGAATCCATTTCCAGCAACTTTCCGTGCGCTTTCCAGATCAAGGCCGTCAAAACTTTCCATGATTTCTGCGTGATAAGGAATCTCAAAGTCCGGAACTGCCGGCTCTCCATATCGTTTCACTTCCACATTTTCACTGTCGTCTTTTCCTATGGGAACAGAAGGGTCAATCATGTTGGGAATTACCATCATAGTTTCTCTGATTTTTGCTTCCACTTCTTTTTCCCTGGCGGATAATTCTTCTATTCTCTTACCGCTGGCAGCTACTTCCTGCTTAATCTTCTCTGCTTCTTCTTTCTTTCCCTGCCCCATGAGTGCGCCGATTTGTTTAGATACTTTATTGCGGTTTGCCCTCAGTTCTTCTACTTCCTGCTTAATTTTACGGTTTTCCTGGTCTAATTCCACCACCTGGTCCACCAGATCCAATTTTGATTCCTGAAATTTTTTCCGAATATTTTCTTTTACTGCTTCTGGATTTTCTCTTAAAAATTTTATGTCTAACACGTTTTTCTCTCCTTCATAGTAATTGTCCTATAGATATTTTAAAACCAAATTTCAAAATTATCTAATTTTATTACAGCGCCTTACTCTGACCCCTGCTGAACACTCTCCGCCAGTCCAAAATTCACAGCCTTTCTCAATGCCTCCACTTCTTCCTGGCTTAACATAACATAAGATTCGCCTTTTACAATTTCTTTTAAATATAGGAAACAATTATCTCTGCTATGTATGGCGTTTAAAATGACTCCTGTATTATTTTTATCCAGCATTGCCAGTACAAAACTCATTTTTCCGCCAACGTCATCAAATGCGTCGTATTTTTCTACTCCATATTTGCTGAAAAGACGTTTATAATTCTGGTCCAATATGTCTATCTTCTGATTGTGAATATCATTGGTCTCAGATAGTCTTTCCAACTCCCGGAAGCGCTGAGCAAATATCCTCTCTAGAGATTGCCCATCTTTTCCCCTCATAAACCCTTTATATTTTCTTTCTAACCTCCTTATCCGCATACCCATACGAAATACGATCAGAAAAAGTATCACGATAAATACAGCCAGTATAAGAATAATAACAGCCGGATCTATTCCAATACTTAAAAAGAACTCACTCATATGTATCTCCCCTATCCAATGGATTCAAATATATCTATGATCCGCTCCAATTCATCCTGGGAATAGTACTCAATTTCGATTTTCCCTTTGTCTTTTTTCTTTCTGTGAATGGTTACCTTAGTCCCTATAATCCCCTTCATTTTTTCTTCCATTTGTTCATATGCGGCATCCAATGCTGGTTCTTCTTTCTTCTCCACCCTCTTTGCTGGCTCCAGCAGTTTTTTAATCAATTTTTCTGTTTCCCGTACACTCAGCTTTTCGTCAAAAACCTGATTTGCCAGGTTTACTTGTTCCTGAGAATCTGAGATGGCAAGAAGTGCTCTTGCATGTCCTGTGGAAATCATTTCATCTATTAACATCTGCTGGACCTTTTCATCTAACTTCAGCAATCTTATGGAGTTGGTGACTGCTGTTCTGCTTTTCGCCACTCTCTCTGCAATTTCATCCTGTTTTAAATTAAAATCTTCCAGTAATCTTTTGTATGCAATAGCTTCTTCAATTGGATTCAGATTCTCTCTCTGAATGTTTTCAATTAGGGAAATTTCCACAATTTCCCGTTCCGTGTATTCTTTGATAAGGACCGGTATTTCTTTTATACCTGCCAGCTTGGCAGCTCTCCACCTTCTCTCCCCTGCAATAATTTCATAATAATTTCCTTTGTCAAGGACAAGTAAAGGCTGTAATACTCCATACAATTTGATAGAATCTGCAAGCTCCAGCAGAGAATCCTCATCAAATTGCTTCCTGGGCTGGTTTTTATTTGGTTCGACTTTTGAGATCTTGACCATTACAACCCCATCATTACTCCCCGATTCTTCAGATTCCGTATGCAGCCCTGTTTTTTCAGATTGATGATCGGGAATCAAAGAATCCAATCCTTTCCCTAATCCGGATTTTCTAACAGCCATGTTCTCCTCCCTTTTATTAATTTCCCCGGTTGATTACTTCTTCCGCAAGAAGCCGATAACTCTCCGCCCCTGCTGATTTTGCATCATAAATATTGATCGGCATTCCATGGCTGGGTGCCTCCGCCAAACGCACATTTCTCGGTATAATAGTTTTATATATATTTTGTTTCAAATTATCTTTTACATTCTCCACAACTTCCAAAGACAGATTTGTTCTGGCATCATACATAGTAAAGACTACTCCCTCAATTTCAAGTTTTGGGTTTAATCTATCCTGAACCAATTGTATCGTGTGAACTAATTGAGATAATCCCTCTAATGCATAATATTCACACTGAATGGGAACAATAATGGAATCAGCGGCAGTCATAGCATTAATTGTCAACATACTCAGAGAAGGGGGACAATCCATAATAATAAAATCATAATCATTTTGGATCTTTGCCACCGCGTCTTTTAATATGTATTCTTTGTTATCAATCCCAATTAATTCAATTTCTGCGCCGGCCAAATCCATATTTGACGGAATTAAGGACAAAGACTCCTGGATATTCGGCATAATGCATTTCTGAATTTCCGCTTCCCCCAAAAGCAATTCATATAATGTATTTTCTGATTCATTCTTGTCAACGCCAAGTCCGCTTGTAGTGTTTCCCTGAGGATCTATATCAATGGCCAACACATTCTTGCCCATTTCAGCGAGACAAGATCCCAAATTAATTGTTGTTGTAGATTTGCCAACGCCGCCCTTTTGATTGGCAATCGCTATAATTCTTCCCAAACTATGATCCCTCCTCTGTCTGGAGGCCAATATGGTATCTATCAATTCAAACAATTGTAACTATAAATCAATGGAACACCATACTGCCCATAATTAACTGCATGTTTTCATCCAATTAATTCATCTGCATTGTATACCGATTTGCTGCCCCCTTACTACTTATTACCAAACCGCCACTATCTTATGCTCTAATGCTTTTTTATCCAGGTAGAATGCAAGGTTTTCACAAATCAATATTTATTAATTTTGTATTTAAGTCATTATAACACTTTTTCACCAGGATATCTATATAAAATAAAATGTTTCACGTGAAACATTTTGGAAATTTTGTAACAGTTTATCAACATTTATGCCAAAAAAAATTTGCATCTATTCTCACATTAAAATCATTACATAGGATTAGCATAAGACAATTTTCAAACACACTCCAATGTTTCACGTGAAACATTGCATATTTTTATATTTTATTCTTGTATATCCAGCATGTTTCACGTATAATAAAAGTCAAATATAAAAGTTATTGAGGAGAAATTGATATGAAGAAAAACAGGCGCAATTTATCCACACTTGCCATTTTATTCACCATCGCAACAGGGGCTATTCATTTTATAAACAAAAGTATCATCGCATCTGCATCCAACAAAAACCTGGTCAAATCATCAATCAATCACCATTTCTATCAATGGAGGTTTGGACGAATTTATTATACAAAACAAGGAAGCGGTAAACCACTCTTGCTAATTCATGACCTACAGGCAGGTACCTCCTGCCACGAATGGAATAAAATCGAATCAGCTTTGGCAGAAAATCATGAGGTTTATACCATAGACCTTCTAGGATGCGGACAATCAGAAAAACCACAGATCACATATACAAATTTTTTCTATGTTCAATTATTATGTGATTTTGTCAAACAGGTAATCGGTAAAAAAGCAGATATTGTTGCCAGCGGATATTCCGGTTCTTTTACCGTTATGTCCTGCCTAAACGATGCTGATTTGTTTGATAAAGTACTCCTTATTAACCCACCAGATTTGAATCTGCTAAATCAGGTTCCCAGAAAAAATTCGCGATTGCAAAAGCTGATACTAGAGACTCCTGTTTTTGGAACTATGATCTACAATATTCTCATGAGCCGCCAAAACATTGAGCATATATTTTGCGAAAAACTATTTTACAATCCCTTCCGTATCAATCCGGTATTTCTTGATACTTTCTACGAAAGCGCCCACTCTGATGGTTGTAAAGGAAAATACATGTATGCCAGCCAAATTGCAAACTATACAAATATTAACATTCAAAACGGTCTGGCTAAAGTCAATCACAGCATTTATATCATCGAAGGAGCCAATGAAACTTCGGGAAGAAAAATTCCAGATGCTTATGTGGATATCAATCCTGCTATTGAAGTATCTTATGTGGATCACTCCAAGCATTTTCCTCATCTGGAAAATCCGGAAGAATTTCTGGAGCAGGCGGAAATTTATTTATACTCAAGAGCATACGTATTTGCCAAATGATTTGCTGTTTTGCTTGAAACAGTGAAGACTTGCCGGCAAATCATTTGGCTCGCGGGAATAGAAACTATTTGAAAATATGAAAAGCAAAAAGCCATGCATAGCATAACATGCATGGCTTTTTCTTATGATTTTAAACCAAAGGTGATTTTTCTGGTGTTCCGCTTTTTCGCGGATATTTTCCTGGTGTGGCATATTTTTTTTCAATACGTATCAGTGACCTGCTCATATCTGAATTGGGCACTGTGAAATCAATTTTATCTCTGACGCAGCCTCCCAGAAGTTTAACCGCTCCCTGTGCTTCTTCCAATTCTTCCTGTACATTGCCGGACTTATAAGGTATAAAGTCACCTTTAACCTTCACCAGCGGGATGCAGTACTCAGACAATACCGATAAGTGGGCCACTGCCCTTGATACACAGAGATCAAATACTTCCCGATATTCTTTACTTTTTCCCAGTTCTTCTGCCCTTCCATGGATAGCTGTCACATTATCCAATTCCAGTTCTTCCACTAGAATATTTAAAAAATTGATTCTTTTATTCAGGGAATCCAGCAAAGTCAATTTAATTTCCGGGAAAATAATTTTCAAGGGAATTCCTGGAAACCCGGCGCCGGTTCCCACATCTATCACTTTTTTCTTCGTTCCGCCTATCACATCTGGAATTTTCACAAGACACAGACTGTCCAGAAAATGCTTATTGATTACATCCTCATAAGCAGTAATGCTAGTCAGATTCACCCGCTGATTCCATTCCAGCAGCAGCTGATAATATTTCATAAATTGCTGTTCTTGTTTCTCGGAAAGAAGGATTCCCAATTCCCTACATCCTTTTCGCAATACTTCCATTTATTTACACTCCATTTTTTCATATTAAGAAGCTGTAGAAAAAAGTGATACAGATTGCGCAAGCCAAAATCAGCTATTTTCCTACAGCTCTTAAACACAAATATATAGCATATTATTTATATACAGCTTCCAAGTAAACCATCAAAACAGAAATATCGGAAGGGGACACTCCTGATATCCTGGATGCCTGTCCCAGTGATGTGGGACGGTACAGAGTTAATTTCTGCCTGGCCTCATTTCTAAGGTTTGTGATCTTCTCGTAGTCTATATCATCCGGCAAAAGTCTTCTCTCCAGCTTTTTAAACTGACGCACCTGCTTTTCCTGGCGGTTGATATATCCTTCGTATTTGATATGGATATTCACCTGTTCCCGGACATCCCAGGGAAGATCCGGGCGTTCTTCATCCAGCTCCCTTAACATCTCATAATCCAGCTCCGGACGCCGGATGAGATCTGCCAGAGTCACACCGGATTTCAAGGGCGTGCTTTTATTTTCCTTCAAAAAAATCTGGATTTCTTCACTGGCCCCTAAATGCTTTTCACTGACACGGTTGATCTCTTCTCTGATTTTTTCTTTTTTCCATAAAACATACTCATATTCTTTATCTCCCACCAGACCCACTCTCCAGCCGATTTCCCTGAGACGCAGATCTGCATTATCCTGTCTAAGAAGCAATCTGTATTCTGCCCGGCTGGTCATCATCCTGTAAGGCTCTTTATTTTCTTTGGTCACCAGATCGTCAATGAGAACTCCAATATAAGACTGGCTTCTGTCCAAAGTGATCATATCTCTGTTTTTTATTTTCATGGAGGCATTGATTCCGGCAATCAGTCCCTGGGCCGCCGCCTCCTCATAACCGGAGCTTCCATTAAACTGTCCCGCACTGAACAATCCCTGGATATTCTTGAACTCCAGTGTGGCATTCAGCTGCCTGGGGTCAATACAGTCATATTCAATGGCATAAGCATTTCTTACAATCTCAGCGTGCTCCAGTCCCGGAACGGTATGATACATTTCAAACTGAACATCTTCCGGCAGTGAACTGGACATTCCTCCCACATACATTTCCGAGGTATACAGACCCTCCGGCTCAATAAATACCTGATGGCGGTCTTTATCCGCAAACCGCACCACCTTATCTTCTATAGAAGGACAATAGCGTGGGCCTGTTCCCTCTATTTTTCCAGAATACAAAGGCGACCGATCCAGATTATTACGGATAATCTCATGAGTTTTCTCATTGGTATAAGTCAGCCAGCAGCACACCTGCTCCTTTTGTATTTCCTCCGCGGATGTGGAAAAAGAAAATGGACGGACCCAATCATCCCCTGTCTGTCTCTCCATTTTATCATAATCAATGGTATTGCCGTCGATTCTGGCAGGGGTACCTGTTTTAAAGCGAAGCATCTCCACTCCCAATTCCTTTAAGGAATCTGTGAGAAAATTAGCTGCCTGCAGTCCATTGGGTCCTGTATTGGTACTCACGTCTCCGTAGATGCACCGTGCCTTCAGATAAGTTCCAGTACACAGAATCACTGCCTGGCATTCATAAACTGCTTTGGAATAAGTCTCTACTCCTGTAACCTTTCCATTTTCTGTGAGTATTTTCGTAACTTCTCCCTGCTTGATGGTCAGATTCTCTGTCTCCTCCATGGTCTTTCTCATCCGGGTACTGTATGCCTGCTTATCTGCCTGTGCCCGAAGAGAATGAACCGCAGGCCCCTTAGATTTATTCAACATTTTTGACTGTATGAAAACAGCATCTATATTCTTTCCCATCTCACCGCCCAGAGCGTCCACATCTCTGACCAAATGCCCCTTGGAGCTTCCTCCAATATTGGGATTACAGGGCATCAAGGCAATGCTGTCCACACTCACTGTAAAAATAACCGTATCCAGACCAAGTCTGGCACAGGCCAGCGCCGCCTCGCATCCCGCATGTCCCGCCCCTACTACCACAACCTGGTAATTTTGTACTAATCGGCTCATATCCTAAACTCACTTTCCCACACAAAATTTGTGAAAGATCTCATTGATTACATCTTCATCTACCGACTCTCCCAGTATACTGCCCAGTGCTTCATAGGCACTCATCAAATCAATGGAATAAAAGTCCTCCGGCATGTGCGCATGTAAACTATCAAGAACCTGGTTCAGACTCTCCACCGCCTCCTGAAGCAGTTTCTTATGCCGCAGATTGGTAATATAAACATCCTCCGGCAGATGAAGTTTTCCCTGAAAAAACATGGACTCTATCTGACTTTTCAGTTCCTCCAGCCCTGTCTCTTCTTTGGCTGATACTGTTATCACCTGTTTTCCTGTCAAACGTTCAATCTCTCTGGCACTTACCTTTTCCGGAAGGTCTGATTTATTTAGTATAATGATCGCCTGTTTTCCTGTGATCATATCCATAATCTGGTAATCACTTTCATCCAAAGGAACAGAGGCATCTGCCACATACAAAACCAAATCAGCCTGCTCTGCCTGATTCAGCGCCTTGTCCACCCCTATACTCTCAACTAAATCCGAAGTCTGGCGTATCCCAGCCGTATCTACAAGTCTTAATGTCACGCCGCCCATGTGGATATATTCTTCCAAAGTATCTCTGGTTGTGCCTGCTATCTCTGTGACAATTGCCCGCTCCTCACCCAGCAGAACATTTAAAAGAGAAGACTTTCCCGCATTGGGCTTTCCCACAATAACAGTCCGTATCCCCTCCTGTATCATCTTTCCATCCTCAGAAGTGGACAGCAGCTGCTCTATCCTGTCTTTCTGTTCCTCCACCGTATCCAGCAGTCTGTCATCAAATCCATCCAGACTCATATGTTCCGGGTCATCCAGAGCGGCTTCTATATAAGCAGTCTCATAAAGTATCTTCTGACGGATCTCTGTTATCTTCTGCTTAACAGAACCCTTCAGCTGACGAATCGAATTATTTAAGGCATGCTGATTCTTGGACTGTATCACATCCATGACAGCTTCCGCCTGGGACAAATCCAGGCGGCCATTTAAAAATGCCCGCTTAGTAAACTCTCCGGGCTCCGCAATCCTGGCCCCCTGCTTCAAAACTGTCTCCAAAACTCTTTTCATGGCATAGACTCCGCCATGACAGTCGATCTCCACCGTATCCTCTCCGGTAAATGTCCTGGGTGCGCGCATGAGCATAACCAACACCTCATCCACCATTTCCCCGCCATCGTAAATATGTCCATAATGAATGGTATGGGTCTCAGCATCTGATAAATTCCAGTTTTTCTTCTTACTGCGGTAAACCTGGTCAGCAATCTCAACTGCCCTGTTCCCGCTGACCCGGATAATACCGATTCCCGATGCACTGACTGCTGTAGAAATTGCTGCAATCGTATCCCTCATAGATTCTCTCTCCTATTAAGGAATTGTTAAAGAATGAATCTTTACAGTTCCTAAAAAGAAAACCCCATGGCATAAGAAACTTGCAGGGAAACAGCTGTTTTCCCACAGTTACTAAATTCCTGGAGTCTTCAAAAAATATAATGTCTTACCTGCGTGCAGACGCTTTTGGTTTTACAACTATATGACGGTAAGGGTCCTCCCCTTCACTTACTGTTTCCACATAATGATTTCCCTGCAGCGTGGAATGAATAATCCGTCTTTCATAAGGATTCATAGGCTCTAAAACAACAGCCTTTCTTGTCTTTCTCACTTTGGAAGCAATTCCTCTGGCCAGATTCTCCAAAGTCTCTTTTCGTCTGGCCCGGTAATTCTCCGTATCCAATTTCACTTTTACATAACTGTTTTTGCCTTTGTTAATCACCAGCCCAGTCAAATACTGCAGAGAATCTAACGTCTGTCCTCTTTTTCCAATCAATATGCCCATATCGCCGCCAGAAAAATCAATGGTCAGACTTCCGTCTGAAGTGTTATATACCGTATTGATGTCTGCCTCAATTTTCATAGCCTGAAAAACATCATTCAGAAACTTCTCCGCTTTCCCCTTAATCGCTTCAATCTGTTCCTGGTCTGTGATAATCTCAATCTGACGGGGTTCTCTCTTCCTGTACTCTCTGCCTTTTCCCTTCTGAACAGCCGGTCTTGGTGTATTGGGCTGTTCCTCTGGCTTTTTCAATTCTGTTTTATTCTCAGTTTTCTCATGAAGAATCTCATTGCCGGCAGGCTCTGTACTGGCTGCGCTCCCGCTCTCAACTGCTTTATTCTCATTCTTCTCTTTCCTGCCTGCGCGTATCACAGCCGGTTTGCTTCCAAACCCCAAAAAGCCTTTGCTTCCCTCACTGATAACCTGAATTTCCAATTCATCGCTGGGGGTCTCTAACTGCATAGATGCCTTGATAATCGCCTCATCCTTTGTCCTGCCAGATACCTCTATATACTCCATCCTTAACCCTCCCACTATCATGGAACAAATTCTTTCACCTGTTTTTCCTTTTGTTTTTTTCTTCGAACTGCTTCACTAAATTCGCCCTGTCTGCGATACTTCCAGGCGTTGGCTGACTGTTATTCTGAGGAAGATTTACCTTCTTATTTGCCAGAGATTCTGTATTACGGTTAATGTTACGGACATTTTGATGAGCCTGACTGGTGATTTTATTTGGAGGAAGGCCGGCTTTCTCTCTTTTCTTTGCCGCTTTCTCCATGTTTTTCTTAATCAGCTCATCCATATCCACTTTGCTGATATGGTGGTTAATCAACAACATCTGCAGACTGCGGATCACAGCACCTGCAACCCAGTAAATACCAATACCTACCTGAAAAGTGAAACACATCACTGCCGAAAACACCGGCATAAAGTTATTCATGGTCTTCATAGTATTTGCCATGTTGTTATTTTCATCATTTCCCATGGAAGCCTGGGGCATCAGCCGGTAATTCAGCCACTGGGTAAACCAAGCCAGAAGAGGAACCATCACTGCCCCCACAGCCAAAAGAATACTTCCCGCTGTCAGTGCATCCTTGATAATACTCAGCGGCGCATCCGCTATATTCAGTCCCAGGAAATACTGCATCTTCGACAGCTTCTGTGCCGTCTGGTCTATAGTTCCGGAAAATGTGGAAAACTTACTGATATCCGCAAATTCCTGCCATTGCGACGGGGAAAGCTTGTAGAGAACATCAATCACAGATTCTCTGGTGGCCGCTCCATTATCCAAAACCAGGCTCACCTGGTTAATCTTCTCATCTTCCAGAAACTTCTGGATAATATCCGTATATCCATTGACATTTACTATTTTATCTACTACATCAGTAAAAATATTCTTAACACTGCCCACATGAGCCGGAACCCGGTAAATAACCTGGTATAAAGACAGAAGAATCGGCATCTGAATCAACAGCTGCAGACAGCTTCCAGTAGGAGATACTCCATACTTCTGATACACCATGGTGGTTTCTTCCTGCATTTTCTGAATGGACGCCTGGTCCCTTCTATCTTTGTATTTCTTCTGAATCGCCTGCAGTTCCGGATTCATAACCGCAGACATCTTGGAAAACTTCTGCTGTTTAATCTGAAGAGGCGTCATCAGCAAATAAACAATCAATGTGAAAATAATAATACATAAACCAATGTTCTCAATCCCAAAGAGACCATCCAACACCTTAAATATGCCGTCCATCAGCCAGCCCAATATATGGGCTACCTGTCCCAATATGGGCATACTGCTCTTTGTAGCTAGTATAAACAAAATATAATTCCTCCTGGTCTTTTCATACAGTTCCTAACATTTCTATTAAGTACCTAAGGCACTGGATCATAACCACCCTTTGAAAAAGGATTACAACGCAAAATTCTCCACCCTGTCAAAAGGATTCCCTTAAAAGCTCCGTACTTTTTCAACGCTTCAATCCCATATTGAGAACATGTGGGAAAATACGGGCACCTGGTACTTTTCACAGGCGATACGTACTTTTGATAACATCGAATCATCCAAATCAACAAATTTTTCATGATTTTCTTCCTATTATAATGTGATGCATATTCCCCAGATGCATCATGGCACTTTCAATATCCCAATAATTCGTACCTTTCGCCTGTGTCCTGGAAACTACCACAATATCCAATCCTCTTTGAAACCGGCTCTCATTGCACCGGTAACTCTCCCTGATTAATCTGGCAATCCTGTGGCGGACAATACTGTTTCCCACTTTCTTACTCACAGAAACTCCCAGCCGGTTATGTTCTGTACCGTTATCCAGTACATACATAACCAGCAGACGGTTTACATACGATGTTCCCTGCCTGTAAACTTTTTGAAAATCACTGTTCTTCTTCAACGACTCTGAATATTCCATCATTTATCTGACTCCAAAATAATAGAAGAAAAGACCACAATTATGCGGTCTTATACAGCGATCCTTTTTCTTCCTTTTAATCTTCTGGCTGCCAGGACCTTACGCCCGCCTTTCGTACTCATTCTTGCCCGAAAACCATGCACTTTTGCCCTATGCCTTTTCTTTGGCTGAAATGTCATTTTCATAACTCAGGCACCTCCTTCTTCTTTAATATATGACAATTACGTTTATGAACATCGTTTTAATTATATGCATAAATAAGGTATTCGTCAAGCGAAAATCAAGAAAAGATACGATAAACTTCTATAGAATTTATCAAATTCGAGTTTTCCACAATCCCCCTTTTATCCCCTGCCTGATATAACGTTATCCACATTTTGTGGATAACTTGTGGATAACTCTCTTTTATCCGTGTAAAAAACGCAAAATCTTACACATTTCGACAGAGAAATCCCCAAAATAAGCCACTTTTTCATCCATACCATTTATACACATTTTTAACACCTCAGTAATAATATGGATTCCTCACAAATATTTAATCATTGCGAAATCTCTCTATTTATTATAATATGATACTATAAAAAAAATTTGGAGAATTAGCTATGAACGTGATAGAAGAAAAATGGGACGAAATACTAAATATTGTAAGAACAGAGCACGAACTGTCTGATGTTTCTTTTAACACATGGCTGGTGCCCTTGAAAGTACATAGTGTGGATAAAAATATAGTTACCATCATTGTCCCTTCCCAACAGGTAGGTCTAAACTATATCAGCAAAAAGTATACCCTTCCTCTCCAGGTGGCAATCGGGGAAGCTACCGGAATGATGAACTGCCAGGTAAGATTTGTACTCCAGGCAGATGTGGAAACAGCAAAGCCCCTTCCCAATCAGGACCCTAATGCCACCAGATGGGAAGAAGCCAGGCTGAACCCCAAGTATACTTTTGATACTTTTGTCGTGGGAAGCAACAATAAATTTGCCCATGCCGCTTCTCTGGCTGCCGCGGAATCCCCCGGAGAAGTCTACAACCCTCTGTTCATCTACGGAGGTGTAGGACTTGGCAAAACCCACTTAATGCACTCGATCGCCCACTTTGTAATCAATACATACCCCCAGAGCCGTGTGTTATATGTAACCAGTGAAGAATTCACCAACGAACTAATCGAATCCATCCGTAACAGCAACAACACTGCCATGACTAAATTCCGCGAAAAATACCGGAACATTGATGTACTTCTCATTGACGACGTGGAGTTCATCATAGGCAAAGAATCCACACAGGAAGAATTTTTCCACACTTTCAACGCTTTACACAGTGCCAAGAAGCAGATTGTCATTTCCTCAGACAAGCCTCCGAAAGACATGGAAATTCTGGAAGACCGAATCCGGTCCCGTTTTGAATGGGGTCTAATCGCAGATATCTCAAGTCCGGATTATGAAACGAGAATGGCTATCCTTCGTAAAAAGGAGGAACTGGACGGCTATAATCTGGATGAAGAGATTATAAAATATATCGCTACCAATGTAAAATCCAATATCAGGGAACTGGAAGGCGCTTTAAATAAACTGATGGCTTTTGCTAACCTGGAAAAACAGGAAGTGACTCTGGCATTGGCGGAGCAGGTCTTAAAAGACATTATCTCTCCGGATGAAAAGAGAATTATAACACCAGAATACATCATCAATACAGTCTGTGAACATTTTGACGTATCCTTAGAAGATATCAAGAGCAATAAGCGGAGTTCCAAAATTGTACACCCCCGCCAGATTGCCATGTACCTGTGCAGGGATATGACAGACACAGCCTTGAAAGTCATTGGGAAATATATGGGGAACCGGGACCACACCACTGTAAAGCACGGCATTGAGAAAATTGAAAAAGAACTGCAGACCTCCCCTACAACCCAGAACACCGTTGAGATTCTGAAAAAGAAAATTAACCCTCAAAAATAAAATAAAGGAAATTATCCACATTCATGATGTGCATGAAGGGTGTTTTCCATGTGAATTGGGGAGTATAACTCTCTTTAAGCAAATATCCTTATTTTTCACCTTCGTAACTTGTACACTGAGATCCACACCTTTAAAAAACAGTTTAAACAGGGTTATCATTTCACCAAACCCTTCAACCACAAGTATGATCGGACTTTTTAACATATACACACCCACTAAGAAGACTACTACGGAATTCTTTTTATATTAATAAAACACCGGGGATGCGGTCATATAAGAAAGGAAGTTATACACAATCATGAAAATTATCTGTTCCAAGAACGATCTATTAAAAAGCGTAAACATTGTCCTGAAAGCTGTTCCCAGCAAAACAACCATGCCGATCCTAGAATGTATTTTAATCGACGCTACAGCCAGCCAGATTAAATTCACAGCTAATGATATGGAACTGGGAATAGAAACCATTGTAGAAGGTAATATAGAAGAAAAAGGCATGGCTGCATTAGATGCTAAAATCTTTTCGGAGATTATACGAAAACTTCCCGATAACTTAGTGACAATCCAGACAGATGAAACTTTGCATGCCACAATCACCTGTGAGAAGTCAAAATTCACCATACCGGGAAAGTCAGGTGAAGACTTCACATATATTCCTGTAGTAGAGCGAGAAGAATCTCTGACTATCTCACAGTTTACTTTAAAAGAAATGATACGCCAGACGATCTTTTCTATTGCCGTCAATGAAAATAATAAACTGATGACAGGGGAACTATTTGAAATACGGGATGGTTTTCTTCGCATCGTATCCCTGGATGGCCACAGGATCTCTATCCGTAACGTAGAGTTGAAAAAACAATATGAAGATAAAAAGGTAATCGTACCGGGAAAAACATTAGGAGAGGTCAGCAAAATTTTATCCGGCGAGGTAGATGACCAGGTAAGCATATACTTTGGGAAAAATCATATTTTGTTCGAATTTGACAAGACCATGGTGGTTTCCAGGCTGATTGACGGAGAATATTTTAAGATAGACCAGATGTTATCCAGTGATTATGAAACTATGGTCATGATTAATAAAAAGGAATTTCTAAACTGTATTGAACGTGCGGCCCTGTTTATCCGGGAAAGTGATAAGCGTCCTATTATTATCAATGCCTCCGATAATACCATGGAGTTGAAAATTGATACGGCAATAGGGTCTATGGATGAACAAATTGACATTGAAAAAGAAGGGAAAGATATTTTAATAGGTTTTAACCCTAAATTTTTGATTGACGCGCTGAAAGCCATTGATGATGAGACTATACAAATTTATTTTGTGAATCCCAAAGCTCCCTGCTTTATCAGAGATGAAGAAAAAAGATATACGTATTTGATTCTGCCTGTAAACTTTAATTGATTTTGAGAAAAATAAGATAGGATGTCAGCGAAATGAAAGAGATATTTGAGATTCCCCTGGAGGGAGAGTATATTAAACTGGGACAGGCCTTAAAAGCTGTAAATATAGCAGAAGACGGTGTGGACGCCAAATATATGATACAGGACGGGCTGGTACAGGTAAATGGAGAGATCGATACCCGGCGGGGTCGTAAACTGTGTGCTGGCGATGTGGTTGATTTTCAGGAAGTTCAGATTCGTATTGTAAGGTAGAAAATGTATATTGAATCTTTGCAATTAAAAAATTTTAGAAATTATCAGTCCCTTGACCTTACGTTTGATCAAGGGACTAATATCTTGTATGGAGAGAACGCTCAGGGCAAAACAAATATTTTGGAGGCCGTCTATATGTGCGGTACTACCAAATCCCACAGAGGAAGCAAAGACCGGGAAGTTATTCAATTTCATGAAGATGAGTCTCATATCTGTATGAAATTGGTGAAAAATGGGCTCCCCTATAAATTAGATATGCATTTGAAGAAAAACAAGCCCAAAGGAGCAGCTATTAACGGAATTCCCATCCATAAGGCCAGTGAGTTGTTCGGTGTGGTAAATCTGGTCTTTTTTTCGCCGGAAGATTTAAATTTAATAAAAAGCGGGCCCAGCGAGAGAAGAAAATTTCTGGATTTAGAATTGTGTCAGCTGGATAAAATCTACTTATCCGATTTATTTAATTTTCAAAAAGTCATCAATCAGAGAAATAAACTGTTAAGAGATATTGTGTTTCAGCCTAAACTGGAAGAAACCATAGATATATGGGATTATCAGCTTCTCACATATGGCAGACGTATTATTGCAAAAAGAAAAGAATTTATTTTGCAGTTAAATGAAATCATTCAGGAAATCCATCAGAATCTCACTGGTAAAAAAGAGAAGATGGAGTTGAAATATGAGGCTAATGTTTCCGAAGAACTCTATGAGGAGACACTGGCTGCAAACCGGGACAGGGATTTGAAACTGCATACCACCTGTACCGGACCCCACAGAGATGATCTATGCGTGAAAATCAATGGATTCGACATACGTAAATACGGTTCTCAGGGTCAGCAGAGAACAGCGGCATTGTCTCTGAAATTGTCCGAAATTTATATGGTAAAGAATACAGTCAGGGATACGCCGGTGCTGCTCCTGGATGATGTCTTATCAGAGCTGGACCATAACCGGCAGAATTACCTTCTGAACAGTATTCATCAGATACAGACATTGATTACCTGCACTGGGCTGGATGATTTTGTAAACAGCAGGTTCAGAATTGATAAAATATTTCAGGTGACAGCAGGCAGCATCCGCCAGGGATAGAGGGCAGTAGTTACAGTAATTCTTTGACAATCATAATATCCCTATGATACACTGTGAATAGCAAGCCAGTCAGGCGGATGAACACATAGATATGGAAAGTTGGTGGATAGTATTGGACAGAGAAGAATTTCTTACAAAAATAGAAAGCATCAACCAGTTTGTGCATAAAAAAGATTATAAAAATGCTCTTGAAATTGTGGAATCTATTGAGTGGAGAAAAGTGAAAAGTGCGCGTACCCTGTGTGTGGCAGGGGAGGTTTACGCGGCTAACAGATGTTATCAGGAGAGTAAAGAGATTTTTCTTATGGCCTACAAAAGATCGCCTGTGAGAAAAAATATTCTGTACCGTCTGATTGAAGTGTCCATAAAAATGGAGGATTTGGAGGATGCACTGAAGTATTATCAGGAATTTCTCGAGATGGCTCCCAATGATAATATACATTTTATTTTAAAATACAAAATCTACAGCGCAAGAAAGACGCCCCTGGAAGACCAGATTCAAATTCTGGAGGAGTATAAGGAGCGGGAATATACAGAGAGATGGTCTTATGAACTGGCCAAACTGTACTACAAGGCAGGCGAGCGGAGGAAATGCGAAGAGGTCTGCGATGATCTTGTATTGTGGTTTAGTGAAGGGGAATATGTTATAAAGGCGCTGGAGCTGAAAATGCGTCTGACAAATCTGACCCCGAGACAGCGCAAGATTTATGAAGAACAGCTCCGTGAGAAAGAATTAAGGGAACAGCAGGATAGAGAAGAGGTCCAGGTACAGACAGAGGAAAATGAGACGGAGCAGAAACAGAGCTTCGAACAGGAATCAGAGCCGGACTCAGAGAGCGGAGGGCAGTCAGATACAGAGTCAAAAAGCCAGGATTCAGAAAAGCCCGGAAATTTAGAGAGTCTTTCCATGGAACTGTACGATGAAGAACAGCCCGGGAAACAGAAGAAGAATGATGATATTGTAACCATTGTGGAAGGAAATGGAACATTACAGGAGAAAATTACAAAGGGCATAAAAGATATCTTCGCCGGGATTGTGAAAGGGGACTGGGAGGAAGATGAAGATTTTCTGGAAGGTTACGCCATTGAGCCGAAGATCAGCATGGCAGATGTGATTCCACCTGAGACCGTGGAAGAAAATATCAAAGAGATAGAAGAGAAATCTTCTCAGGATGAACCGGAAGATACAAGGCCAGAAGAAAATGAGGAGCAGCCAGAAGACCAGCCAGGAGAATCCCAAGAGCATAAGCTGCAGGAAGACGGACTCAAACTGCAGGAAAGTGAGAAGCCTGAGGAAGAGGGGGAACGTCAGCAAGAGGATGGTCTGGCGGAGGAACCTGCAGATTCGCAGGCAGGCGGGCAGGACACCATGTCCATAGAGATGCAGGAGCTGAAAGTACAGGAAGAACTGTCTGAGGAGAACCAGGAACCAGACTTGCAGGCGGATTCATCTGAAGATGTGGAGATTCTAAAAGCGCAGGCGGACTTCTCAGGGGAGAACGAGGACCCAAGACTGCAGGAAGGCCAGTCTGAGGTTGTGGAGATTCAGGATTTACAGGAGAAGGCTGAGAAGAAATGGCCTCTCCCAAAATTGGATGTAGAAACCCCGGAGAAGTTTGATACCAGCAGGCTTCCGGAGCTGAAAATGCCGGATTTTAATCTGGAAGAAGTAATTTTGTCTGCCGCGGAGAAACAGGGAATCGACGTTGCCGAAAAAGAAGAGGAAGAAAACCCATCAGAATATGTGGAAGAATCCACAGAAGACATAGCAGAGGCCAAAGCTGACGAATCAGAGGAAGAAGAACCAGAAGAATCTGCAGAAATTTTGAACATAGAGAAAGTACAGCCGGAAGGGGAAATACATCCTCAGGAGGATACGGCCAGTGAGGAAGATAGTTTAATCGAGTTTATTGATTCTCAGAACAGCAGAGAAGAGGAAGACCCGGATGTAATTGTAACCAGAGAACAGAATCTGGATGAAGTGGAGCAGAAATTATTCAGCTACTTTTCCACAATTCCCGGCATGAGCCAGCAGCTGGTGGAAGCGCTCACCGATGCACAGATGTCCGCATCGGACAAAACATCCCGGACCGGAAATATTATAGTGATGGGAAATCTTCGTACTGGAAAGACAAGGCTCACGGAAGGGCTGGTCAAGTCCATATGCAGAGAGCTTCATATGCCTGCGGCGAAGACAGCGTCTGTGGAAGCTTCTCAGCTAAATGGCAGAGATATCGCGAAGATTGTGGATAAAATGTCCGGAGGTTTTCTGGTGATTCAGAAAATCAGCCAGCTGACACCGGAAAGTGTGGAGCAGCTGAATCAGGCCATGGAATTCAGGACAGATGGATTGACGGTTATTTTGGAAGATGAGAAGATTGGTATGCGAAAATTCATTGCCAAGTATCCCAAATTTACAAAGAAGTTCACTTCTACCATAAATATTCCGGTATTTACCAATGACGAGCTGGTTCATTTCGCGAAAGTCTATGCGGATGAGATGGGATACGTGATGGATACCATGGGGGTTCTTGCACTTTACAATCTAATCGGCGATAATCAGAAAGAAGATGAACCCATGACCATTGGAACTGTGAAAGATATGATGGACGATGCCATTACAAAAGCGGAAAGCAGCCATCGAAAACTTCAGAGATCCATTTCAAAGAAAAGATTTGATGATGAGGGAAAAATTGTTTTATATGAGAAAGATTTTAAGTAAAAGGGCGGGCTAAGATGAAACCATATCTGGGTACTCCCGGGGGTACAAAGGAAATTTTAAAAAAATATGGATTTGTATTTCAGAAAAAGTATGGCCAGAATTTTCTGATAGATTCTCACGTTCTGGAAAAGATTGTAAAGGCAGCGGAAATTGGGGAGGATGATTTTGTCCTGGAGATTGGTCCGGGAATCGGAACAATGACCCAGTATCTGGCAAGTGCAGCCAGAAAAGTTGTGGCAGTGGAGATAGACCGCTTTCTGATTCCAGTACTGGAGGATACTTTGAAAGAATTTCCCAATGTGGAAGTGATACAAAACGATATTCTGAAAGTGGACCTTGGGGGTCTGATACAAGAGAAGAATCAGGGAAAACCCATTAAGGTTGTGGCCAATCTCCCTTATTACATTACTACCCCCATTCTGATGGAACTGCTGGAGAAAAAACTCCCCATCACTTCTATCACTGTCATGGTTCAAAAAGAGGTTGCGCAGCGTATGTGTATGGGGCCGGGCACGAAAGAATATGGAGCCCTGTCCCTGGCAGTGCAGTATTTTGCCCAGCCCTGTACAGCCGCACAGGTTCCGCCTAACTGTTTTATCCCGCGGCCGAAAGTGGGAAGTACAGTGATTCAGTTGAAAATCTATGAAAATCCGCCGGTAGTTGTGGAAAACGAAAGATTTATGTTCCAGGTAATTCGGGCTTCCTTTAATCAGAGGAGGAAGACTTTGGTGAACGGACTTTTGAATTATTCTGGATTTTCGCTGGAAAAGGAGGAAATACTGGAGGCACTGAAAGTATGTGGAATTCCTGGGAATGTAAGGGGGGAAAGTTTAAGCCTAGAGCAATTTGCTCAGTTGGCCAATGCTTTGAAGAGAGGGGTTCATGAGTGATAGAAAGATACAATGGCATCCAGGATTCACAGCCGCTATGCATCTGGAACTGAGTGAATATAAGGATAAACTGGTTTTTGAGAAAGAATATAATCTGAACACAAAACCTTTAGAGATCGACCTGCTGATCATCAAAAAGGAAAGTGACGCCCATATATCCAACGAAATCGGAAGATTCTTCAAAGGCCATAATATCCTGGAATACAAATCGCCGGAAGACCATCTCAACATAGATTCCTTTTTCAAAACCATGGCTTATGCATGTCTTTATAAATCATACGCAGACACTGTTGATGGAATCCATACAGACGATATCACCATAAGCATTGTCCGGGAAGCTAAACCCCAGGGAATTTTCAGGTATTTTCAGGAACATAACTTTCAGATAACAAGCACCTTTCAGGGCATCTATTATATGAAAGGGCCATTTCCATTCCCAGCACAGATTGTTGTCACAAGGGAGTTAGACCCTAAAGAGCATACATGGCTCAGGGCCTTATCTGAAAAACTGGATGAGAAAGACATTCAGAATCTTCTGACATATACAAACCGGCTGACAGGAAAAGCTGAAAGGGAAATGGCAGATTCCGTTTTGGATGTGAGCGTAAAAGCCAATAAACAGATAATTAAAAAATTGATGGGAGATGAGTTTATGTGCAATGCATTGATGGAGATTATGGAACCTAAGATCAAAGAGATTATGGAACCTAAAATGGAAGAAATGCGCAAAGAAGGTCTCAGGGAGGGCCGGATTCAAGGAATAATAGAAGCCCTTCGTGATCTAGAACATTCAGATTCCGAAATAAAATCAATACTTATAAAACAATACAGTCTTACGGAGGATGAAATAAACAATTATTTATAAGACTTTATAAGGGCATGGTTTCCATTTCTATAAAAACCATGCCCCTTTCTATATATTCGGTTATTAAAAATCGTCAATTATATAACAAAAAATAGAACGCTTAGCGGAGCGTTCTATTTTAATTAAAGGAAGGAGTGTCGATTACTATCGACATATGAAAAAGAAATTTGATAAAAATAATTGTTTGTTGTTATTATTTTTATGATGTTAGTATAGCTGTGAAATATGAGAAGAAAATGATTAACTTGTAAAGAAATCATGAACAATCGTCTAATGATTTATGAATAGCTTTCAAAAGCATATTTTTTGCGGTGCGGGGAAAGACTAAAAAATAAAAAGGAGTTTTGAGTATGAAAATTGCTTTTTATAGTACAAAGCCTTATGATAAAATCTGGTTTGATTCTCTGAATAAGGAGAAGTATGGATTTACCATAGATTTTCTGGAGAGTCCCTGTAAGGAGGCCAGTATTTCCCTGGCGAGAGGATACGATGCCATTTGTATTTTTGTCAATGATTACGTGACTGCACCTATGATTGAAGAACTTTATCAAATGGGAGTAAAGGCAATTCTTCTTCGCAGCGCCGGCTTTAATCACGTGGACCTGAGGGCTGCAAAAGGGAAGCTGGAGGTTCTCAGAGTTCCCAGCTACTCCCCGGAGGCAGTGGCGGAATACGCCATGGCCATGCTTTTGACGGTGAACCGTTATACACATAAGGCATATACCAGAACCCGGGAATTTAATATGAATATTAATGGGCTTATGGGCAGAGATCTGTTCCGCAAGACAGCAGGTATTGTGGGGACAGGTAAAATCGGACAGGCCATGATACGCATCTGTCAGGGCTTTTCCATGGATGTAATCGCCTATGACCCATATCCCAACTCTGATTTATCTGTGAAATATGTATCCAAGGAAGAACTATTCAGAAATTCAGATGTGATCAGTCTGCACTGTCCGCTGACAGAAGAAACCTATCACATCATTAACAAAGAAAGCATTGATATGATGAAAAAAAATGTCTATCTGGTAAATACTTCCCGCGGGGGGCTCATTGATGCAGGATATTTAATTGAGGGACTGCTGAACAGAACATTTGCGGGAGTGGGATTGGATGTTTATGAGGAAGAAGAAGGGGTTTTTTATGAGGACCGGTCTAATGATATTATGAGAGATGAGATACTGGCAAGGCTCACTTCATTTCCCAATGTGCTTATCAGCTCTCATATGGGATTTTTTACAAGAGAGGCAACAAAGGCAATTGCAGAAATTACACTTGAAAATGCTTATGCTTTGGATCAGGGAAAAGAATTAAAGAATTCAGTAGTTTCTTAAAAAAGGATTAAAAGCCAGGAAAATTCACAAATATGCTGATAATTATGGTATAATATTCAGCGATATGTATCAACAAATGAAGGAAGTGATTGTATGGCGATAGAATCCTTGCCATTAAGTTATTTTAAGGAAGTAGATGATTGGGATACCGTTATATTTATTTATAGTGCAGCTTTGAAGCAGATTGGGACAAAGATTGATATCCTCAATGACGAATTCCAGCACAGACACCGTTACAACCCCATTGAGCATGTGAAATCCAGATTAAAAAAACCGGAAAGTATTTTAAAAAAGCTGAAAAAGCATGGATACGAATCCACTGTGGCCAATATGGTGAGATACGTGAATGATATAGCGGGAATCCGTATAACCTGTTCTTTTACCTCAGATATTTACCGTCTGGCAGACATGATAGCTAATCAGAGTGATTTGAAAGTAATATCTATTAAGGATTATATAAAATTTCCTAAAGAGAGCGGTTACAGCAGTTATCACATGATTGTGGCAGTCCCGGTGTTTCTCTCGGACACTGTGCTGGATACGAAGGTGGAAATCCAGATTCGCACAGTGGCACAGGACTTTTGGGCCACGCTGGAGCACAAAATTAATTACAAATTCGAGGGAAGCGTCCCTGAGTATATCAGCGCAGAACTTCGGGAATGTGCCAAAATGGTAGGGCACCTGGATGACAGAATGCTGTGCCTTAACGAGGCAATTTCAGCATCCCAGAAAGAGAAAGATGCCTCGTGAATCCTGAAAAAGTACCGTAATTGGATCCCCCTATAAACGAGGAGTGCCCAGGCAAGCGGAACATGCCTGGGCAATTATTATGAAAAAATTATCTAGAAAAGTAGCCTGTGCAAGAAAATATTTAAGTCTTCCCTACAGCAACAGCATATCTTCTACTATTGAAACATTATAGCAGTGAAATATGAATAAAAAATGAACAAAATATAGAAAAAATGTAAAACACACCTAAATTACACAAACAGAAGATATAATAGAGAAAATTTTTCGTTATTATTGATATAAAAAAGTCATGAAAAACACGAAACGCGAAAAAAATTTAGTGATTTTTGCCCTATTTAACTTTATCCATTTCCAGTTTCACTGAGGGATAATCTGTGCTATAATAGAAAAAAATCGTGTTACTATATTAAATATAAGGAGTGTTTAAAATTATGTCTGAGACAATGAAAGATTATGAAAAAGAGTTAGAAGTTTCTTATCAGGAAATGGAAGAAAAACAGGATCTGTTTGCGTCTATGAGTGAGGAAGAACAGGCTGTCTGGGAAGAACTGAAACAGATGAAAGACGACAAGACAGAGGTGGAAGTTAAGATTAAGGAGATCGTAAAAGGAGGAGCAGTGGCTTTTGTGAATGAAGTACGCGGCTTTATTCCGGCTTCCAAACTATCTTTAACCTATGTGGAAGATTTGAATGAGTTCCAGGGACAGCATATTAAAGTGCGTGTATTTGAGATTGATGTAGAAAATAAAAGGCTGATTCTCTCCGCTAAGGAGATTTTAAGAGAAGCCCAGGAAGCAAAGAAACAGGAAGAACTTGCGAAGATCCAGGTTGGCACAGTGGTAAAAGGTGTGGTGGACAGCATCAAGCCTTACGGAGCTTTTGTAAAACTGGAAAATGGTCTGTCCGGGCTTGTGCATATTTCACAGATTAGTAACCGGAGGCTGAAAACTGTTCAGGAAGTACTGAGCATGGGAGACGAAGTGACCGCAAAGATCACGAAAATTCAGGATGGCAAGTTAAGTTTAAGCATCAAAGCTTTAAGCGACGGTTCAGACTCAGAAGAACAGGTAACCGATTATGAGATTCCCAAGAGCCAGGAGCTGACCACTTCTCTGGGTTCTCTGTTTGCAAATATTAAATTGGATGACTAAATATGGCGAGTCGGAAAATTATTATCGTTGGCCATAAAAATCCGGATACAGATTCTGTCTGCTCGGCAATTGCCTATGCAGATATTAAGAACAGGACTACAAATCAGCGTTATTCGGCAAAAAGGGCGGGACAGCTCAATGAGGAGACTGCATATGTGCTGAACCGGTTTGGCGTGGACCCTCCTGGATATATCAGCGATGTGGGAACTCAGGTAAAGGATATGGATATCCGAAAGAGTCCGGACGCTTATGGGTATTATTCTGTGAAAACCGCATGGAATATGATGAGGGAAAGCGGCGCAGTTACCCTTCTTGTGAAAGACAAGGAAGGACATCTGGAGGGGCTTGTCACAATCGGAGATATTGCCAGAATTTACATGGAGATGTCTGATAACCGGATTCTTGCCAAAGCCCAGACACAGTATCAGAGTATTGCCCAGACTGTAGACGGGGAGATTGTGGTGGGAAATGAGCAGTCCTATTTTACAAAAGGTAAAGTGATTATCGGGGCGGCTCATCCGGAGCTTATGAAGGAACATGTCCAGCACCATGACCTGGTTATTATGGCAAACAGAGAGGAAGACCAGAAGTTTGTGATCCAGAGGGGCGTCAGCTGTGTGATCATTTGTCTGGGGTCCGGCGTAAGTGATGAAGTGAAACGTCTGGCAGCCCAGCACGGATGCGTGCTCATCGCCAGTCCGCTGGATACCTATACTGCGGCCACTATGATCAATCAGAGCATTCCTATACGCTATATTATGAGAAAAGACAATCTGGTTACATTCAGTACAGAAGATTATACCGATAATATTAAAGATGAGATGGTGAAACACCGCCACAGGGCGTTTCCGGTAATCAGCAAAAAGGGAAAATGTATCGGAACGATTTCCAGGCGGAATTTTATGGGAATGCGCAAAAAGCAGATTATTCTGGTGGACCATAATGAGAAAGACCAGGCTGTGGATAACATAGAAAATGCGGAGATTCTTGAGATTATTGACCATCACAGGCTGGGAAATCTGGAAACCATACAGCCAGTAGTATTCCGGAATCAGCCGGTGGGATGTACAGCGACCATCATGTATCAGTTTTATGTGGAAAATAAGCTGGATGTATCCCCCAGTATTGCAGGACTGTTATGTGCGGCCATTATATCAGACACATTAATGTTCCGGTCCCCAACATGTACAGTGGCCGATAAAATGGCGGCGGGTGCGCTGGCGCTGATTGCGGATATTGATATTCAGCAGTTTGCGGCGGATATGTTCAAAGCGGGAAGCAATCTGAAAGATAAATCTCCGGAGGTTATTTTCTATCAGGATTATAAGAAATTTATGGCTGACGAAGTGAATTTTGGCGTAGGACAGATCAGTTCCATGAATGCGGAAGAACTTATCACATTAAAAGAAAAACTACTTCCATATATGAAAAGTGAATGTGGAAAACATGAAGTTTCACAGGTGTATTTCATGCTGACAAATATTATGGAGGAATCTACAGAACTCTTGTATTATGGAGAAAACAGCGAACAGATGATTGAGTCTGCATTCCATGTTCAAAAGGATAATGATACATACGTGCTGCAAGGTGTTGTGTCCAGAAAGAAACAATTGATTCCTGCTCTGATGGAGGCGGCGCAGGATATCTATCCATAAATTAGGTAATAGCAGCTGTCAGGGAAAATGGATGATAAAATAATTATTTACAAAGTGATGTAATTGTTATAAGATATATCTATATTGTCTGATGGAAATATTACGGCAATTTTACTGGAGTATAAATAAAATGTAACTGTATGGCAGTTTATGCAGTTATGAAAAATATAGAGGTGCAGTATGGAACAATATGTGATCAAAGGCGGAAATCCCCTGGTAGGTGAAGTGGAAATCGCGGGGGCAAAGAATGCAGCATTGGCGATTCTGGCAGCGGCAATCATGACAGATGAGACGATACTGATTGAAAATATGCCGAATGTAAGGGATACCAATGTATTGCTGGAAGCAATCCAGGAAATCGGGGCAACTGTAGAGAGAGTCAGCAAATCCTGCGTAAAGGTCAATGGTTCCACAATTCAGGCTTTAAGCGTAGATTATGAATTTATTAAGAAGATCCGTGCTTCCTACTATCTTCTGGGAGCACTGTTAGGAAAATACAAACATGCAGAAGTACCGCTGCCAGGCGGGTGCAATATCGGCAGCCGTCCCATTGACCAGCATTTAAAGGGGTTCAGGGCTCTTGGGGCTTCTGTTGAGATCCGGCATGGGGCTATTGTCACACAGGCAGATGAGTTGAAGGGAAGCCACATTTTCCTTGACGTGGTTTCTGTGGGGGCAACCATTAATATTATGATGGCAGCTTCCCTTGCCAATGGACGTACCATTATCGAGAATGCGGCCCGTGAACCTCATGTGGTGGATGTGGCCAATTTCCTGAACAGTATGGGGGCCAATATTAAAGGTGCCGGTACAGATGTTATCCGAATCAAAGGTGTGGAAAAGCTGCATAAAACAGAGTATTCTATTATACCTGACCAGATCGAGGCCGGGACGTTTATGTTCGCGGCTGCAGCTACAAGAGGGGATGTTCTGGTGAGAAATGTGATACCGAAACATCTGGAGGCAACTACTGCAAAATTAGAAGAAATCGGCTGTGAAGTGGAAGAATTTGATGACGCGGTGCGGGTGATGGCCAATAGAAGTCTGAAAAGAACCCACGTGAAGACACTTCCCTATCCCGGTTACCCCACTGATATGCAGCCTCAGATTTCTGTGACGCTGGCCATGGCACAGGGAACCAGCATTGTCACTGAGAGTATATTTGAGAACCGTTTCAAATATGTGGATGAATTGTCCAGGATGGGTGCTAATATTAAAGTACAGGGAAACACAGCGATTATTGACGGAGTGAGGAGTCTGGCCGGTGCCCGGGTCTGTGCCTCTGACCTGAGAGCAGGAGCAGCTTTGGTAATTGCCGGGCTGGCAGCCGAGGGGATTACAATTATCGACGATATTGTATATATACAGAGAGGATACGAGGATTTTGAAGTAAAATTGAGAAGTCTCGGCGCGGAGATAGAAAAAGTATCCAGTGAAAAGGAAATACAAAAATTCAGGCTGCGGGTTAGTTAACGTATTTTTGAATGAGAATAGGAATGGTCCGTTTATACGGGCCTTTCTTAGCATAGAAAGCTTAGTTTATAGAAAGATTAGCAAAGGAGCAGAATGAGCAATGGAGAAGCTGTTATTTACATCAGAATCGGTAACAGAAGGACATCCAGATAAAATGTGCGACCAGATTTCAGATGCGATTTTAGATGCGCTGATGGAACAGGATCCTATGAGCCGTGTGGCATGTGAGACCTGCACAACAACAGGCCTGGTTCTTGTTATGGGAGAAGTCACAACGAAAGCATATGTGGATATTCAGAAAATTGTCAGAGATACCATCAAAGAGATCGGGTATACCAGAGGAAAGTTTGGTTTTGATGCAGATACCTGCGGGGTGATTACTGCTATTGACGAACAGTCCGCAGATATTGCCATGGGTGTGGATAAAGCCCTGGAAGCAAAGGAAAAGACTATGTCTGATTCCGATATTGAAGCAATCGGAGCAGGCGACCAGGGAATGATGTTCGGCTATGCCACAAATGAGACAGAAGAATACATGCCTTATGCTATCTCACTGGCTCATAAACTGGCCCGCCAGCTGACGAAAGTGCGCAAGGACGGGACTCTGCCATATCTCAGACCAGATGGAAAAACACAGGTCACAGTTGAATATACTCCCGATGGAAAGCCCTGCAGACTGGAGACTGTGGTGTGCTCTACCCAGCACGACCCGGAGGTAACACAGGAGCAGATTCATGAGGATATTAAAAAGTACGTTTTCGAGCCTGTGATTCCTGAAGATATGAGGGACGAGAATACGAAATATTTTATTAATCCTACAGGACGTTTTGTAATTGGAGGTCCAAACGGCGACAGCGGTCTGACGGGAAGAAAGATTATCGTGGATACGTATGGGGGATTTGCACGGCACGGGGGCGGCGCTTTTTCTGGAAAAGACTGCACGAAAGTGGACCGTTCTGCCGCATATGCGGCCCGTTATGCGGCGAAGAATCTGGTGGCCGCAGGCCTGGCAGACAGATGTGAGATTCAGCTGGCCTATGCCATCGGAGTGGCTTCTCCCACTTCTGTCCGTGTGGATACATTTGGAACAGGAAAACTGGAGGACGTAAAGTTAGTAGAAATTATCCGGGAAAACTTTGATTTGAGACCAGCGGGAATTATTAAAATGCTGGATTTGAGAAGACCGATCTACAAACAGACAGCGGCCTATGGACATTTTGGACGCAATGATTTGGACCTGCCGTGGGAAAAACTGGACAGGGCGGAAACTTTGAAAAAATATCTTGCGGACGCGGGTAAGTAATGATACCGTTGATATTGGCATCCGCTTCGCCCCGCAGACAGGAGCTGCTGAGACAGATTGGACTAAAGTTTCAGGTGGTTCCCGCGGATGTGGATGAGCAGAGTCAGGGAGAAACACCTGTTCAGACAGTGAAAGAGCTGGCACGCCGAAAGGCTTATTACGTGGCAGAGCAAGTCAGGAATGATGGGTGTATTCTGGGTGCAGACACAGTTGTGGTGTTTGAAGGCCGGATCATGGGGAAGCCTGGTGACAGGGAGGAAGCAGTTTCTATGCTGTCTTCCCTGCAGGGGAATACCCATAGTGTGTTTACAGGCGTCTGTGCGGTAAAAAAGCAGGGAAAAGAGATTCAGGAGATTCTTTTTGCAGAAGAAACAAAAGTAACCATTTATAAAATGGAAATGTGGGAAATAGAAACATATGCAGATACCCTTGAACCGATGGATAAAGCAGGTGCTTATGGGATTCAGGGTATTTTTGCAAAATATATCCAGTGCATTCAGGGTGATTATAACAATGTGGTAGGGTTGCCTGTTTCCAGAATTTATCAGGAAATTCTGAAAGAAGAATTTGAATAAAAGCCTCTGTATGGATGAAAAAAGTGTGGAGGACAGTAATGTTTGGGAAAAAGAAGGACTCGGATTCGGAAGAACCGAAAGTAAAAAAGCCGAAAAAGCCGAGAAAAGAAAAGAAAGAGAAGAAAGCAAAAAAGGAAAAGAAGCCGAAAGAACCGAAACAGCCCAAAGAAAAGAAACCGAAAAGAGAAAAGAAGCCAAAGCCGCCAAAGAAACCAAAACCGCCGAAAAAACCTAAGCCAAAGAAAGACAAGAAACCAATGAATCCGCTGATTCTTGTCATTCTCCTTCTGGTAGTAGTGATTATTGGCGGAGGAGTGGCCTTTGTGATGATGAATAAACAAAAGGAAAAGGAAGCCGATGAGATGTACGGACCCATGTACTTTTTTAAAGAGGGAGACGGCATTGAATCCATTCGTTCTAAAATCGGCGACAGAGAGATAAAAGGCGGATATCAGGGACCTGTGGACTTAACAGCACAAGAAGCCACAGAGGAGCCAAAAGAGGAAGAAGAGAAAAACGAAGTTTCAGAAAATTCTGAAGAAACATCAGAGTCATCTGAGAAAAAAGAGGATGAAAAGACTGAGAGTGAAGACCCTGAGCTTGATGAGGTAGAAGTGAAACTGCTGACAGACCAGCATCTCACGTATATTACACCAGGCGACGGCGTGGCAGAAGCAGAAAAATATATGACCTATCTGCTTCAGGAGAAAGAATTTAAAATACTTACATATCCAAAAGGGTCTGAAGGTGAGATTCCCCGAGAGCCTGTTCAAGCTGAGGATACAGAAGAGGAAAGTAAAGACAGTGAAAGCGAAGACAGTAAAAGTGACGACAGCGGACAGAAGTCAGAAGAAGGGGAAGATGAAGAACCGGAATTTGTCCCTCCTGAGCAGGGGTATTATATAGCGGCTGTAGATAATAAGGATGATGTGGAAGAAGGAGATCCGTCTGAAATTAAGCGTATCCGTATGGATTATACCCAGGATAGTTACAGATTGCGGCTTTCCACAGCCAATGGAGAAGTGGATGACCTGATTCCGCCGGAACCGGAGGAAGAGCCGGTCAAAACGGTCACTATGTCCAGTGCGGTGGATAAACTAGAGGGGATGACAGATGCACAGCTTCAGCTTCCTAAATCCATGGACCACTATGAGATGACACCGATTCAGGGAAAAACAATTCTGCACGGAATTGAATTTTATAATGTGCGGGCTTATGAAGAAGGTCCGGATGATACCCTGCTCTATGGAGGCAGCTATTTTGTTTCCTGTGAAGGGGATACGATTTACAAACATGATGAGGCCACAGGTGAGAGAACATTGGTTTCAGGAGTTGATGTTCTGGCTGGCGTTGAACAGCAGAAGCCGGCCAAGAATGATGAGGCCAATGAGGACGAATTGATGGACAGTACAGTGGTAATAAGCGGAAATCCGTGAAAAAAAGGAAGTACTTTTGCAAAATTTGCGAAAGTACTTCCTTTTTGCAGATATAATCAAGATCAGTTGAGAATAGAACTCAATACTTGGAAAAAAGGAAAATTTATGGTATAATACGATAGTATGGCTTGTTATGCCATATTATCATGCTGTGAGGAACTGCCCAATGATTTACAGTTCCTGACTGCTCAGTACCTTTACAGCTGCATGATGTCTATGTTTGGAAGAAAATGGAAACACTCAAATAACAGGAGGGCAAGAATGGGTACAGAATACGGAGCAGATCAAATTCAAATATTAGAGGGCCTGGAGGCTGTCAGGAAAAGGCCGGGCATGTATATTGGAAGTACTTCCAGCCGGGGACTTCATCATCTGGTATATGAGATTGTGGATAATTCTGTGGATGAGGCATTGGCTGGATATTGTGACACCATAAAAGTTATAATTAATCAGGACAATTCCATTACTGTGCGGGATAATGGCCGGGGGATTCCAGTAGGAATCAATCATAAAGCCGGCATACCGGCAGTGGAAGTGGTTTTTACGATTCTCCACGCAGGGGGAAAGTTCGGCGGCGGAGGATATAAAGTATCCGGGGGACTCCACGGAGTAGGTGCATCTGTTGTAAATGCTCTCTCTCAATGGCTGGAAGTCACCATTTACAAAAAAGGAAAAATATACAGACAACGTTTTGAGAAGGGGCATGTGATCAGTAAACTTGAGATTGTGGGCGACTGCGATGAGGCATTGACAGGCACACAAGTTGATTTCCTGCCGGATAAGGAGATTTTTGAAGACACTATTTTTGATTTTGCTATATTGAAACAGAGACTCAGGGAAATGGCATTTCTCACCAAAGGTCTGAATATTTCATTGAGAGATGAAAGGCCTGAGGAGAGCATAGAATCCGATTTTTTATATGAAGGCGGAATCAAAGAATTTGTCACTTATCTGAATAAAAGTAAGACAGAGCTATACCCGGAAGTGATCTACTGTGAAGGGGAGAGGGATGGAATCTGGGTGGAAGCTGCTATGCAGCACAATGATTCCTTCACAGAGAATACGTATGGGTTTGTGAATAATATCAATACACCTGAGGGCGGCACTCATATTATGGGGTTTCGGAATGCGCTGACTAAGACTTTGAATGACTATGCCCGGAAAAATAAATTGTTAAAAGACAATGAGGAAAATCTCTCTGGAGAGGACATTCGTGAAGGTCTGACAGCAATTGTCAGTGTTAAAATTGAAAACCCGCAATTTGAGGGACAGACAAAGCAGAAACTTGGTAATAGTGAGGCTCGGGGTGCAGTTGACAGTATTGTCAGCAGACAGTTGTCATTGTTCCTGGAGCAGAATCCTTCTGTGGCGAGAACTGTCATTGAGAAGTCTGTGCTGGCTCAACGGGCCAGAGATGCGGCCAGAAAAGCCAGAGATCTAACCAGGAGAAAATCGGCCCTGGACGGTATGTCGCTGCCGGGAAAGCTGGCAGACTGTTCTGACAAAAATCCAGAAAACTGTGAAATCTATATTGTGGAGGGGGACTCCGCCGGAGGTTCTGCAAAAACAGCGAGAAGCCGGGCTACACAGGCAATTCTCCCACTGCGGGGGAAAATATTGAATGTGGAAAAAGCCCGTTTAGATAAAATTTACGCAAATAAAGAAATCAAAGCGATGATCACCGCTTTTGGAACTGGGATTCACGATGATTTCGATATTACAAAACTAAGGTATCATAAAATCATCATTATGACAGATGCCGATGTGGACGGCGCCCATATTGCTACCCTTCTGCTCACCTTTTTATACAGGTTTATGCCGGAGCTGATTAAACAGGGGTATGTGTATCTGGCGCAGCCGCCCTTATACAAAATCGAAAAGAGCCAGAAAGTCTGGTATGCATACAACGATGAAGAATTGAAAAAAATACTGGAAGATATTGGAAGGGATAATAACAAGATTCAGAGATATAAAGGACTGGGGGAAATGGATGCGGATCAGCTGTGGGAAACGACTATGGACCCGGAACAGAGGATTCTTCTCCGTGTAACGATGGATGAAGAAAGGTCTACAGAGATTGATCTTACATTTACAACCCTGATGGGAGATAAGGTAGAACCCCGTAAGGAGTTTATCGAGGAAAATGCCAGATTTGTGAAGAATCTGGATATTTAGTTGGATTTTTGTTTTTTTGACAGGATGGAGGAAGACGTGGAAGCAAATATTTTTGATAAAATCCATGATGTGGATCTGAAAAAGACCATGGAGACATCCTATATTGATTATGCTATGAGCGTAATAGCAGCCCGTGCCCTGCCGGATGTGCGGGATGGGCTGAAGCCTGTGCAGCGCAGAGTATTGTATTCAATGATAGAGTTGAACAACGGACCGGATAAACCCCATAGAAAATGCGCCCGTATTGTGGGTGATACAATGGGTAAATATCATCCCCACGGGGATAGTTCCATTTATGGAGCACTGGTCAATATGGCTCAGGAATGGTCAACCAGGTACCCTCTCGTGGATGGACATGGGAATTTTGGGTCCGTGGATGGGGACGGTGCGGCGGCCATGAGGTATACAGAGGCACGTCTCAGCAAAATATCCATGAAGATGCTGGCGGACATCAATAAGAATACGGTGGACTTTGCACCCAACTTTGATGAGACAGAACGGGAGCCGGTTGTACTTCCTTCCCGTTATCCCAATCTTCTGGTAAATGGTACTTCCGGCATTGCTGTGGGAATGGCTACAAATATCCCTCCACATAATCTTAGGGAGGTCATTCATGCAGTTGTGCGGATTATTGATAACATCGTAGAAAATGATAGAGATACAGAACTGGAAGAAATTCTGGAAGTGGTAAAAGGGCCGGATTTTCCCACTGGAGCTACGATTCTGGGAACCAGGGGCATCGAAGAAGCCTACCGCACAGGCCGTGGAAAAATCAAGGTGAGAGCTGTCACAGATATTGAGACCATGGCAAATGGAAAAAGCCGGATTATTGTGACAGAACTGCCCTATATGGTGAACAAAGCACGGCTGATTGAAAAAATTGCCGACCTGGTGCGGGATAAGAGGATTGACGGCATTACGGAACTCAGTGACCAGTCCAACAGGGAAGGTATGCGCATCTGTATAGAGCTGCGGAGGGATGTGAATGCCAATGTGGTATTGAACCATTTATTTAAACATACACAGCTTCAGGATACGTACGGAGTGATCATGCTGGCTCTGGTAAATAATGAGCCAAAAGTGATGAATCTGCTGGATATGCTGAAAGCTTATCTGGCTCATCAGGAAGATGTGGTCACAAGAAGAACAAAATATGAATTAAATAAAGCCCAGGAGAGGGCACATATCCTGGAAGGATTGCTGAAAGCACTGGATCATATTGATGAGGTGATTCAAATTATCCGCAGTTCCAGAACCACAGCAGACGCAAAGGAGGGGTTGATTCAGAGGTTTGAACTGAGTGAGACTCAGGCCCAGGCTATTGTTGATATGCGTCTGCGGGCTTTGACCGGATTAGAGGGGGAAAAGTTGGAGGCAGAATACAAGGAATTGATGGAAAAAATACATGAATACGAGGCAATTTTAGCTGACCGTAATCTGCTTCTTGGTGTAGTCAGGGAAGAAATACTGGAGATTGATGATAAATTTGGAGATGACAGAAGGACAAGTATTGGATTTGATGCGGATGATTTCTCCGTGGAGGATCTGATTCCTTTAGAAAGTACTGTAATAGCCATGACCAATCTGGGATATATTAAACGCATGACTGTAGATAATTTCCACAGTCAGAACCGGGGCGGCAAGGGTATTAAAGGGATGCAGACTTTAGAAGATGATTTTATAAAGGATATTCTAATGACCACCACTCATCATTATCTGATGTTTTTTACAAACATGGGTAAAGTCTATCGTCTGAAAACCTATGAAATTCCTGAATCCGGAAGAAATTCCCGTGGAACAGCCATTGTAAATCTGCTCCAGCTGGTGCCGGAGGAAAAAATTACAGCAGTCATTCCCTTTGGGGAACAGGAATCAGGCAGATATCTGATGATGGCCACGAAAAAGGGCCTGGTCAAGAGAACGCCTATTAGTGAATACGAACATGTGAGAAAGATCGGTCTGGCAGCCATTGTGCTGAAAGATGAGGACGAACTCATTGAAGTAAAATGTACAGAAGGTGAGGAAGAAATCCTTCTGGTGACAAAATTCGGCCAGTGTATTTGTTTTAACGAAAAAGATGTAAGAAGTACAGGAAGAGTCTCCATGGGTGTGCGCGGCATGAACCTCATAGACGGCGATACCGTTCAGGCTATGCAGATTCATTCTCATGGGCAGTATCTGCTTATTGTTTCAGAAAAGGGTATGGGAAAACGTACTCTGATGAATGAATTTAATTGTCAGAACCGGGGAGGAAAAGGTGTAAAATGTTATAAAATCACTGAAAAAACAGGAAATGTACTGGGCGCAAAGGCAGTTGATGAAGATGATGAGATTATG